>Ga0163199_1000321_pt1 | contig 30268 bp, 37 predicted proteins | sample PL_2010_150m_FD_113537 | JGI IMG/M metagenome (GOLD analysis project Ga0163199, IMG submission 113537) | Freshwater microbial communities from Powell Lake, British Columbia, Canada to study Microbial Dark Matter (Phase II) - PL_2010_150m | ecosystem: Environmental > Aquatic > Freshwater > Lake ...
CAGCCAAGGGAAAATGGAAGCCCAAGCGCAAGCCAGGCGCCTTGGCAGCCGCCACTGCGTCTTCATACCAAACTGGTTTTTTGAATGCTTTTTTGGAAGAATCGTAGCCGACCGAAGGTTCCAGCAAAAGAAGCAAGGCATACCCTTTTGCCTTCAGCGCCGATGCGTTCTTTTCCAAGGCCTTACAATAGTCAATTGCAAGTTCTCCGGCGTCCGCGTAAAAAGAGTTTTCAATAAGCCGGGAAAAAGTGTAAGGCCCGGGCAGAAAGGCAACGCCACCATCAACTTTGGGTAGGAAATCGGCGATATTGCAAGCGTTTGAGGCTTCAATACGTTGCGCTACCCTAGGCTTTCGGTAGAACGTATTCGTTCTATACCAACGGGTAACCGGACCGACCGCGTCCTCGCCGCCAGAACTCCTCTTGTCAATCCCGTCCAGCGCGGAACAAAGCGGCCGAAGCAAGTCAAGCCAATCCGCCTGCCCGCCTGAAACAAACGCAAACCCGGCCTGCGCACCCAAAACCTGCGCGCGGTCGTGCTCTATCGACTCCGGAAAGTCTTTTTCCGGGGTGTGAGCGTCCCGAACAAGCCTGTGCACTTCAGCAGTCCGCGAAGAACGTGAAACAAGGCCAGTCAACACGGCACCCTTCAACGCGTTGCCGGTTCTGGTATTACCAAAGATTGAAGGGGCAGACACTGGTTTCACCTTGACAAAGAATTTCCAAAAAGCCGGCTTTCCCTAACCCGACGGCCCTTTCCTGCATATTCTCTTGGCGCCAGCCACCTATAACTTTTTATATGACAACAAGTTACAAATAAGTGACATGAAAATCCCGCCTTTTGCGCTAGTTTCGAGAGAGATACGCAGGATGCGCGAATTCCTCGGCCTTTCGCAAGAACAACTAGCGGAGAAAGTAGGAAAAAACAGGGCGACGATAATCCGGCTGGAAAAAGACGCCCTCGGAAGTTCATCTTACAGGCTGGTGGAAGAAACACTCGCCAAGCTGGAGGAAGAACTGCATAAAAGAAAAGACGACCCCGACAAGCGCGAGAACATTCAAGCCGAAAGGATAATGAGCAAACCCGTTGTTTGCGTGGAAAGCACCGACAGCGTCAAAAAAGCGCTGGTAAAAATGAAAGGTGCCTTCTCACAGCTTCCGGTCGTAAAAGACGGAAAGGTAGTTGGCACGTTCTACGAAGAACAAATCAACGAACTCATGCTACAACTTGGAGAAAAGAAGAGAGTGCTTGAAACGCGCATTGACCGGATAATGAAGGAAAAAGAGGCAATGCCCCAAGTAAGCAAGACCACTCCGCTGGAAATAGTGGAGGCCTTCCTCAAGCGCGCCAAAGCCGTGCTCGTTGTCGAAAAGGATAGGCCAATCGGCATTATTACCGGCTTCGACTTGCTGAAAACGTAAGCACTCTGAAAGGCTAGACCGTTGCCGGCCCTGCAATAATCTTTTCAGCTATTGCCGGGTAGCGCTCTTACGCGCGCTTTGTTTTCGTTGAGTGCGTGGCGTAGTTGGTTACTGCGTTGAACAGCTTCCGAGAAATGCCGGGCATTAGGAGAAGAATTAAGCGGCAAAAACTGCTTGGTTCTGCCGCTTGAATCATCAAGCGCAAAGCGCCTTTTTCCATTCTAGAATTACTCCAGATTTTCTTCGCCTAACGCGCTCCATATATGTATGTGCGTCGGCGGTCTAGTTCTTGCCTAAGCCAGCGATCGTTTTCATTAACGTCGCCCTCGTCACGACGTCGGCCATTTTCGAGTAGCGGTATTTGAGTTTCTTTTTCGTGACGAAGACGAAGCACTTGGGGTAGTTTTGTTGGTTGAACGCCATTTTTCTGAAAACGTAGATAGGGTCGCGTGCCAGGTTACTGCCGGTCTCCACTTCGAAGCAATACTTTTGTTTCTTGAATTCGAAGACGATGTCTGGCCCGTTGTTGATGTTAAACTCGACGAGTTTGGCGCCTCTTTTCTCAAGCAAGTCTGAAATGTAGTTTACGAAGAACGCGTGTTCCTTGCTCTCGTTGTACCTTTTTCTTATCCAGTAGTAAGCCGCGCCCGACTTGCCGTCAGGGCTGATTTTCAGGCGTGCGTATCTTCGGGCAAATAGTTCTTCTCTTTCTTTCAGTGTGAGCGTTTTTTCCAAGTAGCAGTCCTTGCATAGTGTCGGCTGCGCGTTTTTGAGTCGTTCAGCCTTTCTTTTTTCTTCTTCCGCTCGAACTCTTTGTATGTACCGCGTTGCTTCAAGTTCTTTCTGGCGTTGCTTTTCCGCGAGGGTTTTCTTGCGTTGTTCTTCCGCCTGCTCGGCAGCCAAGCGCTCTTCGCGTTTCTTTCTCTTGATGGCTTCGCGTTCTTTCTTGAAAAAGGGCCAACTGGCGGCATAACCGAGAACAAACGGGATTGCGGCCAAGGCAAGAATGCCAACGAGAAATAATCCCGCTATTAGGCCTGCGAGTAACAACGCGCCCTTGAAGGCATACTCTAGTGCTTCCTCTTCGTTCAAGCGTCCAGCACCTGTCGTTCCAGGCCTAGTTCCAAGACTTTCTTGGTGAGAAACGCCTTGACGTCGGGGTTTTGGAACAACGTGTTCATCAAGTCGTTTGGCGTTTTGCTTTGTTCAATCAATAGCCGGTCGTCGAGGGGGTTGCCGCACTTGCCGCAGAATTCTTGTGCTGGAGAATTGCGTTCCTTGCAGCGGCGGCATGTGCGCACGTCGAGTGCCGGCTCTTTTTCTGAGGGTTTTTCCTTGAGGGAGTACATTTGCAGGAGCGTGGAGTCAACGTCCCTGCCGCTTAAGTGTACGTAGGTTGCGGCCATGTCGCTTCCTTGCGTCCAGCCGAAGTATTCTTTCATTTGCGCTTCGGTTAGCTTTGTTGCGAGGGCGGTTGCCCTAGAGTGCCGGAATAAGTGAGGATAGACTCTTTTTTGGATGCCTGCAGTCTTGCTGGCTCGTTTTAGGGCGGCTAGAATCGAGGGGTAAGAACAAGGTTCTTTCGAGTAGTGGCCTAGCCTTGCTGGCCATAATGGCGCGTTGGGGTCGTGCTTGTCGGGGTGTTGTTCCAGCCATTCGCCCAATGCTTGAACAGTGGCGATTATTCTTACCCTGCGGCTTCCGGTCTTTCCGTTGACGAGCAAAACGGCGCCGTAGTTGTCAAACTGGACGTTTTTCAGCCTCAAATACATTAGCTCGCCAATTCTGCAGCCCGACTCGTACAAAATCAAAACCAGCGCCTTGTCTCGCGCGTTGGTGCAAGCTGCAGCGAGCTTTTCTACTTCCGCGGCAGTCAGCAGTTCTTCGGGCAGCTTGAACTTGCCGCCTTTGAGCTTGGGTTTTAGCCACTTGACGACTTTCGGGAAGTCTTCGTCCTTGCCCAAAAGCCACTTGTAAAACATTTTCAAGACGACTTTAAAGTCGTACTTTGTGTACTCGCTATAGTCCTTGGAATCAATCAAAGAGACCAAGTCCAGAATGTTGGCCTTAGTCGCCTGACGAAACTCCTTGCCCATCCAACCAGCCATGAGCCGCAAGCACCACAAGCACTTGACGACGCGCAAACGACTAGCACCACGCGCCAACCGTATCCTAGAAAACTTTTCCAACTGCCGTCTCGTCGTCAAAGAAAGCCCCGACGAACCCAAACGGCTTAGCTCCTGCTCAAAATTCGCTTGTTGCTTGTACAAGAAATACTCGTTCAAGGACGCTCACCCGTCCCTGACTCCTGCTCAAAGAACTATTTATAGTCTGCACCGCCCAGGGGCATGACGAGTGGCGCTTAGGCGATGAACGAGGGCGCAGCGTGCAGACTATAGAAAGAAGTAATATGCAGGGGGAGGGATTTGAACCCCCGAACTCCTAAGAGAACAGCTTGCTTATGGGCCTCCACCATTGCTGGCGGGGGCGGACCTTGAGGCTGTCGCCTTTTTCTGGCAACCCTTTCTTCGCATTCGTCGCTAAGGCACGCTATTCGTGCTTGAAAGCGTTGACGGAAAGACGGTTGTGACCAGGCTCGGCAACCCCTGCAACTAATAGGCGCCGTAATTGTTTTTGGCGAGTTGTTTATTAAAACGGTTTGCGTCAAGCCTATTATGGCAAAAAACAAGCCGGCCGGCAAGACCCCGGGTATAGTTGGCAAAAAGAGTGCCTTGTCGTGCGTTTCTGTTAGCAAGAAAATTGTTGTCGTTACTGGTGGGGGCGGCAGGCTTGGCAGTGTTGTAGTGCCGCTGCTTGCGAAAAAGTATTTCCTGCGCCTTTTGGTGATTGAGCGCAACGGCCCGCAAAAGCGTTTTGCCAAGCTGATTAAGGACGGTTGTGTCGACCTTGTACAGTGTGACCTTTCGGACGGGCGTGCTTCAAACATGCTTTTGCTTGCCCGCGCGTGCCGTGGCGCTTTTGCAGTGCTAAACATGGCGGGGCTTACCGACCCGTCGGCATCAAAGCAAGCGCTTTACAACGCCAATGTCTTGCCTACCAAAAACATTTTGGAAGCGGCGCGGCGGGAGAAGGTCGAGAAGATTGTGCACATTTCTAGTACCGGGGTTTACGGCGCGCCGGCAAAGCTGCCTTGCGACGAGTCGTGCGATTTTGCTCCGATTTACGCTTACGGGGAAAGCAAGTTGCAGGGAGAGCAGCTGGTTGCGCAGTCGGACTTCAAAAAAGTAATTCTGAGGCCAACCGTTCTTTACGGCGCTGCAACTGCAAATCAGTTTGAGTCTCTAGCAAAAATGCTTTTGTCCGGAAAGGCAGTGTTAGTAGGCGACGGGACCAACCGGCTTCCTTTTGTCCACGAGCGTGACGTTGCGCAGGCAATAGAACTGGCGCTGCGAAAAGACGTTGTTGGCGACTTCATCTTGTGCGGGGACGACGAGTTAATGCAAAGCAGGGCGTGGGAGCTGGTTGCAAAAGAGCTTGGCGTTGCGCCTCCAAGCAAAAAAGTCTCGCTTTTGCAGGCCAAGCTGGCGGGTTTGTTTTCTTCTTTCAAGGCAAGGCTCTTGAGCCGCAAGCCTTCTTTTTCGCTAGAGCTTTTAGACGTTATTGCAGCAGACCGCGCTTTTTCCAATTCCAAAGCCAAGAAGATTTTAGGCTGGAAGCCTAAAGAAATGCTTGCCAATGCGCTTGGCGAAATGGCGAGGCAGTGGCGCTTGCAGAATTAAAAGTTGACGCCAAGCAGCTTGAGTAGTATTAGCACGCCTACTCCGGCTAGGCCGAATATTGCGCTTGCCAAAACTGTAACCAGGTTGAGCGGGATGTTGAAACCCAAGCTTCCGCCCAAAAAGTTGATTGCAAAAAGCACTACTAGTCCCAAAATCGTGTTTTCAACCACTTTTTTGAGCATTCCAATAAGAAAGATTGCCAGGCCGATGAAGATTATTGCGCCAATTGCGAGAAAAACTGCGTTGGTCAGGGATAATCCTGCAACTTCGGCAGGAAGGGAAGGTAAAGCAAAGTCCATTGTCAAAGCGCCTCCGAAATACTAAGCCCGCGCTTGGCTTTATTTGTTTGCGGTTGGGCTTTGAATTCACTTTTTGGGAACAATAAGCCCGCGCGATTTAGTCTAACGGCTCGCGGTCTTGTGGCACTACGCTGGTGATAAGCCCGTTTGCAAGGACGTATATTCCTGGCTTTTTGCGGTTCACCGAGTAGCCGGCCGGGTCTCTTGGTTTGGGGTCAAACACCGGGGGGTTTGGGTCTAAGGCTTCAAGAGCAAAGCTCTTCCAGTATGCTCGTTCCTTTTCAGGCCCGGTTGTACGAATTGCGAAGGCTATTTGTCTTTGGCTTGCAGCTTGCGCCGCCCATTTTAGCCGTTGTGACAAATATTGCAGTGCGGCTGTTTTCGCCTTTTCTCCCCGCAAGCCTTTAGCAAGCTGCATGCGGTGAAAGTGGGCGTAGTGGTGGCTGTCGAGTGATGCGATTATGCTGTGCAGCCCTTCAGATTTTGTCAGAACTTCTTGTTGTGTGTCAAAGTCCAGCGTAGTGAACGCAATTAATTGTGCGCGAGGCAATTCTTCAAGTATTACTTTAGACTGATTGTGCAGGGGCGCTTTGAAAGGGTCGCCTGCAACGGAGAAGTGTACAAAAACAGGGTAATCTTCGTGCGCTATGCCTAGTTCTTTGAGCGCGGTTATTGCCTGTCGAAGCGTTTTTGGGGGAAGCGTAACTTCGCGTATTGGCCTAGAGCCGGGCTTGCGGAAGGTGCATTGCCTGCAGCCGACCCTGCAAATGGTAGTAGGCTCGACGAAAATCTCTGAACGTGGCACGTGGCTTGGCTTGACGCTCTCGTGCACCATTATTGTCATGGGGCTCTTTTGTTTGCGCCTTCTTTTGAGGCTTTTGTTGTTTGTTTTCACTTCTGGTGCGGGAGTTACAAGGGCGGCCTGTCAACGGGGACGACATTGGTTATCAGTCCGTTGGCAAGGAGGTACACTTGGTTTCTTGGCAGGTCTATGCGGCTTCCGGGAGGGTCGCGGGATTGAGGGTCGTACTTTGCGGTGGGTGAAACGTGCTGTTTTGCAAAAGCCCGCCATTTTTCTTGTTCAGTTCTGCTTCCAGTCAGGCGAACCATTGGCAGGATTCCGTGATGCGCGGTTGCCTCGTTAACCCAGCCTATCCTTTCGGCAATGTCCCTTAAGGCTTCAGCTTGTGCCGCCTTTCCTCGCCGGCCTTTTTGAATTGCCTTTCTTAGGAAGTGTGCGTAATGGTGGTCGTCCAGCGAGACGGTCAGCCTGCGGAGCCCTTCCGATCTTTCAAGCAATAATTCTTTGGAAGGCACGTCAAGGGAGGTGAACGAGTATACTTTCGGATAATGCAGCTTGCTTTTGGCAACGCGAGTGAACTGGTGGAGTGGTGCGTGGAATGGGTCGCCGGCAACCGAATAGTCAATCTCGATTTGTTCGTCGTTGCGCACGATTCCCGTCCTAATCATCTCATCGAGGGCTTTTTCAAACGTCTCGACGGGCATTGTTACCGGGCGTATCTTGGGGAAACCACGCTTTCTGAAAAGGCATTGCGGGCATTGCACGTTGCAAACAGTGGTTGGCTCTACAAAGATGTGTTTTACTGGCAGCGATAGTTCGAATACGCTATGCGCAATTCGTACAGCCATGCTTTGCTTTCGCCGGCCTTGTTTATTTGGTTTTTGGAGCGGCCTGTCGTAGTTTGGGGCTTTCGCCTGTTCTCAAGCGAGTGTTTATATGTTTTTTCGGGGTGAACTGTTTACTGTTTAAATCCAGTGTTTATCGGGGGCTTGTTTGGCCTCCCGGTGGGGTGTATTACTATGACTGACGTAAAGAACGCGGCGTATGCACTATCTATTGCCTTGATAGTGTCAACGCTAATCTTCTCTTTCTCGCTTATTGAGGCAAGCAGGAATTTCGGCGCGGCTTCATTGGCCCGCCCGCTGGCGCTTACTGGAGGCCAGCAAGTAGTGCAGCCGACTGCGGTTGTCACTGTTGCGGCTACCGCCATACCGACTGTTGCAGCTACTGCGGCGCCTCAAGTTGTAAGGCCGACTGTAGACTACTCTAAGGCGATTTCCAAGGGAAGCGCTACTGCCAAAGTAATCCTGGTCGAGTATACAGACCAGCAGTGCCCGTTCTGCAACAGGCACCAGGTGCAGACCGAACCGTCGATAGTCAAGGATTACGTCGATACTGGCAAGGTCAGGTACGTGCGCAAGCAATTCCCGCTTGACAGCCTGCACGCGAACGCCCGCAAGGCAGGTGAGGCAGTGTACTGCGCGCAAGACCAAGGCAAGGGCTTCGACTTTTCGGACAAGATTTTTGTCCAACAGGACAAGCTTGCTATAAGCGACTTGAAGGCCGTTGCAAAGGTGATGGGTCTTGACTCGACGAAGTTCGACTCGTGCCTTGACAAGGGCGACAAGGCCGCGCAAGTTGACGCCGACTTTAACGAAGGCGCCGACAATGGTGTGAGCGGAACGCCCACGTCGTTCGTAATAAAGGCTGACGGGACTGCCGAAAAGCTGGTGGGAGCGTTGCCTTTCACGAGCACGACGATGCAGAGCTTCAAGACTGCACTTGACAAGGCGATCGCAGGCTAAGCTTAGCGGTTTGAGTCTTTCGAGCCTTTCCCCGGCCGTTTTGGCCGGGTCTTCTTTTTATTTTTCTTTTTTTTTTCATTAGCCTGCTTTTCGTCTGGTGTTTGCTAGAGGGGCGGTTTTATTAGCGCGCCATTCTTTTTTGTTTGAGGTGTGTTTGCTTGTCGTCCCTGAGAACTCTTTTCGTGTTGTTCGGCGTTTTGTTTCTTTCATTGGTTTTTTTAGGTTGTCTTGGTTCTAGCGGTCCCGATGCGTCTTTGGCGGGCTCTTGCAAGAATGACTCGCGAGGAGAAGACTCTTGCTGGTCCATCTTGGCCCAACAAGAAAAAAATGCGCAATATTGTGACCAGATTAAGGAAACTGGCGCTGTTTCGCGAAACGATTGCTATCAGGGGGTGGCAATAGCGAAAAATGACTCGGCTATGTGCGCAGCCCTTGCTGATGATAATGCCGGGGTTAAGGATATTTGCTTTATCCGCATTGCGACCAACACTATGAATGAGGCGTTGTGTGAGAAAGTTTCAACGCAGGCAGATCAGTTTGGCTGGAACAACCAGAACGATTGTTATACCGGCGTGGCCGTTGCAAAGAAAGACGCCTCGGTTTGCGAGAAAATTGTGCAGCCACAACAAAAGCAGACTTGCATCCAATCGGCATTCGTTTGATTTCTAGAGAATGCGGGGTGTTATTCTTTTCTCCGCCCTGCATATGGCCTAGCGACAGTTGCCCGTAGTGCAAACGATTAATAGTTTTGGCGGCAGAGTATTGTTTGGTTCGTTCAAACTGGTGAAAGGCAAATGGCAATAGCAGTTGAAGAAAGGCCTGTTTTCGACGTTTTGATTGTTGGCGGCGGTTGTGCCGGCCTAGCCGCGGCAATGTACGCCGGCCGTTTTGAGCTCAAGACGCTCGTTGTTTCCGAGATGATTGGCGGGACCATTACGCTTACTGACGTTGTTGAGAACTACCCGGGTTTCAAGAGCATTTCTGGCTACGATTTGGCGAAAAACCTTGAAAACCACGCCCGCGAGTATCCTTCAGTCCAGTTTGAGGACGGCAGGGTAACCGCAGTTGCAAAGTGTGCCGAGCACGCGCACGATGGTGCTGGCTGTTGGAAGGCAGTAGTACAGGGCGGCAAGGAGTTTCACGCCAAGACCTTGGTTTTCGCAACCGGCACCGAGTGGAAGAAGCTTGGCGTTCCCGGCGAGAAAGAATTTGCCAACCGGGGCGTGCACTATTGCGCGTTGTGCGACGGAGCGTTTTACGCAGGCAAAGTGCTGGCGGTTGTTGGGGGAAGCGACACGGCAGTGAAAGACGCAGTTCTGCTGACTCAATGGGCGAAAAAAGTTTTCGTGATATACCGGGGCGAGAAGGTACGGGCGGAGCCAATAACAGTTAAGCGCTTGCAGCAAAGCCCCATGATTGAAGTGTTAAACAAGGCAAACGTCTTGGAAATCCGCGGTGCGGTTTCAGGCAACGTAAAGTTTGCGCGCGCGTCCAGCGTTTTGCTCGACCGTGATTACGCTGGGTGCAGGGAGCTTGCGGTTGACGGAGTGTTTGTCGCAATAGGCCATAACGTGCTTTCAAGCCTTGCAGTTGGCTTGGGAGTCAAGGCAAACGCGAAAGGCGAAATAATAGTGGACAGGCACGGCAGGACGAACGTGCCAAGCGTTTTCGCTGCTGGCGACGTTGTTGACACAGAATTTAAGCAGGCGATTACTGGAGCGTCGGAAGGAGTTCTTGCGGCATATAGCGCATACCAGTATGTAAACGACGCCAAGCAGAAAGGCGCGGTAAAAGCGTAAAGCTTTGTTTTGAGTCTTACTTTAAAGGTGGTGTTTTTTTTGGATCGTGACGATTGGATTGTTGTTGCAGTCGTAATCTTAGTGGCGTGCGTCTTGGCCTACGCTTTTGTGCCGAGATTACTGGCAGGCAAGCCTGCTGCGGCTGTAGATACTTCTCAGCAATCAGCTCCAGCTAACAACGAGGCGGTCGTGCCAATAGCGGCCGCGCCAACATCGCGGTCAATTATCGCGGACGCCCCAACCCCGACTCCCACACCCACGCCGACTCCCGATCCTAATCATCCTTACTTCCAGGTTATTGCCCACTCGCGGCCTTTCGCTTTCGAGCCAAGCGTCTTGCGCGTCAAGCGCGGACAGAATTTTACGGTCTTGGTTTACGTTTGGGCCAACGACACGCCGCAAGGTTTTACCTTGCCCGCGTTCAACGTGAGCCAAGTGGTTGACGGAGGGACTTCGGCGAGGTTCGAGTTGCAGGCAACCCTGCCGGTTGGGGAGTACGTGTTCAACTGCGCGGCTTACTGCGGGAAGGGCCACGGCGAGATGAAGGGCAAGATAGTCGTCGAATGACGGAATTTCTCCTCGTCGTTGCCATTGTTTTTAATAAGCTTGTGCAGTACAGATTGTTTTCTGTTGCTTGTTTCAAAATATAGTCAAAACTTTTTTGGAGCGTGGTTTGAATGACTTTTGTGGCTAACGAGATGGCGTGCAAGACTTGTGTAAGCCAGCTTGAAACAGTTTTCGGCGGCAAGGGCGTCGCGCCAGAAGTAGTCAAGATTCTTTCGCAGCCCGAGCGGCTGGTGCAGGCGTCGCTTAAAGTTAGGCTTGATAGTGGCGAGCTTGCAGTGTTTCCAGCCTGTCGAGTGCAGTACAACACGGCGCGGGGCCCTGCAAAAGGCGGGATTCGCTTCCACCCGCAAGTAGACCTGGAGGAAGTCAAGACGCTTGCATTCCTAATGTCGCTCAAGTGCGCGACAATCGACATTCCTTACGGTGGCGGCAAGGGGGGCGTTGCTTGCGACCCTAAAAAGCTTTCTCCCGCAGAACTCGAGCGCGTCAGCCGTGCGTACGTCAGGGCGTTTGCTGATTTTATCGGCCCTGACAAGGACGTCCCGGCCCCAGATGTCAACACGAACGGGCAGATAATGGCGTGGATGCTTGACGAGTACGAGAACATTACGCGTCAGAAGGCACCCGCGTTCATTACGGGAAAGCCATTAGGGCTTGGTGGCAGCCTTGGGCGCGAGTACAGCACTTCAATGGGCGGAGTGTTTGCGCTTGAAAAAATCTTGGAAGGCTTGGGCAAGAAAGCGGGGAGCAAGCGCGTTGCAATTCAAGGGTTTGGCAACGCAGGAATGCACTTGGCGCGCCTGTTGTCGGAACGCGGTTATACGATTGTTGCAGTGAGCAATTCGGAAGGGGGGGTTTACGACCCCAAGGGCCTCGACATTGCCCACATTATCAAAGAGTATCCAGCAAGCCGGCTCAAAAAGGCGGGCGGAAAGCCTGTTTCCAACGAAGAGCTGTTGGAACTGGACTGCGATATCTTGGCGCCTTGCGCTCTTGAAAACGCGATTACTGCAAAGAATGCTGCCAAGATCAAGGCGCCAATAGTGCTAGAAATAGCGAACGCGCCCATAACCCCGGAAGCGGACAAGCTTTTGTTCGAACGCAAGATTCACGTTATTCCCGACATTCTGGCCAACGCCGGCGGAGTTGCAGTGAGCTATTTCGAGTGGGTGCAAAACCGCGAGGGTTACTATTGGAGCGAGGCCGAAGTCAACCAAAAGCTTGAAGCAAAGTTCGACTCGGCAGTAAAACAAGTCATCGCCCACACCGACAACGGCAAAAAGTCGTTAAGGCAGGCGGCGTACTCGCTCGCAATAGGCAAAATACTGGACGCTGAAAAGCTCTTGGGAAGGGCGTGAGCGCGATGAACGAGCGGCCTGCAGTCCACCGCGTGTTGTGCGTATGTTCATATGGGTCTGCCCACTCGCAAGACTTGGCCCGCCGGCTCAAGGCAGAATTTCAAAGCCACGGCAGCGTCAGAGTAGAGCACTTGGAAGGCGGGATAACTCGTGGTGATTCTCAAGCAATAAGAAATGCCGACACTGTCGTTTTTACCGGCCCTGTTTTTCAGGAGGAAGTCGACGAAATGGGGCTCGACCACAAAAAAGTTCTTGCTTTTGAAGCGCAACACTTGACCGCGCCAACGCCAGTTGTTTCTTTCAACAATCTAGTTAAGCTAATCCGCTCGAAGGTGCAGTAATGCCTATAGGCATGGCGTGCCATCTTTGCAAAAAGTCTTGTGCGTATGCAGCTATTGCCTTTCAGGCTAGGTATGAGCACGGGACTAGGTGAGTATAACTATATATACTTGTTTATCCTTTCTTGTCTTGGGTGTTCGTTTGGTTGACGTTTTTGTGAAGAATATGGATAAGACCGCTTACAAGCTGGCCAAGATGCTCGCTGCGCAGCAGGAGAAGAAGGTGGGTCAGGTGCTTAGCGAGAGCGTCTTTCTGTTTGCGCAAAAAAAGGCAAAAGGCGGGTTTGGAGTTCTTGTTGCAGCCGACTTTGGGGCAGGAACCGAAGACTTGAGCCAAAGGATTGATGAGATTTTATACGGTGGCTAGCCTTGCCGATAGTTGACTCAAGCGTGCTTGTTGCGTTCATAAACCGAAGCGATGCTCTCCACGCCAGGGCGCGCGCGTTGGACTTGGCTGGCGGTTCGATAAACCAGCTGGTTTTTTGCGAGGTTGCCAACGTGCTTTCAAAACGCGTGGGTGACAAGACCGCAGTTATTGAAGAGCTCAAGCGCGTACTGCAGACAATTCCAGTTCTTTCGCTGGGCGAGGATGAAGTTTGGGATGCCTTGGCCTTCTTTACAAAGCACTACCCTAAACTAAGCTTTACTGACGCTTCCCTGCTGGCGCAATCGAGGAGGACCGGGCAGGAAATAGTTACTTTCGACAAGTTTCTCTCAAAAGCGGTGGAGAAAGAACAATAGCTGTTTTTCCCGGAGTTTCTGGTTTTTCCGGCTCCAAACGTCTTCAAGCGCTATTGTTAAAAAGGTTTTTCGGGTTGTAATAATCGGCGTAGTTGGCGGTTCGGTCCCGGAGTGGGGTCTTTCGTGCTTGCTTTTCCTATTTTGGGGTGGTTTGAATGCCAGTGAAAGTTGCAATAAACGGGTTTGGCCGCATTGGAAGGTTGTTTTTGCGCGCAGCAATTGCTGACAAGGATTACGGCAGGAGTTTCGAGGTAGTTGCAGTCAACGACCTGGCAGATCCAGCCACGCTTGCGCACTTGTTCAAGTACGACAGTATTCACGGGGTTGTAAAAGAACAAATCTCGTCGAGCGAAAAGTTTTTGTTCGTCAAGGGCCGCGAGCTCGGCGTTTACAGCATTAAGGACAACAGCCAGCTTCCTTGGAAGCAGCTGGGAGTCGACGTGGTAATTGAAAGCACTGGCCAGTTTACCGAGAAAGACAAGTGCTTGAGCCACATTCAGGCAGGGGCGAAGAAAGTAATTATCTCCGCGCCTGGAAAGGGAGTTGATGCCACGCTCGTTCCGGGAGTCAACATGGATTTGTACGACGAGAAAAAGCACAACATCGTTTCAATGGCTTCGTGCACAACGGGTTGCCTTGCCCCCGTAGCAAAAGTGCTTAACGATTCGTTCGGAATAGAGCAAGGATTCATGGTGACGTGCCACGCATACACGAACGACCAAAGAATTTTGGACTTGCCGCACAAGGACTTGCGCAGGGCGCGCGCGGCAGCCCTTTCAATCATTCCTTCAAGCACTGGTGCGGCCAAGGCAATAGGCGAAGTAATTCCTGCGCTGAAAGGAAAGCTTGACGGTATCTCGCTGCGCGTTCCAGTGCCGGACGGCAGCGTGAACGACTTGACGTGCCTGCTTTCCCGCGAGACGACCGCGCAAGAGATAAACGACGCGGTAAAAAAGGCGGCAAACGGCCCGATGAAAGGAATTTTAGAGTACACTGAAGACCCGATTGTTTCGAGCGATGTTGTAGGTAATCCTGCTTCGAGCGTGTTCGACGCGCTATCGACAATGGTCAACGGCGGCAAGGGCAAGCTAGTTAAGACGCTTGCGTGGTACGACAACGAGTGGGGCTACAGCAGCAGGCTGGTGGACCTGGCAAAGCACATTGCCAGCAGGGGTGTTTAACATGAGGCCATACAACAAACCAGAGATTGTAAGACCCAAGCCCAAGATCATAAAAGTAATGTCCCTAACCGACGTGCGCGACTTGCGCGGCAAGACTGTTTTCGTTCGTGTTGACCTCAACAGCCCAACCGATCCCAAGACTGGCAAAGTAGATCTCAACCCGCGCTTTACCGCGCACGCTGAAACAGTCAAGCTGCTTGCGCAAAAAGGCGCAAAAGTAGTCGTGCTCGCCCACCAGGGGCGCAAGGGTGACGAGGATTGCATTTCGCTTGGCGGCCACGCCAGAATACTTTCCAAACTCATTGGAAAAAAGGTCTTGTTCAAGACAGACGCGAAAGTCGTGAGCCCCGCAACAATCAAGGCAATTCGCGGGCTGAAGCCCGGGCAAGTAATGCTTTTAGACAACGTACGCTTTTTGGACGACGAGGCAGTCCAACGCACTGCCCAAGAGCACGCCAACAGCGAGCTTGTGCGCGCGCTTGCCCCCCTCGCCCAAGTGTTCGTGCAAGACGCGTGGTCGAACGCGCACCGCGCTCACGCCTCGATGGTCGGTTTTGCAACGCTTGTGCCTAGCTATGCGGGCCCGGTATTCGAACGCGAGCTTGCAGCAGCGCAAAAGGCGAGCGGGCACGCCGATCACCCGGTGACTTACGTCTTGGGCGGCTCTAAACCGGAAGACGTCATAAAACTCATGCAGTACTCGCTCGAGAACATGGTAGTAGACAAGATATTGACTAGTGGGGTTATTGGCGAGATGTGCCTCATTGCGCGCGGCAACCAGTTGCCTGCAGCAAAAATGGAGGAGCTCAAGGCCGCGGGTTTCATGCACCAGTTGCTTGCGCTGCGCGACTTGATTCACTTGCACAACGATAAGATAGAGACGCCTTTCGACTTTGCGTACATCGACGAGTCCGGCAAGCGCTGCGAGTTTCTGCTTACTTCCCTTGCAGGCTCGCCAAACCCTGTTTACGACATCGGGACAAAAACTGCCCGAAAGTACGCCAAGGCTTGCAACAACAGCAAGACCGTGTTTATGAAGGGGCCTTGCGGCAAGTACGAGCAAGAGGCGTTCCAACACGGGACTAAAACCGTTCTAGAGGCAATAGCCAACTGCAAGGCGTACACGCTCATTGGCGGCGGCCACACGCTTACTGCACTCGAGAAATTCAATATTCCCAAGGAAAAGATTTCATTCATCTCGCTTGCAGGAGGCGCGTTGCTGGAATTTTTGCAGGGAAACACGCTGCCCGCAGTAGCCGCGCTCGAGCTTTCCGCGAAAAAATTTGGCAAGAAGGCCTAAGTTGCGGCCCCAGTTGGCCGCACACTACTTTTTTTAATTGCAACCTGCCTACATTCGCTTATGCACGACGTGCTCTACCGTGAGGCTGCAGAATTTTACGAAGGGTTATACCGCCGCAATGCGCTAACCCCCCAAGGCATTGCGAAAGAGTGCAGCGCAATAGAGGAAATTCTCTTGCGAAACGCGCGGCCGGTCGACAGCATTATGGATGCCGGTTGTGGCACGGGACTGCATTCCGTCGAACTTGCGGCGCGAGGCCACTGCGTGCTGGGGTTTGACTACGCCCAAGCAATGGTGGATATTGCCTGCAGGAAAGCGGAAGGGCTAGCTCTTGAAAACCTTTCGCTCCGCCAGGCCGACATGCGCGAGTTTTGCGCGCCGTCTCAGTGCGACGCGGTGATATGCATGACGAACGCATTCTTGTGCAACCATTCGGACGGGCAGGCCGCCGCGGCCCTCGAGTGTTTTAACAAGAGCCTTAGGCCGGGCGGGGCGTGCCTGATAGAATTTACTGACTATCTCAAGATGCGCGAGCTTGAAGTTTTCAGCGATACTTATTTCGACAAATCGTCAGGTAGTAAAGGCAGCGTAGTCGAAATATCGCAAAACAAGTTTGACGAGGCACGCCAAGTGCTAGTTGAGAACAACACTTACTTCGTCAAGGCGCAAAGCGGCGACTGGAAGATGCACGAGAGTGAAAACAAGCTTGGCCTGTTGACGCCAGCCCGGCTCGGTAAGCTGCTGAACGCTGCAGGTTTTGAACAACGCGAGTTTCTCGACGCCGAGACGCTCAAGCCCGCCACGCCACAAACTTTCGAGTACTATGCTTGCGCGGTAAAGCCCTGAGTTCGGGCTTCTACTTTTTTCTTGTTTCCCTATGGTATTGCAAAATAGTGTCAAGGCCTCCTTTAAGGACGGCCGCGTTTCTTGCCAGTTCTCGGGGCAGCTCTTGGTTGGATCTTGTAGGGAACATGTAGTCTCTTCCGTGCTGGTTGAACTTGCCCGTGCCTTTTTCGAAAAGAGTAACGCCGGCTATTGCCTGATCGCGCTGTTCGGGCTCAATCTTTTTGAAACGGGCGCTGGACAAGGACATTTCGAAAAGGTATCTTTTTCTTCCCAACAAGCTGGCTAAGTGCTCGTTGGTCTCAAGTCCGAAGTTGTTGAATCTGAAGTAACGCCTTCCTAGGGGTGAATTCTTGAAAGTCTCTGTCGCAACGAGTTTTGCTTGCCTGCGGAAGTCCGCGTTGGGCGGGTAGACGCGTTGTTTGGGGTTGCCGGGAGCCGAGTGAACTGCAACCATTACGCTTTTTGGGAGCTTTTTTGCAATCCTGTCAACAATTTCAGTCTCGCTTTTAGAAATGTACCTGGATTTTTCATTCTTTGCAGAAAACTTGGTTGCAAGACTTCGTGTAAACGACTTCCAAAGCCCGGGCGTTATTATTGGATGATGCCTAGGCATCCATTGTTCAAGTCGGTGGCTTTTAGGGTAGCTAGGCCCTCCGCCTTGAATCTTGAAGCCGTGCAGCATGGTGTCCTGGAGATATAATGCCGCCTTGGCGCACGCCTCGATTTCTTCTTTAGTGGCTTGGCTGCGGCCATTGCGGATTGCCGCGTAGTCTTGCTCGGTGAAAACTCCGCCATACCTGCCGTTTGAAGCAAGCTTCTCAAGGTGTTCGTGGTACAACCGTCCCAATCGTGGAAAGGCTTGCAACGGCCGGTGCCTTTGTGGATACACCACAAAGAACGCTTCGCTTGGCGCAAAATGTTCTGGAAGGAGCTTTCCATCGACTTGTTGTTCGAGCAGTTTTTCGGTGTGTTCATTGTCGTGCATTCCGTGAAAAGAAACCAACTCGGGCTTAGCGCGCCTGAGGATTTGGATTACCCTGCTCACGTCGCTCCTGGTGTTCCTCATGATTATTACGTTTGCAGGCAGGATTTTTTTGGGCATTTGCTTCACTTGAAGGGATTTATTTGAAGGCGATTATATATTGTTGGTGAAGTTTCTGAAGTTCTTGCACGGGGAAGCAGCCGCAGTTGTGGGCGAATTCTTGGTAATTGCCGAAATGCATTTGGGAATAGAGTCCACGCTGCGTCGTGCAGGCGCTCGCGTGTTTGCCGATGCGGAAAAAGAAGCGTCGCGCGTCAATTCGCTGCTCAAGGCAAGCGGCTGCCGAAAAGTTCTATTCTTGGGAGACTTGAAGCACTCGATACTTGGTTTTGAAGAGCGCGAAAAACAGTTGGTGGCAGACTTCGTCTCAAGGCTCGACGCGCACGAAGTGGCATTGGTTAAGGGCAATCATGACGGCGCTATTGAAGGAATTCCGGGTTTGACCGTATTTCCTGCAGAAGGAACCGTGATTACTGAAGGCAGGAACGAGTATGGCGTTGCCCACGGCCACGCGTGGCCATCAAAAAAAGTTCTTGCGTGCCCCACTATGTTGTTGGGGCATACCCACCCGTCGGTTTTGTTCGTTGATGCGAACGGCGCGAGGAAAGTCGAGAAAGTCTGGCTGGTAGGCGAGACGAAAGTCAAAAAGGGCGATCCAGTTGCGAAAGAGCGGGGCGTGCGCAGCGGCACGCGCGTAATAGTATTTCCTGCGTTCAACCTTCTTGCTGGCGGAATTCCAGTAAACGCGCTTGGGCCAACGCATTTGTTGTTGAAAGACGGCAGGTTTAAGGGCGACAAGGTTTACCCGGGGCTCATCGGGCCGCTTTTCGAAAATAAATTGTTTGACTTGGGCAATGCGCAGGCTTACACGCTTGATGGCGTTGGCATTGGGAGCGTTGCTTCGTTGCGGTAAGCCGATGGCGCAAAACGAAGAGTTATAAGGCGGTAGCGAGCAAATTTTTTTGTAAGTTCTATTTTGAATGCTTCATAGGTGGTAGTGATGAGCGGTAGAGGCAGGGAAAGGCTTGTAAGGTGTGAAAAGTGCGGTAGGCAAGTGCGCAGGGACAAGGCAGTTTTCATTGACAAAGTAATGTTCTCCAATCCTCTTGACCCCAACCAGGTTGAGGACGAGAATTACCGCCGCGTAATCACGCGCGAAGTTTGCTACTGCGCGTCTTGCGGCAAGCACGGCAGGATTTTTGAGAAGAAAAAGCGTCAAGTGCAGCAAAGGAAGGAACGTTCCGAGGCGCGCGAGGCAAGTGGCCACCGGCCGTCCGGACAGTCTTTCACCCCGCGGCCTTACACTGGCCCGCGCCAGCTGCCCGTAGTTCCAGCGCCGTCCAGCCCTGCGAGCGGCTCGCAGCCCTCTAAGCCCCAGTAGGTTTGGTTTGCGTTGCGTTTGACCGAAAAGACGGGGCTTTGAAAGGGAATTATAAGCCCTTTTTCGCCCAATTATCTTGTTCGGGCCCGTAGCTCAGCATGGTCTAGAGCGTTCGACTGATAATCGAAAGGCCCTGGGTTCAAATCCCAGCGGGCCCACCTTTTCTGCAACGCCTTTAGCCAAGCTTTTTATTCCAAGCTCGTAGTAGTATTCTTCAGGTGTTTTCCAATGGAGTCTTTGTCAACTTTCGTTTCTGCCCTAACTAGCCCTAAAGAGACTTTCGCGTTGAAGAAGAAGGAAGCTTCGTTTCGCAAGGGGCTTGAGCTTGTGGCTGTTGTAAGCGTGTTTACCGCGATTTCTGGCACGCTTGGAATTTTGTTGATGCCCGACTCGTCGCAAGCAAAGTTCTGGGCGCCGTTATTCACTGGCGCGCAAGGCTTTTCAGGCGTGGCGTATTTCGTTTTCAGCTTTTTGCTAGGCGTTATAGGCTCGCTCGTTTTCGTATGGGTTGTCAACGCAATTTCCAGGCAGCTTGGCGGCAAGGGGACTTACACCGAACTGCTCTTCTTGTCTTTGTTGTACGGCGTGCCAATTGCGGTTGCATCGCCATTGTTGCAACTAATTCCGCTTGTTGGAGGCGCGTTGAGCCTTGTTTTAGGCTTGTACGGGTTTTACTTGTGGTTCTTGACGATGAAAGAAACGCACGGCTTTAGTTTTGGCAGGTCGTGCCTAGTGTTCCTAGTCTTGTTGGCAATATTCGCGGTTATAGGCATTATTGCCGGCTTCGTTGCTGTCTTGAGCGCAATAGGCGCGCGGGCAGCCGCCCACTAACCGCGCCCTTCGCTTCCTGTCGAAGTTTTTTGTGGTAAGGCGGGCGGGGCGCGTTTGGAAAGGCTTTTTATTTTGGTTTCAAATAAGTATTGCGAGGTGTTTTGAATGGGAATGATTTCGACTTGGATTAATGCGTTTACAAAGCCGCAGGAGACGCTTTCTAAGGAAAAGAAGAATGCGACGATTATGGAAGGCGCAAAGAACTACGCACTTGTAGGCTTGGTCTTTGGCTTGCTTTTCGGCGTTATTTTGGCGGTTTTTGCGGGCGCGCTTGGAGCCTCAATTCCAGGAATGGGCTGGCTTGCAGGCTTGGGCGTTCTTGCAATAGTGATAATGCCAATTGCAATGATTCTGTTCATGGTTGTAGGTACGCTAATTGGCGCTGCAATCACGCACGTCGTTGCAAAACTGCTTGGCGGAACTGGAAAGCTTGAACAGCTGTACTATCTTACCTCAATCTGGATGGTTCCAGCATTGGTTGTCAGCATGGTTGTGCAGATAATCCCCGTGATTGGAGCAATACTGTCCTTCGCAATCGGAATATACGCGATTTATCTCAACATTCTGACCGTGAAGGAAACGTACGGCTTTTCGACTCTTAGGGCGATTGCAGTCATGATATTGCCACTAGTGGTAATATTCGTGCTGTTGTTCGTGCTCTTAATGGCTGTCGGGCTTACCGCCAGCGCAATGGGCTCGAGTGCATAAGGCTCTACTAGATAGCTGCCGGCAAGGCCTGCCGGCATTTTTCTTTTTCTCTTGTTTTTTCTTTTAATAGCGTGTGCGCCAAGTGTAGAGCGCTAACTGCTAGAACTAGGCGTATTCGACGAGCGTCTTTGCTTGCCGTTCAGTCTTGTTTTTGGAGCGAAAACTGTCCAAAGGGTGCGCGTCGATTCCTTTTTTGCGCAGCTCTGCTGCGAAGACTTGCGAAAACCCGTGCGTGCAGAAAACTTTTTTAGCGCCAGTTGACTGGACGAAAGAGAAGAGCGAGTTGAAGTCCGAGTGGTCCGAAAGTGGGAAGGCTGCGTCTACCCCTGAATAGTTGCCGTCAAGCGCCCAGCCAGTTGCAACTCCAGTTCGAGTGTTCCTGCCGTAGTGGCTTGAAAGAGACCGGCCCAACTGGGGAGTTACTTGGTTCATTGGCAAGACTGAAGCAAAAGTTTTTTCCAGCATCCGGTCGGCCTCGTCAGTTCCAATAGTGATAAAGTCTAGGTTGCAGCCGTGCCGGTTGTAAACCTTGCAGACTTTTGCGATTGCCTGGTTTACTAACGGCGCAATGCCCGCAAACTCGTTGAGCGCCTTGACGAGTTCTTGCGCTTTTCCCAAGGAATAGCCGCCCAGCACGACGTTTTCGCCGTTGTCAATTCCTTGTTTTGCCCACGCCGCAATCTGCGTGCAGACTTGCTGGCGGGACGGGAACGAATAGTGGGGTGCGCCGTAAGTGCATTCTACCACCAGCACGTCGGTTGACGGGATTTCCGCTGCAGTGCAAGTGAGGGAAGGCGAGGCATTCAAGTCGCCCGTATAAAGCAAAGTCTCGCCGTCGGCTTCAACCCGCAGCTGGCGCGCGCCCAAAATGTGGCCTGCGTTGTAAAGCTTGGCTCCCTTTGGCATAACGAGGCTGCCTTCAAAGCTCTTGCCTTCGCGCGCCTGCCATAATTCGATTGTCTGCTCGCTGGCAACCACTTTCGCCGCCTTGCGCAAAAACGAGGAGTGGTCGGAGTGCGCGTGCGACGAAAAGGCTATTTCGCCGCCGGCGTGGTCCAAGCCAATCGTTCCTTCCTCGTGGCTGAAGCTGGCGCTGGAAACACTAAAATTACTTCCCGCAGGCATACAAACCACAACTGTTTTATGCTTTAAATTACCTTATGTTGTTAGTCAGTAAAAGGTGGTTTTCCATGAAGCAGTTTTCTTCCGACAAGTTGCTGGCGCATTCGCGCACAGACATAATCCTATACACTATTCCTAACAATCCCGGCTGTAAGAGCGCCAAGGCGTTCTTGGCGAAAAAAGGAGTCAAGTTCGAAGAGGCCGACATCACGCAAAGCGCGGCAGCCCTGGAAGAACTCCTCAAGCTCTCGCCTTCAGGCGTGGCCCCAGTACTCCGCCAAGGCGAAAAGACGCTCGCAGGCTTTAACGACAAGCAATACTCCGTGTTCCTGTCTTTGTAAGACTAAAAGAACTCCGTGATTTATTTGCCGATTCCACACGTCCCCTCGCTCATCGAACCCTCCCACTTTACCCACCAGTTGGCATACACGATTCACTCTGCGCTGAGAACTTCGCACCCGAATGTAGAGATTTATAGTGACGGGTCAAAACTTTTGCTCCGCAACCTTCCCGACTCTTTTGGAAGAAAAAACGCGCGCGGGCCTGAACACATTTCTCACGGTTTGGTGACCGCCCTCGAGACTTTTGTTGAAGAGACGGGAGTAATGGTGACTCACCGGGCAATGTGGGTGCCAAATGGTTGGACTGCATCGCCAGCCACGCGCATTCAAAAGGCGAATGCATTAGAATTCAGGGTCTTGGTGCCATTCAACGCCAGGTCGAGCGTGTTGCCCCGGCCATTGGCCTGACGTCTTGTTTTTTCAGGGCTCTTAAACGCCCCTACCGCAACCGTTTTATTGCGGCTTTCCGTCAAAGCGTTGTGTCGGGTTGTTTTCGGTTTGGCAGGTGTAGGCTGGAAGATGGCTTTAGCTTTGTTGCGCGCCGTTGTATTTGCCAATGATTTTCTTTAGGTTCGCAAGGAACTCTTCGCTGTCCACGAAATAGTTCGGGTAAGCTTTCTTCAAGTCGGTACTGGTGTCTGCGCCGACAAGGACGACGTCGTATTCTTTTTTGTCCCTGTTTTTCTTCTCTGACGCGGCGTAGTCCAGTATGGCTTTCTGTTCGTTGTCCTTAGTGTAAGGCGTGATGTTGAGCTTCTCGCCCGCAATGTCTAATTCGAGCAGGAAGTATTGGAGTTTCGGGGTTTGCTTAACTTTCTGCTCGAAAACCTTTACTGCCTGAGTCCAGCCTTTCATCACTTTCATGACGTTAAGCTCGGCCTCTTTCTTCTTGATTTCTAGGTAGAGCTCCCGTTCAATGGCTGGAGTGTTGGGCACTGCGGGGCAGTTTTCCATTCTGGCAAAGGCTGAGCTGACTAGCCTAAAGAAGTCCATCCATTCGGCCCTTCCTTCATTAGACTTTATTGCTTGCCGAGTGAAGAAATCCACTGTTTCGATTGCGGTTGCCCAAAGATGCTGCAGCTTAGAGCGAATCTGGATTTCCACAAGCAATCCACCGTATTCCTTCTTGCCCTTGTCGCTAGTATATCTGTAGACCAGGTGGATGCTCCGATAGCCGTCATTTTTTGGCTCGGCGATGTAGTCTTTCATCCCGACTCTCTTGTGTTTTAGGTCTCCCTTCAAGTAATATTGTTCGCACAGTTGCCTTGCCAGACTGGCATTCGACAAGACGGCCCGACACCCGCCAATGTCCTGCATCTGGGAAAGTTTCATTGTGGCCGGGCGGCCGTTATATCTCCTGCCTAGCTTCTTGATGATTGCTGGAACTCGCTTTAGGCGCTGTACGGTAAGAGACTTCGGGTCAACGAGCAATGCTTTTCTTTTAAGCCTTATCTTAAAAACGTGCATCGGATAGCTGTGTGTCGCCCTCCAGTTGTCCAATACTTCCAAAGCCTTGGCGAATTGCTCCGCGGTACTAGCGCCGGTAAGGATGTCGCCAGCACGGTCAATATCTCCCCGGGTGTATCCCTCGGGTTTTATCCAAGCCATAATAAAATATGGTGGCGGCCTATTTAATACCTAGTTTTGCGCGGTAGCCCCTTAGATGTAAATACGTGCGTTTCAACTGTTTGCAGTGATTTTGCGCGGTAGGCTTTAGTGTTTTTCTGCGGGGTTAGATCCGGCGGCAGATCTGAGGTTTGAAAGTATTTGAACAAGAGAACGGCACTGTAAAACAGCTAGGGGCAAACAGTGGTTTTCCCGCTCTAGCTGCCTCACCGCAACCGTTTTATTGCGGCTTTCCGTCAAAGCGTTGTGGTGGAATAGTTTTGAACGGCCAAGCGCACCTTCTATCCGCGCTGTTCGTGTTCGCCCCCTTGTTGGCGGGTTTTGCGTTGCAAGGAGTAGTCGGACCTTTCGAAGCAGTAGTCTTTCTTTTCGCAATAGTGCTTGGAATAGCCGCGCCTGACGCCGACGCTGGTGATAGGCTGTCGCGGCCCAAGTTGGGTTACGCCAGCGGCCGTCCACCCTTGGCAGTAGTGTTAGAGCTGGCCAGAAAGTGGTTGTCGTGGGGCTTCATGGCCGTCTCAAAATACTTTTTTCTGGCGCCATTGCTTGCATTTCTCAAGCTTGCCGGCTACCGCGACATTGCAAAGCACCGCGGCGTGATGCATTCCTTGTTTGCAGCATTGCTCTGCGTTGCTTTTTGGGAGTTGTTGATGCTAGCCGCAAGCGCGCTTTTGGGCGCCGGGCCGGGCTTCGCGTTGTTCTTCGGCAGTGGCCTGCTTTTTGGCTTTGTTTTTCACTTGTACGCCGACAGCCTCACTCCAACCGGGGTTAACTGGTTGTTCCCGAGAAAGTTCTTGCTGCGCGGAAGGATTCGCACGCAAGGACCGCTTTACGGCAAGGGCGTCAAGCTTCTCGACAGCCAACTGTTTGCACTCGCAATCTTTGTCTTCATAGGCATAATCCTCACTTGGATGCTGCTAAGCACTTCTGCAAGCGCGTATTTCCTGGCCTTTCTTGCAGCGTTCTGCCTGCTTATAGCAAGCCTCGCGATGGGACTCGAACTGGACGTTGACGACTACAAGTTCGGAAGGCCCAGCCTGAGAGATTTCGAGTTTGAATAACTTCTTAAAACAACGGCCTGCTAGAGCTGTCGTCTTCTCCGGGGGCTGGCGGCGTTTCGGGAATTGCGTCTGTCGGCGGGGTGAACATGTCCATTGCCTGTCCCGACTTGGGCAGATCCGTGCCTGAATTCATTTCGCCGGGCTGTGCTCCTTGGTTCTCGCCTGGCTTATGCAAGCCTAATGCCATTTCCAGCATTTCTGCAATTCGTTTTTCCGCAATCTGCAGTAATTTCTCTTCGTTTCTCCACTCGTCCGCAAAGATTATTGCGGTGAACACAAACTTTCCTGCCGCAATCTCGACGTCAATAATCTTCTCTTCAACCAGTTCTGCGTGTTTTGACTCGTCGGCCTTTGCAGTTGCGAACACGATTGCGCACGACGCTCCCTCGTTGAGAACGCGCGTGCAGCTCGCTGGAATCTTGAGTATTTCGGGCGATGTAAAGCGGACTAGCGTCACGTCGGAGACCATTGATTCTGCCAGCGTAGTGGCTATTTCGAACGCGTCAATCCTGTTTGTAGCAACGTCGACAAAAGCAATTTTCATGAGCCGCGCCTTTCCTAAATTCGGTAATTCTTTTCCAAAATCCTTATTCAGTAGTAGCTTTTAAAGGCAGGTTTTCGCAGATATACTTGAGGCTTTTGTTATGACGAAGGATAAGCGCCCGATGCTCGTAGAGCTCCAATGGGTGCACCCGTGTTTTGCAATAAAGTCCACCGAAAAAGTGCAAGAGGGGCGCATCAGCCTGCTTTCCTCGCTGGCTTACGGAAAGGGGTTTGCAACCGGACTGTACGAACTTGAAACCGACAAGAACGTCGACGAGCTCGTAAAGAAGCTTCAGGGACAAAAAGAAGTCAAGGAAGTGCGCGTGGTAGACCGCTCTGCCGACGGAAAAAAAGCGTTGATTTACGCGCGAACCAAGCCGGATTCCCTGCTTATAGAGACTATTGCAAAGACGGGCTGCGTGCCTCTCGAGCCTTCGCTCACCAAAGCTGGCGTTGATTCGTGCGCAATCTTCGTTCCAAACGAAGAGCAATTGCGAGAGCTTTACGGCCTTTTGAAAGACAAGTACGACACCAAGCTCTTGCGCAAGAAATTCCTTTCCGAAGGCCAGACCAAGGCGGCGGCCTACGTCGGCCTGCGCGAACTGCTAGAGTTCAAGAGCCTCTCGGCGCGCCTGTCTCCCCGCCAGTACGAAGTGTTTACTTTTGCTGCGAAAAAAGGTTATTTCGACACTCCCCGCCGGGTTGACATAGATGCACTGGCAAGCGCGCTGGGGCTTTCACCCGCAACTGCCAGCGAGCACTTGCGAAAGGCGCAGGCGAAAATCCTGCCGTTCGTCGCAGAACTAATGGGAAACGTGCGTTGAATTGGGTTTCTTGAACCGGTTTTTTGGAAAAAGAACGCCAGTTTCGCCCAGGCTTGTAGTTCCAGAGTTCCGAGCAAGACAAATGCATTTTGCGAGAAACCGCCTCGTCGAGCACCTTGAAGAACTCAGGGCTTTGGGTGCGCGCGTCGCAAGCAGTGGCCATTCGTTTGAAACTAGCGTAGTGCAGTCAGGGCGAAAGCAAGAATTAGTGGAAATGTTGCGGCTGACGGTCAGGTTTGATGCGTTCCCCGCGCAGTGCAGCCAGCGCGTTCAGGCTTTCCTTCAAGGCGAACGGCTCTCTGGCGGCAGTGGCATGGAAAGAACAAGCAAGCAGTATGTCGTGGATTATCACGCGCGCTTGATGCCTTCAGAAGTCAGTAACTCTGCGGAAAGGCCAATCCGTGCGTACTTTAAGGCAGCGGCGCAGCACCTTGGAGTTAAGCTCACGCAAGTCCAGGCAAAACGCATTTGAGCGTGGTTTTTAAACCTCCCAGCGCTTGGCGGGCTTTGCGCTTTCTCCAGTCTCGCGCTAATTATTATAGGGTGTTTAGAGTGGAAGCTATTTCAAGCCTGCAAGATATTTCGAGAAAGTACGGCTTTGCGCGCCTGCTTGACGGCGACAGCTGGATGCTTGCTGAAGAGATTCCGGACATTGATTTCTTTTTTTCGCAGGTTTTCATCTACAGTTTTGGCAACGACTTGCAAAACGCGTGCGGAACTAATTACTCGAAGATTCTTTCCATAAACACGGGCAAGGACATCAAGTTTTACTATGGTGAGAAGGACTGCCTGCGCTTTTGCAGGCACGTTTTGAGCAAGATTCTCGTTGACCCTTCGTACGGCGAGTGGATTGACTCACAAATCTACGTCCGAAGCGACGCGCTTGCCGAGCATTCCAAGGAAGGGCTGGCAAGCCTTTCCAGTTTTTCCAATTTCAAGCTTTACGCAATTTACGCCAAGCACGTCGAACTGCACCGAAAGCTTTACGAGGTTGGCTGGCTGCCAAACAGCATTGACATGTTCTACCCCGAGTTCACCAATTATTTGAAAGGCTACCTCGGCCAGAAAATGCCGGGAGCTAGCGTCGAGGAGTCAAACAAGGCGTTTGTCGAGCTTACCGCGCCCCAGCGCGAGACGATTGCGCAAAAAGAGCGGAAAGACTTGCTTAGGCTGGCAATAGCAATTTCGAACGACGAGTTCCACAAAAAGCTGTTTTCCCAACCGCTTCCGCCGCAAGAGCTCCGCCACTTCGTGCTTCCCGAGTTCCGCAAGTTGTTTGAAGAGCACTGCGTGAAGTACCGCCACTTGGTTTTTCTCTACCATGGAATTCCTGCCAACGTCTTTCTTTACTACGCGCAGGCGCAAGAGCTTCTCGCGTCCGGCAAGAATTTCGAGGCGGAGATGCTTGAAGTGGAATCGCATATTTCCAAAACTCACGAAACAAAACTCAAGCTCTTCGAAAAGCTTTCTATTGACGAAAAGCACCGCAAGCTTTTCTCGTTATTCGGTAGCTTCATGGCGAGCAAGTGGCACCGCAGAAACGCGCAAATCCTCTCGCTTTTCAATTTAGAGCCCGTCTTGAAGGAAATTGGCGGTCGTTTCAACTATAGCGTGTGGCAAGTGCGCGTAATGCTCTGGGGAGAAGTTGAAGCAATGCTGTTGCGCGGCGCGCTGCCTGCACGCAGCGAGCTTGAAGCCCGCACGCAAAAGTTTGCGTTCTACGTTGAGAAAGGCAAGGCGCAGGCGTCCACTGGCAGCGAGGCAACGGCGTTCGAGCAGATGGTCGTGCCAAATGCAACAGCGTTTGGCGACGTGCGCGAGTTGAAAGGCCAAATTGGCTGCTTGGGCAAAGCTACGGGCCGGGTCAAGATTCTCTCTCGCGCAGCCGATATTGAGAAATTCCAGCAGGGCGACGTGCTCGTCGCAATTGCCACCGACCCCGACATAGTTCCTGCAATGAGAAAAGCGTGCGCGATTGTGACTGAACAAGGCGGCGTGACTTCTCACGCGGCAATAGTCTCGCGCGAGCTGAACATTCCTTGCGTGATTGGAACCAAGATTGCCACGCGAGTTCTCAAGGATGGAGACTTGGTTGAAGTCGACGCCAACAAAGGAATAGTGAGGAAGCTCGAGTAAAGCGCGCGCTAGTAGGCTAAGACGTCTAGAAAAAGTTATTTCCGAATTGATTTGGGCAGCTGGAACTTCGGGAAAGTTGCTTTCATTCGCTTGCTTATTTCCCTGCACTCGCCGTCTGTTACCGCGCCGTCTTTAAGGTCGGTGAGAAAACGTTTTGTCCTGTTGCGGAAGTCGTCAACGTTTCTTTCGTCGTAGTCCTGTGGCCGTCCAGAAGACTTTGAAAGTTCTTTCTGGAGGTAAATAACTTTTCTTACGAGGGGCGATGTGAAGTCTGTGAAGTTGAGATCCCCAGCATCAATAAGTTCTTCAGCATCGTTGAACTTGTTCTCGAGCGTCCTGCCATCGTCAAGCATTGCCGCCGAGATTTTTGTCATAACCATTCTATGACGCCCGTACTATATACTCGTATGTATGCGGGCGCCAAAGCGCGCATTAATACTCCAGCTTTGCCATACTTTTTAGTGAGGGCTTTACAAGGCTCTTTCTAAAAATTACGTGCAACAGCGCGGGGTGCTCCCAGATGCGAAAGACAAAGCAAAGACTGAGAAGACTGCGTGTTTCAATGCGCAAGCACAAGACAAAGTCGAGACTCAAGTCAATGCGCTCAAAAAGGAAAAACATCCAGTAAGCAACGCTTGCCTCATTTTTTCTTCCCTAGCCGTGCTTGGAAGCAGGCACGGCGCCAGTAGGGTTTGCGAAACCTTTCGCCTAACTCTCTCTTTTTGATTTTTGTTTGCTTGGCCACAACGCCCTGACTATTTTCTTCAATAAATACTTTGGCAAGCGCTCCGGCCGGGCTCTGCTCGACATTTGTGGTCACCTGTAGTCACCTGCTTGCTTGAAAGGCGGGCTATTTTTCAAGCATTTTCCTCAGCGCGCGGTATTCGCTTAGTAGGAGCCTTATTGTTGGTTCGAGGTTGTTTTCGTTCTCGAAAGCTTGCAGCGACGCGTAGTATTGCTTGCGGTTGCGCAGCTCTATGTTTACCGGCGGCAGGCCGTGCTTGAGCAGGATGTTGTTGAGCAGCAGCCTGCCTACCCTGCCGTTGCCGTCCTTGAACGGATGAATGTTCTCAAACTCGTTGTGGACAACCGCGGCCAGCACTATGGCTGGCAGTTTTTTCTTGTTTGAACTGTACCAGCGGCACAGTTGCGCCAGCCTGCGGCTGATTTGCCTGCTTGGCGCGCCCCGGTGCACAACGCGACCCGCCGCGTCGGCGACTACGACTTCTACCCCGCTTTCGCGCAATTTGCCTGCAAACTCCTTGGAATTCTCAAAAACAAGCCGGTGCAGCTCTAGAACCAGCGGGAGCGACAAGTGGTCTTGCGTACTGCGGATAAACGCTATTGCACGGGCCACGCCGTAAGTTTCTGATATCTCCCACTTGGGCTTGTCCGGCCACTTTCCCTTGTCGAGAATTCCAGCTACTTCCCCGACTGTAACCGTCGAGCCTTCAATCGCGTTAGTGTCGAAAGTGAACGCCTGCGTGAACTTCTTCCACTCGTTTTCAGTCAAGTGGGCGACCCGCACTTCGCTAACTCCTTCGAGCTTCCCGAGGCTTTCGATTTCTTCCGGCTTCAAAACTGCGCCAAGCGGGCTTGCGAGGCGCTTGCGCTGGCTTGCCTTCTCTTCCAGCTCTGGCTGTAGTTCCAAGGCCTTTTGCCTAACCTGCCTTTTGGAAAGGTTGGCCCCAAGGTAAACGCGAATCTTGCGCGCCTTGCCGCCCTCGCGGTAAGACTTGGCCAGGTAGTATTTCTTTTCTCCGCGCCTTGCGCGCACCTCAACGTGCATATAACTAAGAGGTGACTACAAGTTATTAAAGCTTTGCAAAAAGGTGACTACGCCATGGGGATACTCTGGCGGCAAAAAAGCGAAGTGCTCCGGCCGGACTCTGTAATAAAGCTGCTAAAACCGGCCGCAAAAAGAAGGGGGTTTCGGCAAGAAGACTAGATTTTTTCAAAGCAAGGCCATGAACTCGTCTCTCTTGAGCCCGGCTTGCCGCATTATTTCTATGAGCGTGCCAACGTCAACTTCGGCGTGGAGCGGCACTACTACTGCCTTGTCGCCTTCTGCAAGCTTCTTTACTAGAATTAAGTGGCTTCCCTTCTGCCGCACTGGCTTAAAGCCGGCTTTGGACAGTGCTTTGACTATTTCCTTACCCGACAGTCGGGGAAGCTTGGGCATTCACGTCAACCTCAAAACTAGCAACTATTGTCTTGCCGGAGTGCACGCCTTCGGGAACGCCCATTGTCTCTACATAAAGGGAAACCGCCTCGCTGAGGTTGTCGAGCGCTTGTTCCACAGTAAAGCCCTGGCTAACCACGTCAAGCTCGGGGCATAACGCGACGAACTGTTTTTCTCCCTTCTTGATAATCGCAGTGAATTCCATTAAACCATCCTAAGAAATATTGTTTGCCGCACTTTTAACGCTATCGAAGCAAGAAAGTGCTCCGGCCGG
>Ga0163199_1000322_pt1 | contig 30229 bp, 28 predicted proteins | sample PL_2010_150m_FD_113537 | JGI IMG/M metagenome (GOLD analysis project Ga0163199, IMG submission 113537) | Freshwater microbial communities from Powell Lake, British Columbia, Canada to study Microbial Dark Matter (Phase II) - PL_2010_150m | ecosystem: Environmental > Aquatic > Freshwater > Lake ...
ACAGGCTCAGATGACGCCGGTGGGAAATTGGCACACCATTGATGACAAGACCGGTGAGGTCAAAAGCCAGATTCAGGTCACCGAGACCAATGGCGTGCTGAGTGGTCGGGTCGAAAAATTGCTGCGCAAGGACGCTGACCAGAAGGGCCTTTGCAAGGAATGCACCGACGATCGCAAGGACAAGCCGATGCTGGGACTGGAGATCATTCGTGGCGCAAAGAAGCTTGCGGACAAAGACCTGTGGGAAGGCGGCAAGATCCTGGACCCGGAAAATGGCAAGGAATACACGCTGCGCATGACGCCGATCGAAGCGGGGAAAAAGCTCGAAGTACGCGGCTCAATTGCGTTTTTTGGACGCACCCAGACCTGGGTTCGCGTCCCCTAATTCATTATTTTCAGGAACCATCATGTCCCGCTTCAATGTCAAAAAAGTTGCCGTCCTGGGTGCCGGCGTGATGGGGGCGCAGATTGCGGCGCACCTGGTCAACGTCAAGGTGCCGGTCATCCTGTTTGACCTGAGTGCCAAAGAGGGACCCAAAAATGGCATCGTCAGCAAGGCGGTCGATGGTTTGAAGAAGCTCAAACCCGCGCCGCTGGGTGTCGCGGCCGACGCTGCGCTGATCGTCCAGGCCAATTACGAGGAACACCTGGAACTGCTCAAGGACTGCGATCTGGTGATCGAAGCGATTGCCGAGCGCATGGACTGGAAGCTCGACCTGTACCGAAAAATCGCTCCCTTTCTGGCGCCGCACGCGATCGTTGCCTCCAACACCTCGGGGCTATCGATTACACGGCTCAGTGAGGCATTGCCGCAGGAGATCAAGCCACGCTTCTGTGGCATCCATTTCTTCAATCCGCCGCGCTACATGATGCTGGTGGAACTGATCAACACGCCCACCACCGAGCCGCAAATCCTGGATGATCTGGAAACTTTTGTTACCAGCGTGCTGGGCAAAGGCGTGGTGCGCGCCAAGGACTCGCCCAATTTCATCGCCAACCGCGTTGGCATTGCCGGCATGCTTGCCACCATGAAAGAGGTGGCCAATTTTGGCCTCAGCTACGACGTGGTGGACGACCTCACCGGCAAAAAGCTTGGTCGCGCCAGCTCCGGCACCTTCCGCACCGCCGACGTGGTGGGCTTGGACACCATGGCCCATGTCATCAAGACCCTGCAGGACACGCTCAGTCTTGAAGTTGATCCTTTCTATGAGAGTTTTGCCACGCCTGAGGTGCTCAAGACCTTGCTCGACATGGGCAACCTGGGGCAAAAAACCAAGGCAGGCTTTTTCAAGAAGGTCGGGCGCGATGTGCTGCGCTTCGAACTGGAGTCAGGTGAGTACGTACCTGCCGGCCAGAAGGCCGATGAAGTCTACGCCCGCATGCTGAAAAAACCGGCGGCCGAGCGCCTGCAACTGCTGCGCAACAGCGAGGGTGCGCAAGGGCAATTCCTGTGGGCCATTCTGCGCAACAGTTTTCATTACTGCGCGGTGCATCTGGCCTCGATTGCCGACAACGCGCGCGACGTGGACTACTGCATGCGCTGGGGTTTTGGCATGAAGCAGGGCCCGTTTGAGTTGTGGCAGGAAGCGGGCTGGCTGATGGTGGCCAACATGGTCAAGGAAGACATTGACGCCGGCAAGGCGCTGTGCAAGGCGCCGCTGCCGGACTGGGTCTTCCAAGGGCCGGTGGCTGACGCCGGTGGCGTGCACACGCCGCAAGGTTCCTGGAACCCATCGACCGGACAATTTGTGCTGCCACGCAGCCTGCCGGTCTATGCGCGGCAACACTTCCCGGAAAGCGTGCTGGGCGCCAACGCGCCCTCGGCGCAGACCGCCGGCAAGACCTTGCATGAGGACGAAGCCATCCGTTTGTGGACACTCGACGATGAAGTGCTGATCGCCAGCATCAAGACCAAGATGCACGCCATCAGTCCCGGTGTGGTTGAAGGCTTGCTGCAAGGCATTGAACTGGCCGAGGCCAGCTACCAGGGGCTGGTGGTCTGGTCGAGCGACGAGATGTTCTCGGCCGGTGCCGATCTGCAAGCCATGCTGCCGGCCTTCATGATCGGTGGCGCTGCCGCGATTGACGGCGCCGAGGCCGAGATGCAGCAGGCCATGCTCCGGCTGCGCTATGCCAATGTGCCTGTGGTGTCGGCGGTGCGTGGTCTGGCGCTGGGCGGTGGTTGCGAGTTGGCGGTCTATTCAGCCAAGCGGGTTGTCGCCATGGAAAGCTATATCGGCCTGGTCGAAGTGGGTGTCGGCTTGGTACCCGGTGCCGGCGGTCTGACTTACATCGCCAGGCGCGCCGCCGAGAATGCGGCCGCCTCTACCGGCAAGGACTTGCTGCCCTTCCTGACCGAAGGCTTTACGGCTGCGGCCATGGCCAAAGTCGGAACCAGTGCGCTGGAGTCGCGCAAGCTCGGCTATGTGCTGGAAAGCGACGTGATCGTGGCGCACAAGGACGAGTTGCTGTTTGTCGCCATCAACGAGGCCAAAGCCATGTTCAAGTCCGGCTACCGGGCGCCGCACAAGCGCCTGTTCCCGGTGGCGGGTCGCAGTGGTGTGGCCACCATCAAAGGCTCGCTTGTCAACATGCGCGACGGTGGCTTTGTCAGCGCGCACGACTTCCACATTGCCGGCCTGATCGCCGAAGTCGTGTGCGGCGGTGATGTTGATGCCGGCAGTCTGGTGACAGAAGAGTATGTGATGGCGCTGGAGCGCAAGGCATTCTGCTCGCTGCTGACGCATCCCAAGACACAGGAACGCATCATGGGCATGATGTCCACCGGCAAGCCAGTTCGCAATTGATAAAGCTACTGCGCAAGCCTCATGCGTCGTTGGGCGGTGCTCGCAATCCTCACGTACAGGAAGTACGTTCCGGTTGCTGCGCTCCGTCCGCCTAGCCTGAGGCTTGCTCGCTACGCTTTCTCAGCAGCGAACGCCACAGCATAGTTTGAGTGAGTGATCTGTTAAAGGACCTGTATGAAACAAATCCAAGAAGCCTATATCGTTGCCGCCACGCGCACGCCGATTGGCCGTTCGCACCGCGGCTATTTCCGCAACACGCGGCCGGACGCCTTGCTGGTCAATGTGCTGCAGGCAGCGCTGGCGCAGGTGCCGACGCTGGACCCGAAAGCGATTGAAGACCTGATCTGCGGCTGCGCCATTCCCGAGGGGCAGCAGGGCTTGAACATTGCGCGCATCGGCGCCGTGCTGGCGGGTCTGCCGACCAGTGTCGGCGGCATCACCGTGAACCGTTTTTGTGCTTCCGGGCTGTCCGCGGTGCAGATGGCGGCGGATCGCATTCGTGTTGGTGAGGCTGATGTGATGATCGCCGCCGGTGTCGAGAGCATGAGCATGGTGCCCATGATGGGCAATGCGCCCTCGCTGTCGCCGGCCATGTTCAACAACGACGAGAACATCGGCATTGCCTACGGCATGGGCCTGACCGCCGAAAAAGTAGCTACGCAATGGAAAGTCAGCCGTCAGGCACAGGACGAGTTCGCCGTCGCCTCGCACCAGAGAGCGCTGGCGGCCATGGCAGCCGGCCAGTTCAGCGACGAAATCACAGCGGTTGACGTGATTGACCGCTCACCCGATCTGCAAAGCGGTGGCGTCATCGAGACCAAGCGCACGGTCAGTCTTGACGAAGGTGCACGCGCCGACACCACGCTCGAAGGTCTTGCCAAACTCAAGACGGTATTTGCTGCGCGCGGTTCAGTCACAGCGGGGAACAGTTCGCAAACTTCGGACGGTGCCGGCGCGCTGATCCTGGCCAGCGAGTCGGCCGTCAAGCGCTTTGGCTTGAAGCCGCTGGCACGCTTCGTCAGCTTTGCTGCCAAGGGTGTGCCGCCGCACATCATGGGCATTGGCCCGATCGAGGCGATTCCGGCGGCGCTGCGCTACGCCGGTCTGAAGCAGGACGACATTGACTGGATTGAACTCAACGAAGCCTTCGCAGCGCAATCGCTGGCCGTCATCAACACGCTCGGTCTGGACCCGGCCAAGGTCAATCCCATGGGCGGTGCCATCGCCCTGGGGCACCCGCTCGGAGCCACGGGGGCCATCCGCTCGGCCACCGCGATCCACGCACTGCATCGCAACAAGCTGCGCTACAGCATGGTGTCGATGTGCGTTGGCATGGGGCAGGGCGCAGCCGGGATTTTTGAGCGCGTCTGAAGCGCGTCACGCACCGGACTGCGCCAGGGTAGCGTCGCGGGCATACTGTGGTGATGAAGAAGCACCCGTTTGACCTTGCACTGCAACTCACGCCGCTGGAGCCAGGCGTCTATGGCGGGACCACGTCCGCGGCCTACTGGAACATGGTCGGCCCGTTCGGCGGCGTCACTGCCGCCACCGCACTGAACGCTGTGTTGCAGCATCCCTCGCTCTTGGGTGAGCCGGTACCCTCACTGTGAACTATGCGGGCGCCTTGCTCGCAGGCGCCTTCAGGATCAAAGCCACAGCGCAACGCACGAACCGCTCGACCCAGCACTGGACGATCGAAATGACGCAGCCAAACGCGTCGGGTGTGCAAGAAGTGATGCTGACGGCCACGGCGCTGACGGCGGTGCGGCGACCGACCTGGGGCAGCGAAGACACAGCGATGCCAAGCGTCGCACTACCGGCCGGCTTGCCGGAAGAAAAACCGATGGCCGGGGTTGAGTGGGTCCATCGCTACGACATGCGCTTTGTCGAAGGTGCTTTTCCGACCGAGTGGGATGGCCGCGGTGACAGCAGCCTGTCACGGCTCTGGATGCGCGACATGCCGCCGCGCGGGCTTGACTTCTGCTCGCTCTCTGCCATGGCCGACGTCTTCTTTCCCCGCGTTTACCTGCGTCGCGCCCTGCGCATTCCCGCCGGTACCGTGTCAATGACGGTCTATTTTCATGCCGATGGTGCGCAGTTGCGGCAAGCGGGCACGGGTTACCTGCTCGGTCAGGCGCGTGCGCAGACCTTTCGCAACGGATTTTTCGATCAGACTTCGCAGTTGTGGAGCGAGGCCGGTCTGTTGCTGGCAACCACCAGCCAGATCGTCTACTACAAAGAATGAACAAAGTAGCCCTCGTCATCGGTGCGGGTGACGCCACGGGCGGCGCCATCGCCCGGCGTTTTGCGCGCGAGGGCTTCACCGCCTGCGTGACCCGGCGCAGTCTGGACAAGCTGCAGCCCCTGCTCGAAGCCATCCGCGCTGAGGGTGGCACAGTGCATGGCTTTGCCAGCGACGCGCGCAAGGAAGAAGAGGTGGTGGCGCTGGTGGAGCAAATCGAAGCGACCATCGGACCGATCGAAGTGCTGGTCTTCAACATCGGCGCCAATGCGCCCAGCAGCGTCCTGCAGGAGACGGCGCGCAAGTATTTCAAAATCTGGGAGATGGCCTGCTTCGGCGGTTTTCTCAACGGCCGCGAAGTTGCCAAACGCATGGTTGCACGCACCAGCCCGCAACGAGCGCAGACCATTCTCTTCACCGGTGCCACGGCTTCGCTGCGTGGCAGCGCCAATTTTGCCGCCTTTGCCGGTGCCAAGCATGCGCTGCGCGCGCTGGCGCAAAGCATGGCGCGTGAGCTCGGACCGCTGGGTGTGCATGTGGCGCATGTGGTGATCGACGGCGCCATCGACACCGCTTTCATCCGCGATAATTTTCCGGATCGCTACGCCCTGAAGGCGCAGGACGGCATCCTGAATCCGGAGCATATTGCGGACCAGTACTGGATGCTGCACTGCCAGCCGTTTGATGCCTGGACGCACGAGCTGGATCTGCGTCCCTGGCTGGAAAAGTTTTGACAGGCTATTTATGAATGGAGACAAAATGAGCAAGACCCTTGAGTATTACTTTGACTTCGGCAGCCCCGCTGCCTACCTCGCTTCGACCCAGTTGACCGCACTTGCAAGCGATACCGGGGCCACGGTGGTCTGGCGTCCGATGCTGCTGGGTGGCGTCTTTGTCGCCACCGGAAATCACTCTCCGGCCAGCGTACCCGCAAAAGGCAAATACATCTTTGGCGACTTTGCCCGCTTTGCCAAACGTTACGGCGTGCCACTGAAGATCAATCCGTTTTTCCCGATCAACACCATCACCCTGATGCGCATCGCGGTTGGCCTGCAGTTGCGCAACGATCCGCGCTTCATGGACTATTGCACTGCCATGTACCGCGCGATCTGGGTGGAGGCCCAGAACATGAATGACCCGGCCACCGTCGCCACCGTGTTGCAGGCTGCCGGCTTTGACGCGCCTGCCTTGCTGGCACTGGCCGGCGAACAGGGTGTCAAAGACAAATTGAAGGCTGACACTGAAGCGGCGGTGGCGCGCGGCATCTTTGGCGCCCCGACTTTCTTTGTCGCAGAGCAGATGTTCTGGGGCCAGGACCGCCTCGATTTTGTGCGCGAAGCACTGGCCGCCTGACCGGGACCGCAGCATGAGTGAATTACTGATAGACAAGTCGGGTGGTGTGCTGACCATCACCCTGAACCGGCTCGACAAGAAGAACTCCCTGACGCGAACCATGTACGCCGGCATGGCCCAGGCACTGGCGCAGGCCGACGCCGATGCGACGCTGAGTGCCGCAGTGATTCAGGGGCACGAGACCGTGTTCAGCGCAGGAAACGACATTGGTGAATTCCTGAACCGGCTTTCCAGCGGTGAAGAGTCGCCGGCGTTCCAGTTCCTGCGTGCCATCAGTGTTTTTTCGAAGCCCTTGCTGGCCGCCGTTTGTGGTCCGGCCGTCGGCATTGGCACCACCATGTTGTTCCACTGTGATCTGGTTTATGCCGGGGACAACGCGGCTTTTTCCATGCCGTTCGTCAATCTTGGTTTGTGTCCGGAGGCGGCATCAAGCTATCTGGCGCCGCAACTCATGGGCTACGGGCGTGCCGCTGAAGCCCTGCTGCTGGGCGAGCCTTTTCTGGCTGAAACGGCACTGGAGATGGGGCTCGTCAGTCGCATCGTTCCGCCGAGCGAGGCCTCTGCGCTGGCGCAACGCCAGGCGCGCAAACTGGCGGCCAAGCCGCTGGGCTCGCTGATCGAGACCAAGCGTCTGCTGAAGAAAAGCCAGAGCGGCATCGTTGCCGAGCGCTTGCTTGAAGAGGGCGCCAGCTTTGCCCGCCTGCTCACCGAGCCAGCGGCGCGCGAGGCCTTTACCGCCTTTCTGGAAAAGCGCAAACCCGATTTTTCAAAAGTCTAGACCACAGGAGAGCAGAACATGAGCACAGCACAGCCGGGCGCCGGTTTGAAGGGTAAGACACTATTCATTACCGGTGCCTCCCGCGGCATCGGTCTGGCCATAGCCAAGCGCGCCGCAATGGACGGTGCCAACATCGTCATTGTTGCCAAGACCACCGACACCAACCCGAAACTGGCCGGCACGATTTACAGCGCCGCCAAGGAAGTGGAGGCGGCCGGTGGCCAGGCCTTGCCGCTGGCAGTGGACATTCGCGACGACGAGGCGGTCTTTGCCGCCGTCGCCAAGGCGGTCGCCGCCTTCGGTGGCATCGACATCCTGGTCAATAACGCCAGCGCCATCAGCCTGACCAATACCGAGGCCACGCCGATGAAGCGCTTTGACCTGATGAACGGCGTCAACGCGCGTGGCACCTACCTGTGCACCATGGCCTGTCTGGCAGAGTTGAAGAAGTCGGGCGCCGCCGGGCGCAACCCGCAGGTGCTGACCATGTCACCGCCGCTGTCGATGAAGACGCACTGGTTCCAGGGCCACACCGCCTACAGCATGGCCAAGTACGGCATGAGCATGTGCACGCTGGGCCACGCCGGCGAGTTCAAGAAATACGGCATTGGCGTCAACAGTCTGTGGCCACGCACGGCCATCGCCACCGCGGCCATGCAGATGATTCCCGGCGTTGACATTGCCCTGTGCCGCAAACCCGAAATCCTGTCCGACGCCGCCTACCTGATGCTGACCCGTGACAATTCGGTCAGCGGCAATTTCTACATCGACGACGAGGTGCTGGCAGAGCACGGCATCACGGACCTGGAAAAGTATTCGGTCACGCCCGGCACCAAGCACTTCATTCCGGACTTCTTTGTCGATTGATCAAGGGTCGCGGTGGCCCTTGGCTAGCGCTGGGGCATGTCTTTTTCTGAATAGCCCAGGCTCACCGTGGCATCCGGTGGAATGGCTGGCATGGTGGCGTTCCAGGCTTCCCAGGCTTGGCGCATGGCGGTCAGTCGCTCTGGCTCCTGCGGCCCGAGATTGGCGCGTTCGCGTTCATCTGACGGGAGATGGAAGAGGTAATCGTTGTCATCGACGCGCAGATACTTCCAGTCGCCGTCGCGCAGGGCACGCTGATGGCGATGCTTCATGCGCCAATGCAGAGGCCGCTCGAATCGCTGACGCGCGTCCTGCAGCACAGGCAGCAGCGAAATGCCATCGAGCGGATAGGCCGGGTCCGCCGTGACCCCCGCAACGTCAAGCATCGTGGCCGACCAGTCCATCGTCATGCAGTGCTGTTCACTGCAGTTTACTGACGCAATCACCGCTGGCCAGTGCGCAATCCACGGCACCCGGATACCTCCTTCGGTCAAGTCCATCTTGCCGCCGACCAACGGCCAGTTATCTGAAAAGCGCTCACCGCCGTTGTCGCTGGTAAAGACGACCAGCGTGTTGTCCGTCAAACCCTGGGACCGCAGCGCGGCCATCAGCTTGCCGATCCCCTCGTCCATGTGGTGGATCATGCGCTGGTAGGTGTGGATGTTGCCACCCTGCAAGTGGATGATGTTGCTGCGGATCTCCTGTGCCAGTGCGGCGTCATCGCGGGTCTCCCACGGCCAGTGCGGTGCCGTGTAATGCAGACTCAGAAAGAAGGGCTTACCGGCTTTGGCGTCAGGGGCCATGCGCTGCACGTAGTCCACCGCATGGTCGGAAATCAGATCTGTCAGGTACCCTTCCTCCGCGTGTTCCTGCTCGACGCCTTCATGGCTGCGCCACAGGTCGTGCGCGCCGGTGAAATTGCAGTGAGTGAAGTAGTCAACTCCGCCGGCCATCGGTCCGAAGAACTCCTCGTAACCCGATTGCAAAGGGCCGAAGCTCGGCGGATACCCCAGGTGCCACTTGCCGATCAATGCCGTGCGGTAGCCGCCGGCGCGCAGCAGCGATGGCAGCGTCGGGTGCTGTGGCGGAAGTCCCAGGGTCGCACTGCCACGGCTCTTGCTGTTGATCGGTTCTTCTGCTGCGCCACGCAGACGGTACTGGTAGCGCCCGGTCATCAGGGCAAAGCGTGTCGGCGAACAGACCGGGGAATTGGCATAGCCCTGCGTGAACCGCAGGCCGTGCGCGGCCAGATCGTCCAGTACCGGCGAGACCGGGCCGAATCTGGCGGCGCGCCCGCCATAGCAACCCAGGTCCGCAAAGCCCAGGTCATCGCAAACAATGAAGATGATGTTGGGGCGCGCTGCGGCAGCGGTCATCGGACGACTTTCCAACGCGTTCAAGCGCTGATATTGAAAACCCGCAGCGCGTTCGTTCCCCGAATCGCATCGCACTGGGCCTGCGGCAAGGCAGCCGTGTTGGTGAAGGCACCCTTGGTGTCGTGTACCTGATGCGGCCAGTCGGTACCCAGCATCACGTGCTCGGCGCCGACGACCGAGACCAGATACTGCAAGGCGCCCAGGTTGTAGGTGATGCTGTCGTAGTAGATGTGGCGCAGGTAGTCGCTCGGTTTGCGCTTCATCTGGCGGCGCTGCGGTATTTCCACCTCGTCGCCCTTTTCAAAGCGGCCAATCAGGTAGGGCAGCGTGCCGCCACCATGAGAGGCGATGATTTTCAGATTCGGATATTGATCGAAGAAGCCCTCGAAAATCATGCGCGTGATGGCCAGCGTGGTGTCAAACATGAAGCCGACCGACCAACTCAGATCAAACTTGGTCATGTCCATCATGTCCACGCCCGGCGGGTCGGTGGGATGCACCAGCACCGGCAGCGCGCGACGGTCGATCTCGGCCCAGATCGGCGCAAAAAGCGGGTCGGTCAGACTGCGGCCTGCCACATTGGCCAGCACCATCACCCCCACCGCGCCCTTGTCGCAACTGCGTGCCAACTCCTCCACCGCGCGTTGCGGGTATTCCCAGGGCAGGGAAGTGAACCAGCGAATTCGATCAGGGTAAGTGGTCTGTGCCTGCGCCATGGTGTCGTTGGACTCAACTGCTGCACGACAGCTGATTTCTTCATTGCCCCAGTACACATTCGGGCAGGTCAGTGAAACGATGGAGATGTCGATGCCGGCCGCGTCCATGTGCTTGATGCGCAGTTCGTAGTCAAAATGACCGCGCTGCGGAATCACCACCGGCGTGTTGCCGCGGAACACCTCCTGCTGCCCATCGGGTCGGGTCTTGATGTTGTAGATGCCACCCTCGCTCTTGAGCAGTTCAAGCCATTTGGGTGTGAACATATGGGTGTGGACGTCAATGACAGGCATGGTTTGGCTCCAGGTTGCTGCGAATAATAGCTGCTGAAAACCCCAATAGAATATTTTTGGCGTTCAAGCAAACTGACAGGCAGTTTTCCACGACTCACTTTCCACAAGGATTCAAGATGCAAAGACGACAATTTCAAACTCTGGCCAGTGCTGCGGCGCTGGGTTTGCTGGCGGCTCCTGCATTGCTGCGCGCTCAGGACAAACCGGTGATGAAGATTCTGGTCGGTTTCCCGCCTGGCGGCTCGGTCGATGTGGTGGCGCGACTGCTGGCCGAGCGCATGAAAGTGGCACTGGACCAGAACGTTATCGTTGACAACAAGCCGGGTGCGGCCGGTCGCGTTGCGCTGGGTGAAGTCAAGCGCGCAGCAGCCGATGGCAACACGCTGGTGCTGGCTGCCAGTGGCGCGCTCGTCATCCTGCCCTGGCTGTTAAAGAACCTGGGCTATGACCCGGTGCGTGATTTCACACCGATTGCACGCACTACCAGTTTTGATTTCGCCCTCACCGTGGGGCCGGGCGCACCCGCTGGCGACATCAAGGCACTGTTCGCCTGGCTGAAAGCCAATCCCGGCAAGGCCAATTACGCCACTTCAGGTGCCGGTACCGTGCCCCATTCACCGGATTGCTGATGGGGCAGGAAACCGCCATACCGCTGACGCACGTGGCCTACAAGGGCGGCGCCCCTGCGGCGCAGGACCTGCTGGGAGGCCAGATCCCGCTGATGGTTGACACCGCATCCGAGACCATTGAACACCACCGCAGCGGCAAGTTGCGGATCCTGGCCGTGACCGGCGAGAGCCGCTCCGCCGCCCTGCCTGAGGTGCCAACGCTGAAGGAACTGGGCTACAACGTGGTGGCCGATGCGTTTTTTGGTCTTTACGGTCCGGCCAACATGCCGGCAGACAAAACCCAGAAGATCAGCGATGCCGTCGCCCAGGCTTTGAACAATCCGGACTTTCAGGCGCGAGTGCGCGCCCTGGGTCTCACTCCCGCTTTTGCCGGTCCGCAAGCGCTGGCCACTTTGCAGGCGGCGCATCTCAAGCGCTGGGAAACTCCGATCAAGGCCTCCGGCTTTACCATGGAGCAGTAAGCTCAGAATTGGCGGAAATTTCAGGATGGAGGTGCCGCACAGCCAAGGCTGGCGGATGGCACTGAAGTGCCCCAAGAAGCTGGGGGCGACTATTCAAGGGAGGCCGATTAAGCTATAAAGAAGGACTTCGAACTTCGTTGAAAGGAGTCGGTATGTGGCGAATGCTTGTCGCGGTATGCTGCGCAGTCACCCTGGCAAGTTGCGATCGGGCGCCACTCCCGGCCGCTGACTCCGAAGTGCGGCAGAAAATCACCGTGGCCTTGACCGGCCAGCCACAGAGTACCCTTGTTCACGTTGCGCTAAGCAAGGGCTATTTCCTGAACGAGGGGCTCGACGTCCAGCCGCTGATGCACACTTTTGGCAAAGAGGCTTTGCAATCGGTCCTGGATGGCAAGGCGGACTTTGCTACGGTGGCAGAAACCCCGGTCATGTTCAGCGTGCTCAAGGGTGACAGGATCTTCGTTATTGCCAATATCGAGTCGAGCAGCGTGAACGACGCGGTGCTGGCAAGACGAGACGCAGGCATCGCCCGGCCCGGCGACGTCAAAGGCAAGCGCGTCGGCTTCACGCCGGGCACAACCTCCGACTTCTTTCTTGATTCGTTTTTGACTGCGCAAGGATTGACGCGCCAGCAAATAGCGCCGGTCCCCCTCAAACCGGACGAAATGCAGGACGCTCTATTGACCAAGAAAGTCGACGCCGTCGCGACCTGGAACTATCCGTTGACCCAGATCAGACGCCAGCTTGGAGCGCAAGCGGTCATTTTCTACGACCGGCAGATCTATACCGAGACCTTCAACATCGCGGCGATGCAGGACTTTGTCCGGCAAAACCCTCAAACTCTCAAGCGCTTCCTGCGCGCCCTGATTCAGGCGGAGGATTTTGTGGCAAGACAGCCAGAGCAGGCGCAGGACATCGTGACTGCGGCGATCAAGGTTGACAAGGAACTGGTCAAGGAAGTGTGGGACGCCTTTAGCTATCAAGTTCGCTTGGATCAGAATCTGTTGATTACGCTGGAGGATGAGACAAGATGGGCCATGAAGAACAAGCTGACCGACAAGACGGTCATGCCAAACTATGCGGAGTACATCCACGTTGACAGTCTCAGGGCAGTCAAGCCCGAGGCGGTCAAGCTGAAACGCTAGGCATATCGTGCGCATTGCGAAGCGACTCTGGCTCAGCGCGGCGGCGACTGTCGCAGCCGTGGTCTTTCTGGTGCCGGTGCTGGTTTGGAACTTCTCTGCGTATGTTGAGACACAGAACAACGACGTTCTTGTCAAGTCGATCCACGACAATTTCTTCGAACGTGCTTCGTTCAGGGATCGGTACTTTCTCCACCGCGAAGACCGGTTCCGCTTGCTGTGGGATGAAAGCAAGCTGCAGTCTGACCAACTGCTGCGCCGGGCCAGCTCTCAGTTCCGAGACGAGGCAGGTCAAAAGGCAGTGGAGCAGATACGTCGGACCGTCGACGAAACTGCGCTTGTTTTCCATCGTGTCGTCGACAACACCCCATCGCTGAAGTCGTCTTCTGGCAACCGCGAGGTCTTTGAGGAACTCGACAAGAGGCTGTACAGCCAGTTGCTGTTGAAGGCCACCGACGTTCGCAACGCGATTGATGCGCTGCAAGAGTCGAGTTCAAGACAGGTGCAGCAGTCCCAGCAACGTTTCATCGCGGTCTCTGGCGCGCTGGCGCTGTTGCTCGCCGTGGTCATCGTTCTCAATGCCGTGCAAATCGGTGGTTTGATTCGTCGGCGTCTGGCGCTGCTGCATGAAGGTGCGAATCGGGTCACCACCGGGAACTTGGCTTACCGCATCGTGAGTCAGGGCGCCGACGAGTTCTCTGAAATTGCAGGCGCCGTCAATCTCATGATGGATAGCCTGGCACAGCGCAAGGAAGCCCTCAAGCAAGCGGCCCACTACGCGCGCAGTCTGCTTGAAGCCAGCCTCGACCCACTGGTGACGATCAGCGCCGAGGGCAAGATCACCGACGTCAACGAGGCCAGCGTCAGCGTGACGGGCCTCGCGCGCGAGGCACTGATAGGCACCGACTTTGGCGACTACTTTACCGACCCGGTGCAGGCCCGCGAAGGCTACCAGCAGGTCTTTGCCAAAGGCTTTGTGATCGACTACCCGCTGGCGATCCGACACAGTTCGGGCCGGATCACCGATGTGCTCTACAACGCCAGCGTCTACCGTGACGAGCAGGGTCGGGTGCTCGGTGTCTTTGCGGCGGCGCGCGACGTCACGGAGCGCAAGAAGGCCGAGAGCTTCATCCAGGCCGCCAGCGTGTTTACCTATGCGCGCGAGGGCATCATCATCACCGACACGAGCGGCACCATTCTCAACGTCAACGATTCGTTCACGCGCATAACTGGCTATGACCGCGAGGAGGTGCTTGGCCAGAACCCGCGGCTGCTGAAATCGGGGCGCCAGGACGATGCCTATTACGTCGCCATGTGGCGTGACCTGATCGACAAGGGCCATTGGTACGGCGAGATCTGGAACAAGCGCAAGAACGGTGAAATCTATGCCGGGATGCTGACCATCACGGCGGTCTACGGCAGTGACGCAAAGACGCAGCATTATGTGGCCCTGTTTACCGATATCACCAAGCTCAAGGAGCACCAGAACCAGTTGGAGCATATGGCGCACTTTGATGCCTTGACCGGTCTGCCCAACCGGTTGTTGCTGTCGGATCGCCTGCACCAGGGCATGGCCAGTGCCGAGCGGCGCGCCCAGACGCTGGCGCTGGCTTATCTTGACCTCGACGGCTTCAAGAGCGTCAACGACCAGCACGGGCACGAAACCGGCGACCAACTGCTGATCGCCCTGGCCTCGCGCATGAAGCAGGGCTTGCGCGAAGGCGATACGCTGGCGCGAATCGGCGGCGACGAATTTGTGGCGGTCCTGATCGACCTCGCCGATGGCGATGCCAGCGTGCCTATGTTGAACCGGCTGCTGACGGCTGCGGCACAGCCGGTGCAGCTGGGCGATCTCCATCTTCAGGTCTCGGCCAGCATCGGGGTCACGTTTTACCCGCAGGCGCAGCCCATCGAAGCCGATCAATTGCTGCGCCAGGCCGACCAGGCCATGTACCAGGCCAAGCTGACCGGCAGGAGGCGCTATCACGTCTTTGACGCCGGGCAGGACAGCAACTCGCGTGTGCATTTTGAGAGCCTGGAGCGCATCCGGCTGGCCTTGAGCGAGCGCGAATTTGTCCTTCATTACCAGCCCAAGGTCAACATGCGAAGCGGTAAGGTTGTTGGCGCAGAAGCCTTGATCCGCTGGCAGCATCCGCAGCGAGGTCAACTTGTTCCGGCCCTGTTTCTGCCAGTGATCGAAGACGATGCACTGGCCATCGCCATCGGAGAGTGGGTGATCGAGGCCGCGCTGACGCAGGTCGAACTCTGGCGTACCAGCGGACTGGTCATTCCGGTCAGCGTCAACGTGGGCGCGCGCCAATTGCAGCAGGCAGATTTTCTTGACCGCCTGCGACTCCTTCTGGCGGCTCATCGACAGCTGCTGCCATCGTGTCTTGAACTGGAGATTCTGGAGACCAGCGCGCTCGAAGATGTGGCGCAGGTGTCCCAGTTGATCGAGTCCTGCGCGCAGCTTGGGATTGGCTTTGCCCTGGATGATTTTGGTACCGGCTATTCGTCGCTAACCTATTTGAAGCGTTTGCGCGCCAACACGATCAAGATCGACCAGAGTTTTGTGCGGGACATGCTCGACGACCCCGATGACTTGGCGATCCTGCAGGGTGTGATCGGCCTGGCTTCGGCCTTCAAGCGTCAAGTCATCGCGGAGGGCGTTGAGACCGTAGCGCATGGCACCTTGTTGCTGCAACTGGGCTGCGAACTGGCTCAAGGTTACGGCATTGCTCACCCGATGCCTGGCGCCGAGTTGCCCGACTGGGTCAGGAACTGGAAGCCTGATCCGGCGTGGGGTGATGTCGAGAAGCTGAGATAACGCGCTCATCCGCTTCGTCAAGCACTGGCATGGCAAACCCGAACAAGTCGGTTCAGGAACAGGCGGGAAAATCGCATGCCCATAGGATATGCCAATACCACTTCGGCTACGCGTTGTGACAGTCGACACGGTGTTTCGATTTATACAAAGCAGCCGCTTGCCAAAAATAGGGAATCTGGGTATGCTGCGGGGCCATGATCGCCACTGCCCTGTCACTTTCCAACCCGCCCAAGCGAGCGCGTGGCCGCCCCCGCAAGACGGAAGAGGAGCGCGACGACGGCAATCGCCGCCAGGCCTTGCTCGCGGCTGCCGCACGCCTGTTTCGGGTGCAGGGTTTTGCTGCCACCAGCACGCGTGACATCGCCGCCGCCGTGGGCATGCACAGCGGCTCGCCTTTTTATCATTTCAAGAGCAAGGATGCACTGCTTTGCGCCGTCATGGAAGAGGGCATGCACCGGGCCATTGCGCGCCAGACCCGTGCCTTGCAGGAGGGCGGAGCCGCCAGCACACCGCTGTTGCAGATCAAAAGGCTGATCCGCGCGCACTTTGACACCCTGCTCGGCCCCGGCAATGACTTTGTGCCGGTGATGCTTTATGAGCACCGATCCCTCAATTCCCAGCAGCGCAAGTTGCTGGCCAGACTGCAGGTCGACTACGAGGCGGCCTGGACCCCGGTCCTTGAAGCCTTGCACGCAAGCGGCCATTTGCGCGCGCCGGTCAAGCTCTCACGGCTGCTGATTCTGGGGGCGCTGAACTGGTCGGTGCAGTGGTTTGACAGAAAAAAGGGCGCTTCGGTCGATCAGCTGACCGATGCCGCCATGGCCTTGTTTTTGAAGGAGTCCTGATGGCTTACGGTTCGGTATTTGCAAGCGGCTTGTTTGCCGGCAAGGTGGTGCTGATCACCGGTGGCGGCTCCGGCATCGGGCGCTGCGTTGCACACGAGCTGGCGGCGCTCGGTGCGCACACCGTGCTGCTCGGGCGCAAGTCTGAAACCCTGCAGGCGGTGGTGGACGAGATCACGCAGGACGGCGGTGCGGCCAGCTCCCATGTCTGCGACATCCGTCAGGAAGATGTCGTCAAGCAGACGGTGAGCGCCGTGGTCGAGCGTCATGGGCACATTGATGGTCTGGTGAACAACGCAGGTGGCCAGTACATGACGCCGCTGGAGGCGATCAGTGCCAAAGGCTGGGATGCGGTCATCAGCACCAACCTGACCGGCGGCTTTTTGATGGCGCGCGAGTGCTTTGTGCAAAGCATGAACAAGCGCGGCGGCGCCATTGTCAATATCGTGGCCGATATCTGGGGCTCCATGCCGGGCATGGGTCACAGCGGTGCGGCGCGTGCCGGCATGGTCAGCTTCACCGAGACCGCGGCGATCGAATGGGCGGGCCGCGGTGTGCGCGTCAATGCGGTGGCACCCGGCTACATCGCCTCCAGTGGCATGGACAAGTACCCGTTGGAGGCCGGGCCGATGTTGCGGGAGATGGCCAAGACGGTACCCATCGGGCGTTTTGGCACCGAGGCTGAAACGTCTGCCGGAATCGTTTTTCTGCTCAGTCCGGCCGCGTCCTTCATCAGCGGCAGCACCCTGCGCATCGATGCCGCACGGCCACAGGTTCGCATGGGTTGGCCCATGCGCGTGGCTTCCAAAGAGGTACAGCAGCGCGCTGCCATCAAACCCTTTGACGGTTTTCACCGTGCCCAGACACCCAAGGTGTTTCAAGTCGAAACGCCCACAAACAAGGAATGAACATGGAACCGATGGCAGATACTGACCCGGACGCAGCTGCACTGGCCGATGCGGCACGCCGCTTTATTCAGACCGAGGTTGCCGCCCACCTCAATGAGTGGGAGGAAGCCGGCGAGTTTCCGCGCAGCCTGTACGGGCGCGCAGCCGAACTCGGTTGGCTTGCGATGGGTTACCCCGAGCATCTGGGGGGCACACCGGCGAGCTGGAGTCTGCGCAATGCGATGACAGTGGCGATGGCGCGTGTGGGTGGCAGTGGCGGCCTGATGGCCAGCCTGTTCAGCCACAACATCGGCTTGCCGCCGGTGCTGCGTCATGGCAGCGCCGCCTTGCAGCAAGAGGTGGTGCCACCTGTGTTGCGTGGTGAAAAAATATCAGCGCTCGCCATCTCCGAGCCGGGCGGTGGCACCGATGTATCGGCGCTGCGCACCACGGCGCGATTGGAAGGTGACGAGTATGTGGTGGACGGTGACAAGATCTTCATCACCTCCGGCATGCGCGCTGACTGGCTGACCGTTGCGGTGCGCACCCATCCCAAGGACAAAGGGCCGGGGGGCATCTCGATGCTGATGGTGCCGGGCGACACGCCAGGCCTGTCGCGCACCGCGCTCAAAAAAATGGGCTGGCTGTGTTCCGACACCGCGCAACTGCGCTTTGACGGCGTGCGGGTGCCGGCGCGCTATCTGGTGGGCGAAGAGGGTACCGGCTTCAAGATGATTCTGACCAACTTCAATGGTGAGCGCCTGGGCATGTCGGCGCTGGCCCTGGGTTTTTCTGAATGCTGCCTGGATGAGGCACTGGCCTGGGCGCGTCAGCGCAAGACCTTTGGCACGGCGCTGGTCGATCATCAGGTGATTCGCCACAAGCTGATGGACATGAAGATGCGCATCGAATCCACCCGGGCCTGGCTTGATTCGGTGTCGGCACGCGCTGACGCAGGCATCAAGGGCGCGGCGTGGGTGGCAGAGGTCTGTCTCCTGAAGAACCACGCGACGCAGACCATGCAGTTTTGCGCCGATCAGGGTGTGCAGATTCTCGGTGGCATGGGCTTTATGCGCGGCACCGCCTGTGAGCGCATCTACCGCGAGGTCAAGGTGATGATGATTGGCGGCGGCACCGAAGAGATCATGAAGGAACTGGCCTCGCGCCAGCTCGGTCTGTGACAATGGCAATATGATCAAAAAAGCTGTACCCCCGCCGGACCTCGAATTCGAACCGGAATTTGTGACGGGGCTGAAGAAAATCTTCGAGGAAATGATCATCTTCAACCAGGTGATTGGTTTGAAGATCACATCGCTCAAACCCTCCATGGTCAGAGGTCGCATCGACATGAAGCGCGACCTGATCGGGCATTTCGCCTTCAACCGCCTGCATGGCGGCGTCATCAGCGCGGGGCTGGACGCGATGGCCGGGCTGGCGGTGATGGCAGCGATCGGTGCGCGTCACATGGACGAGCCACCGATACAGCGCCTGCACCGTTTTGCCAAGCTCGGCACCATCGACCTGCGTGTGGACTACCTGCGCCCTGCCATCGGTGAGCACTTCGAGTTGCGCGCCGAGGTGATGCGCCTGGGCTCACGCGTGGCCTCGGTCCGCATGGAGTTTTTGGGTGCCAACGGTGAACTGCTGTCCACCGGAACCGCAGCCTACATCGTTTCCTGAGCGGCGTGTGCCGCTGCTGCGGCAATGTCCATGCCGGTGATGTAAACGGTGCCGGTAAAACTTGAGATCACCGCGCCATCCGCGCGCGTCACATCCACCCGATAGACCGCCAGCTTGCGCGATCTTGATACCTCGGTGGCGCGGGCCTGCAGGCAGTCGCCCAGCCGTGCCGCCTGCTGGTAGGTCACGTGCGCATCAATGCCGGCCGCTACCTTGCCATAGGAGTTGGAGGCCAGCCCGAAAGCGCTGTCGGCCAGCGCAAAGACCAGGCCGCCATGGCAGGTGCCGTTGAAGTTCAGATGCTGTTCCTGTAGGGTCAGGCTCACCGTGGCTGTACCTTTGCCGGCTTCGGTGCAACGGATGCCCAGTGACTGCGCGAACGGATCGACCGACGCCAGATGCATCACCAGCGCGGTGGAGTCAAGCGCCACTGCCGCCTTGGGCGGCCGACGAGCCGCCAGACGCCGGCCATGACCGGCTACTTTGGCGTGTTGGGCGATCGAATCAAGCAGTTCCACCACACCTGCTGCGGTCGTGGCGCAGGACTGCAGAACCGGTACGGTCCATGTTGCTGCCGCTTGCGCAGAGCGCAGATGCAGCATGTCTTTCAGATCGCGTGCGGTCGCGTTGGCCCCGGGCAAATCTGACTTGGTCACGACCAGCAGGTCGGCAATCTCCAGAATGCCGGCCTTGATGGCCTGCACGTTGTCGCCCATGCCCGGCGCGCAGGCGACCAGCCGGGTATCGGCCACGCGCATGATCTCGACTTCGGACTGCCCGGCGCCTACGGTTTCGATGATGATGGTATCGAACCCTGCTGCATCCATCACATCAACAATTTCTTCGGTGCTCTGTGACAAACCACCCAAATGGCCGCGCGTGGCCAGCGAGCGGATGAACACGTTGGGATGAGCACCGTGCTCGCCCATGCGGACGCGGTCGCCCAGCACGGCGCCGCCGCTGATCGGGCTCGACGGATCGACCGCCACCACAGCGATGCGCTGACCGCGTGCCAGCAGTTCACCCAGCATGGCGTGAACCAGCGTCGACTTGCCGGCGCCAGGGGCGCCCGTGATGCCCAGCACATGGGCGCGACCCAGATGCGGCGCCAGTGCTTTGGAGACAAGGCCGGCGGCGAGTTCACCATGCTCGATCAGGCTGATGGAGCGCGCCAGCACGCGTCGGTCACCTGCCAGCAAGGCGGCTGGCACGGCCCAATGGTGTTGCGGAAGTTTGGGCTGACTCACACGATGGCCTGTACGTGACCGAAGCCCATCTCGCGACGCAGCGTCTGGCAGATTTCGCCATGAGTGCAACCCGCCTCGGCCGCCTCGACAACCCGGCCGAAGACGTTGTCTTTGACGTCGCCGGCGGAGCGCGCCAGCGCATCCAGCGCCGTTTGAACCGCAGACTGCGAGCGCTCCGCCTTGAAGGCTTTGAACTCGTCGATCAGCCTTTGCATACTGGCGCGATCCGGGCGCGTGTTGACCGGGCGCGCGCTGCTGTCTTCTTCAATCTGGTAGGCGTTCACGCCCACCACCGTCTGCTCACCCGAGTCGACCTTTTGCTGGAACTTGCGCGCCGACTCGCCAATCATGCCCTGCACCAGGCCGCACTCCACCGCCTTGTACATGCCGCCAGCGTCCTGCACCCGCTGCATCACGCTCTCAATCTGAGCCTGCATCTGGTCGGTCAGTGTTTCGACGTAGAAACTGCCACCCAGGGGGTCAATCACATCGGTCAGGTGCGCTTCTTCGCGCAGCACGTTTTGCGTGGCAATCGCAATGCGCGCGCCAAACTCGCTCGGGCAGGACAGCGCTTCGTCGTAGGCGTCGGTGTGCAGCGACTGCAAGCCGCCCAGAATGCCGGCCATCGCCTGCACCGTGACGCGGGAGATGTTGTTCAGCGGTTGTTGGCGCGTCAGATCGACACCCGAGGTCTGCGCATGGAACTTGAAGCGCCAGGAGCGCGGGTCCTTGGCACCAAGCCGGTTGCGCGCCAGGCCAGCCCAGATGCGCCGGGCCGCGCGGAACTTGGCAATTTCCTCAAAGAAACTGATAGACACATCAAAGAAGAAGGTGAAGCGCGGCAGAAACTGGTCGGGGTCCATTCCGCGCGCCATGCAGTCCTCGGCGTTCTGGATCGCGGTGCAAAGCGTGAAGGCCATCGATTCGGCGGGTGTTGCGCCGGCCTGCTGCGTGTGCTGGCCCACCACCGACATCGGATTCCATTTCGGCAGGAAGCGGTTGCAGAACTCGATGTGATCGGTCAGGATGCGTCGCGCGCCCGGCAAAGCGATGCGAAAGAACATGTGGTTGGCGACATAGTGGCTCAGGTAGTCGCTTTGATTCGAGGTGCCGCTGATGCTCTTCCAATCGGTGCCGCGCCGGCGTGCCGCGGCCAGCATGAAGGCCAGCAGCGTGAACGGGGTCGGGTCGTTCTGCGCGCAAGATATTTTGGCCAGATCGACGCCCTGCAGGGCGCGGTCCATGTGCGCCGTGGTGTTGATCACGGTGCCGCAGGTGCCAAGCAATTCGATATGAGACTCGTCCATGTCGTAGCCACGGAACACCGAGTTGCAGGGAATCGGCGACAGTGCCGTCGCTCCCTGCGCCAGCACTTCCAGCAAGCGCGCGTTGAATTCGCTGGGCGTGCCCAGACCGGTGAGCTGGCGCTGTGACCAGGTCTTGCCTCGGTGCATGGTGGCGTAAATGCCGCGCGTGTAGGGCGCTTGGCCGGGCATACCCAAATCGGCTGAGTGATCCTTGCTATTCCAGTCGCGGCTGGTGTAGATCGGCTGGATTGGCACGCCGGAGCGGTTCACCACCGTCTTGTCCACGCCGATGCTGGTAGCGTAGTCCTGCTGCCATGCGCCATAGGCCTCGGCTTCAGAAAGCACTTCGGTACGGATAGCTTCGTTCATGTTCGACTCTCCAGTGTTGCGGTGGCTTCAAACGGCGACGCGCTGCGTGCGCCCGACAACGGCCAGTTCGTGCACATAGGCTGCAATGTCGGCCATGGAACTGCCGGGGTGAAAGACGCGGGCCACACCGGCTTCGAGCAGCGTCGCCTCGTCGGTATCGGGCACGATGCCACCCACAATCACTGCAACATCATTCAGACCGGCCTCACGCAAGGCCAGCATCAGCTTGGGCACGATCAGGTGATCCGTGGCGAGTGATGAGATGCCGATCACGTCGACATCCTCCTCCAGCGCCAGTTTGACCACCGTGGCAATTTCCTGCCAGGGTGGCGTGTAGATCACTTCCATGCCGGCGTCGCGCAAGCCGGCAGCCACGACGCGGCTACCGCGATCGTGGCCGTCGAAACCGATCTTGGTGACCAGCACCTTGGGTATGACCACTTGACTCATGCTTTCTCCTCCTGACCCTGACGCAGCAGGGCGATAAATTGGTGCGCAATGGCGCGGGGTTTGTACTTGCCGCTGGGGCGATACCAGGTTTGGGACGAGTTCAGCGCGCCGATCAGCAACAGACGAAAGGCCCGGCGGTCGGTGCCCTTGCGCAGCGGCAGCGCCTTGATCAGATCGATGAACAACTGTTCGTAACGGTTGCGCAAGTCAATCAGGTTCTGGTTCACCAAAGCCACATCGGCTGGCCGAACCCGGATCACCACCTGGGCGTAGTCGTCGTCCTGCAGAATCGATTCGAGATGGGCCACGCAGGCAGCCTGCAGCCGTTCCCAGGGTTCGGCGTGCAGTTGTACGGCAGTCTGCACCGCCGCGCTGATCTGCTCGACGCCCTTGAGGTAAACGGCGGCCAGCAGTTCTTCCTTGGTCGCGAAGTGACAGTACAGCGAGCCCGGCAGCATGCCCACGGCCCGCGCAATGTCGCGTACCGAAGTGCCCTCAAAACCCTGCGTGCGAAACAGCCGCGCCGCTTTGTCCAGTACTTGCGGCAAGCGGCTGTCGACGTGAGGTTTTCGGGTGCTGGTCATACTTATCTGCTCGATTAGCGATAAAGTATACCAAACGATCGTTTGCCTTAGAAAAAAAGTTCGTCCACTCGTTCTACATGCCGGAGGATCAGGCCGGCGAGGCACTCAACTCCGCGACTGTCCTCCGGCCTGCGGCCTCCCCCTTGATGTCGCTGCGCTGAGCGCCTCACCAACCTGATCCTTTGCAGCCGCGTCGTCGGCCCACATCCAACAAGTTGCTGCTATCCTTGGCGAATGAAGGTCAGCGAAATTCTCAGGATCATCCAAGACGATGGATGGAAACTGATCGCAACCAGGGCGTGTGACGGTTCCGGGCAAGCCCAGCGACGATTTGGCTATTGGCACTCAAAATAGCGTTCTCAAACAAGCTGGTTTGAAGTGAGGTTTTATGCGTTACGCAGTCGTTATTGAGCAAGCAATCGGAAATTACTCGGCTTACGTGCCTGATCTGCCTGGGTGCATCGCCACTGGTCAGACCTTGAGCGAGGTTGAATCGGAAATCAGCGAGGCGATTGCGTTTCATATGGAGGGAATGGTCGAAGACGGCTTGCCGGTGCCACATCCATCAAGCCAAGTTGAGTACATTGAAGTTGCCGCATAACGAGGTCATTCCATCGGACCGGTACGCCGTCCGCTGAATTTGGACGTTATACGTCACCACGGTCACCACTATGCCCATGACAACGCTCCCCACCTATGACGATCTGATGAACCCGCTTCTGGAGGCGCTACGGAAGCTTGGAGGCTCAGGGTCTATTGAAGAGATTTACGCAAAGACCGTGGAGATCACTGGACTGCCAGAGGAAATACTGGCGCAACTTCACGACCCCGAGAAGAGCAGCCAAACCGAAGTTGGGTATCGCCTTGCTTGGGCACGAACGTATCTACGGAAGTACGGATTGCTTGAAAACTCAAGCCGTGGAGTCTGGTCGCTGACAGAAAAGGCAAAGACGCTCGAAAGTGTAGATTCAGCAGAGGTTGTTCGCTTTGTCCGTGCTCTCGACAAACAGGACGCCCCGAAAAAGCGACCGCCTGACGGAACCGCGCGGGAATTGTCCGAAGAGGAAGGATGGAAAGACAAGCTTTCCGCCGTGCTCACTCAAAAACTCGACCCCGCAGGTTTTGAGCGGTTGGTTCAGCGCATCTTGCGCGAATCAGGGTTTATTCATGTTGAAGTGACAGGTCGCACGGGCGATGGCGGAATTGACGGAAAAGGCATTGCCCGTATCCACGGCTTCATGAGCTTTCACGTTCTCTTCCAGTGCAAGCGTTACAAAGGCTCAGTTGCAGCCGGCGAAGTTCGTGATTTTCGCGGCGCGATGGTTGGCCGTGCCGATAAGGGCTTATTCATTACAACGGGTTCTTTCACGCCCGCTGCTGTAAAGGAAGCCACAAGAGACGGTGCGCCACCAATCGATCTTGTGGATGGTGATGAACTTGCAGAGAAACTGAAAGAGTTGGCGCTGGGCGTAAAGACTGAACTTGTCGAGCGCGTCAGTATTAATACGGCATGGTTCGAAAGCCTATGACCAACAAACGCTTCGAGTGGGACGCTCCGCCAGCAGGCTTCGCATGCTGTCTCCGCGCCCCTCAAGCTCCACGTTACACTGATCGCGATGGGAACAACCGCTTCGCTTTACCCCGCTGTGGATGCAGCTGCCGTTTGGTCGAGGTTGCCGCTCAGTTACAGGACGAGCGTGGGCATCGCTGCATTAGGCACTGACCCTATCGATCTTCTCGTTTTCGAGACGGGTGAGCGGCATGTGGTGACCTTAGAGGACCTGATGAAGTCGATAAACGGTATTGAGAGTCCGTCCATGCGCCTCGCCGTGATCGGCTTCGACTTCACTGAGGAGGCTCGCATCCGAATCAGGTCGCTCGGCGGGCGCATCTTCGCCGAGCAAAATGTTTGGGACTGAACCGAGAAGCGCAAGGCATGCGATTTACCAACACGGACGTACAAGTGCCTCGGTGCGCGTCGCGCACTCGGCTTTTGAACGCCGGGCATCTCCGACGCTAGGCGTCTCATTCAACCCCACCGCGTCATGCAAGCCGTCGATAAACCAATCCCGGTACTTCCAAGCCGCTCCCTTGTCCGCACGATTACGTTCTACGAGAGGCTGGGGTTCAAAGGCCAACTGCTCTCGCCGGTGAAGCGGCCGCCTAAGCCTCACATTGCTGGACGGCCGCGAGGGCGGCGGCAAGGCGTTGCCGACCTTGACCGCTGATGCGCGCAAAAGGCAGTGCCAGCGCAGCAAGTTCCTGCTCGATGAAACTGTGTACCGGCGCGCGCACATGTTCGCCATCGCGCTGCAGGCCGTCGGCCACCCAATCGATGTCGGGCGCGAGCAGCAGCGTCAGGGCATAACTCGCATGCAGCGCGCGGCCCTGTGGCAGCAGGGATGGGTCAGAAAAGATGTAGTTGCTGTAGATCGCAGTCAGCAGTGGTGCCGTGTCGCAGAAGACAAAGGGTGAGTGCTGCTGGTGGGCTCGCTCCGTTGCTTCAGACTCCCAGCGAACCTGTGTCTCAATCACCTGCGCCTGCTCCGCCCGCTCTGGCGTTCTGCCCTGGGTCTGGCAGAACTGACGCAGATATTCCGGCACCCAGGGGCAAGCGTAATGGCTGGCCAGCGCTTGCGCCAACGTGGTTTTACCGGTGCTCTCGGCACCCAGGATGCAGATCAGGCGCGCGGTTGTCATCGCGACTTGCGGCTTGTCATTGCGACTCATGGTTTGTCATGGCACCTCACGGTTTGTCATTGCGGACTTATGGTTTGTCATTGCGGACTTGATCCGCAATCCAGTGTCTTCCGGGCACTGGATCCCGGATCGAGTCCGGGATGACATTGAAGTAGCCCGGCATGACAATCTTGGCGGTCGACACGACAATCTTGGCGCCCGCCATGCGCTTGCTCCATCCGAGCCAGCCCCAGATCGCCAGCAGGAAGAAGATCACATAAAGCACAACGGTGAGGTGCAAGCCCTTGTAGGCAAAGAGGGCCACGCTGGCGGCGTTCACCGCCAGCCAGACTGGCCAGTTTTCTATGAACTTGCGTCCGAGCAACAGGGTTCCGATCAGGCTACCCGCAGTGACCAGACCATCGGCCCAGGGGACGTCAGAGTCGGTCACGCCGCGCAGCAACAGGGCCAGCAGCAACCAGGCCAGTGAAAAGCCCGAGATGCACCAGAACAGGCCACGAGAATCGAGCCGCGCTATGCGCAGCGGAGCACCAGAGTTGCCACGGTTTCCGCGCAGCCATTGCCACCAGCCCCAGACGCCGGTAGCGGCAAAGAAGACGTTGACACCAGCCTCGCCATAGAGCTTGCTTTCGTAGAACAGCCACGCATAAAGCAGACTGGCCACAATGGTCAAGGGCCAACCCCAGTGAATCTCGGCCACGTTGCAGGCTATGTTGGCCAGCGCCAGCACAAAAGCCAGCAACTCCAGCCAGCTCACAGCCGTGCCCAGCAGCGTGAAGGCGGTCTGCAGCATGGTCAGAAGCTCAGCGTGGCACTGACGCGCAGCGTGCGCGGCGTCGAGGGGAACAGATAAATGCCGCCCCAGGACGTGGTCGGTACTTCACGCCAGTAGACCCGGTCGGTGACATTTTCCAGATTCACGCGCCACAGCACGGACTGGCCGGCGATGGAGTGCGCGTAGCCCAGGCCAGCATCAACTTGCCAGGACGCAGGCAGTTCCACGCTGCCGTCGGCGGTTGCCGCCTTGGCTCCCTGCAAACTGGCCAGGGCGTTGACGGACAGGCCGGGCAGCGCGCTGACTTTGTAGTCGGCAAACACCGAAGCCTTCAGGCGCGGTACGTTGGTCACGCGTTGCCCCACGAGCGCCAGGTCCGCTGCCTGGGTGTAGCGGGCATCCAGCGCCATCAGGCTGGCCTGGACTGAGAGCGCATCAAGCACACGACCGGCAGCGCTCAACTCCAGACCACGATGACGCGCCGTCTTGGCGCCCGCCGCTCGCGTTGGCAATGCGCCAGCAGCAGTGCCGGGCAGGTCATCGGCGTAGGGCTTGTCGATGCTGAAGGCGGCCGCTGTCAGCAGCAGGCGGTTATTGGCCTGCCATTTCAAACCGATTTCGACCTGCTCGCTTTTCAGCGCCGGCAGCACCTGACCGGCATTGGCAAACAGTGCGGGCCGGTTCGGCACCGCTTCGAGTTCCACACCCTGACCCCAGGAAGCGTAAAGCGTCGTATTGTTGCTGGCCGACCAGGCCAGACCGGCCCAGGGCGTGTTCACTGTCTGCTCAAACGACACTGCCTCAGTGCCATCGCTCAACTCGCTGCTGCGGTTGATGCGTGACACACGCACGCCGGCAAAGGACTGCAGGTCGGGGCTCCAGCGCGAGGCCAGTGACGCGTAGCCATCCAGTGCACGCTCGCGGCTGTTGCTGTTGAGGACCGTCAGCGTCGGGTCGGCCGGCAGCGCCACCGGCGCAAAGATGTTGCTGCTGCCCACGTAGTTGTAGGCCTGCATCGCCGGCAGATCAGCACGACTGCTGTGGCCACCGAGGCCAAAGCGGGCGTTGTGCGCGAGGCCCAGCGCATTGAACTTGCCGTCCAGGTGCGCGGCCCAGCTCTGCAGACTGCGCCGCTCGCCTTCGCTGCGGTAGTCGTAAACATCGACGCCACCGTTGGCGCACAGACCCGGGTAGACATAGTTCGCCGCATTGCCACAGCCGTCGGGGAAAGTGAGCCGGTCATTGATCAGCGAGGTCTGCGTGTTGACCGCAACACGTGCCTGCCAGTCGGCGCTGAAGCGATGCGTCAGCGCCATCTGCGCGGTCGTGCTGTTGGACTGGAACGGCAGCGACCAGCTCTGGTTGTTAAGGTTCAGACGCGGATTGATGTTGCCCGGCAGGCTGTCGCCCACGCCGTCGCCATTGCGGTCGAGCAGGCCGAGCCCTGGCACCGAGGGCTGACTCTTGCGCTGGTATTCCAGGTCGGCAGCCAGCGAGGTGTCGGCGCCAAGCTTGGTGGCCAGCGCCAGGCTGAGCAACTGGCGCTCGCCGTTGGCGTGGTCAAAATGCGAATGCACCTGCTCATCGACCAGGTTCAGACGCAGGCCGACACCGCCGACGCTGCTGTTGTGGTCCAGCTGCAGCTTGCTGCTGCCGTTGCCGTCCACGGCCAGCGTGAGGTTGGAGAACGCCTCCTTCATCGGCACTTTGGTGACGTAATTGACCAGGCCACCGGGGGCCGAAACCCCCGACTGCAGGCCCGAGACGCCCTTCAATACTTCGATCCTTTCCTTGTTCTCCAGCGCTATCGGCAGGTAGTTGGAAGTGGGCAGGCCATTGCGCCTGAAGTTGCCGCTCTGGTCCAGCACAAAACCGCGGATCGACAGGCTTTCGATATAGCCGCTGGTGTTGTAGTTGTCTGCCAGCGAAGCGTCGAGTTTGAGTACACCCGAGAGCGTCTGCACGGCTGCACCGGCCAGAAGGTCAGACGTCAACACGGTCACGCTTTGGGGTGTTTTTGCAAGCGGGGTGCCGAAGCCGCCGACATCCGCGTTTTCAACATCGAGCAGCGGTGCTGCCTTGCCGGTGACGGTGACTGCAGTCAGACGGCCCGGTGCGGTTTGCGCGAAGGACGTCAGGGCCGCACAGGCAGCCAGGGTGGCCACCAGGGGAGAGAGTTTCAGATTGAATGCCATCGAATTTTCCTTAGTCGACGGCAGGGGGGTGCAGAAAGAGTCGGGCCCGGGGCCCTACGGAATCAACATCGCTTCCCTGCGCAAGAATTACCTTGATCAAGTTCCAGGGTTTTTTCTCAGCCGGTCGTCTTTCAACAACCAGCACCCCTAGCGTTTACCAGACCGCCGCAAGCGGTTCAGCGGGGCCATTGTATAACTGGCAGGCCCCGCGCCAGGTTGAGTCAAGGCCCGGCGTGCGGGCCCTGCCGTGATGCCCACCAGCTCGTGGCCATGGCCAGCAGCAGCGCGCCTAGGCCGAACCAGTGCAGGTCGGCCATGCCGCCACGGGCAATCAGCCAGCCGCCACTGCCCGCACCGAGGGCCTGACCGGCGTACATCGCCGAGGTGTTGAGTGCAATCGACGCCGACGACAGGGCGGGTGCAAGTCCCGCCAGCCGCGCCTGCTGCGCCGAGTTGGTGGAAAAGCAGCCCAGCCCCCAAGGCACGCTGATCAGGGCCGCCAGCATCAGGCTGCTGCCCAGAGGCCAAAGCAACAGACTCAGCGCCATGCTGCCGACTCCCCACATCACCGAGCGCGCCGCACCCCGGCGATCAATCTGGCGCGACATCACGACGTTGCCGATCACGCCGAAAGCGCCAAACCAGGCAAACAACAGGCTCAACTGCCCGGGCGTGATGTCAAGCACCGCTTTGTAGTAGGGCGCAAAGTAGGAGAACAGGACAAACTGGCCGGCGGAGTAGAGCAGCGTGACGGCCACGCACAGCATCAGCGCTTTGGAGTGCAAGGTCTCCATCCACGCAGCGCGGGAAAGTGCGGGCGGACAGATGCCGTCGGGCAGGCTGCGCCAGACCCACCAGGCACTCACCAGCGCCAGCAGGGCGACCAGTGCGAAGGCGCTGCGCCAGCCCAGCATGCCGCCGCTCCAGGCAGCCAGCGGCATGCCCAGCACCGAGGCCAGCGACCAGCCCAGAAAGATGAAGGTGATAGCGCGCCCACGCTGCGAAGGTGGCACCAGCAGACCGATACAGGCGGCGGCTTGCGGCGTGAAAATGGCCGGCGATACGACGGCCAGCACGCGCAGCACCATCAGCGAGGCAAAGCCGGGAGCCAGAGCGCTCAAGCCCAGAAACAGCGCGTACCAGAGCATGGACAGCGTCAGCAGCCGGCGCCGGTCCCAGCCCGCCATCACGCCGGCAAACAGCGGCGCGCCCACACACATGAGAACGCCGCCAGCGGTAATCAACTGTCCGGCGACCGGGACGGTGATCGCCAGCGAACTGCTAATCTCGTTAAGCGTGCCCGGTACCACCATGACGCCGGTGCCGATGACGAAGTTGCCGAACAGCAAGGGCCAGAGGATTCTGGGAAGGGCTTGGTTGGCCTGGGATGGGGGCATCTTGGGTGGGGAAGGTGCGGCGTTGTCAATCGACGCCAGTTGTCCCATTCTCGCAGCAGCCTGTCCCGAAAAGGTTTTCGCTTCGCACCAATTGCCAACACAGGCGTTTTCAGTAAAATGCATACATGGCAATCCATACAACTTTCCTTGGCGCAACCAAAATTTCGGGTGAAGACGCAAAAGTCTTTTCACGGAAGATTGCGCACTCGCGGGGAACAGTGGCTGCGGCTAATGGGGCTATCAATGGTCGCAGGATGTTGAACACCTTCAGCAAAAAAGGTGTTGTGACCATCAAACTGAATATCAAGCC
>Ga0163199_1000323_pt1 | contig 30181 bp, 28 predicted proteins | sample PL_2010_150m_FD_113537 | JGI IMG/M metagenome (GOLD analysis project Ga0163199, IMG submission 113537) | Freshwater microbial communities from Powell Lake, British Columbia, Canada to study Microbial Dark Matter (Phase II) - PL_2010_150m | ecosystem: Environmental > Aquatic > Freshwater > Lake ...
GAACGGGTAGGTCATGTACATGTAGTACATGCACAGGCCGAGACCCGAGACCATGCCGAGTATCGCGCCGAGCTTGTTGGCGCGCCGCCAGAAGATGCCGCAAACCAGCGCCGGGAAGAAGCCCGAAGCGGCCAGCGAGAACGCGGCACCCACCAGGAACAGGATGTTGCCCGGTTTCAGTGAGGTGACATAGGCGGCAACAAGCGCCACGACCACCAGCAGTCCCTTGGAGACGGCCAGGCGGCGCGTCGTCGGGGCATGCGGATCAATCATCTTGTAGTAGATGTCGTGTGACAGCGCGTTGGCGATGGTCAACAACAGTCCGTCAGCGGTAGACAGCGCGGCAGCCAGGCCGCCGGCAGCCACCAGTCCGGTGATCACGTAAGGCAAACCCGCGATCTCAGGAGTCGCCAGCACCACGATGTCGCCGCCAATGGCGATTTCGGCGCGCTGCACAATGCCATCCATATTGACGTCCTGCAGGAATAGCAAGGTCTTGTCAACGGACTGCCAGTTGGCGACCCATGCAGGCAGCTGCGCGAAGCTGGAACCCACCAGATTGTTGTAGATCTCGTACTTGACCAGCACGGCCAGGGCCGGGGCGGTGAAATACAGCAGGAAGATGAAGAACAGGGACCAGAACACCGACTTGCGTGCGTCCCTCACCGAGGGCGTGGTGTAGTAGCGCATCAGGATATGCGGCAGCGCGGCCGTGCCGACCATCAGGCAGAAAATCAGGGCGAGGAAGTTCTTGCGCTTGATGTCGCTGGCCTTCTCATCCTTGCCGGCAAACGGCTCCGCGTGCGCCGCGATGGGCGCCGCCTTGGCGGTCGAACTGGATTTATCCGCGGCCCACTGGGTCTTGGCCTTGGCCGCATCGGTCGGGAAATCAGCGACGGCTTTCTCGGCTGCCCCGATCGCCTTGGCATCGGCGGGCGGCGTGGCGGCTTTCAATTCGCCGACTTTGGCCGCCAACTTGTCCTTTTCCTGCACCAGATAGCCCGGACCGCCAGCCTCGAGGCCTTTCAGATTGGCGTCGGCAGCCGCGGCACGCGCTTTGAATATATCCCTGACCGCATGTTCCTTGGCGCCGTCGGGGTGGTTTGCATCGTTCAGTTGCTTCTCGCGCTCGGTGACCTTTTGCAGCGCGTAACCGTAGCCTAGCTGCGGCACCGGGCCGAAGCCGTGCTGTACGGAAAGCCACACCACCGGAATCATGTAGGCAATGATCAGGATGATGTACTGCGCCACCTGGGTCCAGGTCACCGCCTTCATGCCGCCGAGGAAGGAGCACACCATGATGCCGGCCAGACCGACGAACACGCCGACCTGAAACTCCAGACCGGTGAAGCGACTGGTGATGATGCCGACGCCGTAGATCTGCGCAATCACGTAGGTGAAGGAGCAGAGCACCGCGGCGAAAACGCCGATAGTGCGCGGAATGTTGCCGCCGAAACGCGCGCCGAGGAAGTCCGGAATCGTGAACTGGCCGAACTTGCGCAAGTAGGGCGCGAGAAACAGCGCCACCAGACAGTAGCCGCCAGTCCAGCCGAGGACGAACGCCAACCCGTCAAATCCCGCCAGGTAGAGAGTTCCGGCCATGCCGATGAAGCTGGCGGCGGACATCCAGTCGGCACCGGTCGCCATGCCGTTGAAGAACGCCGGCACGCGTCGCCCCGCCACGTAATACTCCGAAACTTCCGCGGTCTTCGCCATGAAGCCGATGCCGGCGTACAGCAGGATGGTGGCGAAGAGGAAGATGTAGCCGAGTATCTTGTTCGGCACCCCCAATTTTTCAAGGATGGCGACGAGGATGATGAAGAGAACGAATCCGCCGGTATAAAAACTGTAGTACTTCGTCAGCTGTTTGGTGAAGGAAGCAGTTGATTGCGTGGCCATTATTCGTCCTCCCCTTCATGGACGCCGTATTCCAGATCAAGATTGTTCATGTAATGGGCGTAATACCAGATGATCACCACGTAAATGATCAGCGAGCCTTGGGCGCTCATGTAAAAGCCGAGGGGAAAACCGAGAATGCTGATACCGTTGAGTTCGCGGGCGAAATAGCCCATGACGAAAGTGACCACGAACCATACCGCCAGCAATATGGCGGTGACTTTAAGGTTGCGGCTCCAGTATTCGTGATGCTTTGCAGTTAGCTGCATGACGTTGCCCTCCTCCTTGGATAATCCGTTTATCGTATCGGCTTGAACCGCCGGTCATGCTATCGAGCCTGATCCACGGTCTGCGCCGCGCTTTGGCGAGTTTACGCGCGGGGAATTCGCAATCCGCATAACGTACGCCTTTTTGCACTGGTAAGCTGACATGAACCTTACACCAGAAAGCGGCCGGACCACAAGAGCCTCTGGCAACGGCTTGCGGAACTGCAGAATGGACACTCGGACGCCAATAGCCAAAGCAAGCATCGGTGGCCGACGGTGACCCAATCCAACGTTCAGGCGCTCGCTTGGTCGCTGGTCATGGCGGGTTTTTCCAGGCAGTAGCCAAGACCGCGGACAGTCGTAATAGTGATGCCGCATCCATCAAGCTTCTTGCGCAGGCGATGCACATAGACTTCTATGGCGTTAGTGCTCACTTCCTCTCCCCACTCGCAGAGATGCTCGACCAGCTGCTCCTTGTTGACCAAGCGTCCTGCCCGCAACAGCAGAATCTCGATAAGGCCCAATTCGCGGGCGGAGAGTTCGACTGCCCGGCCATCGATCATCACCTGCCGGCCGGCCTGATCATAACTCAGCAGGCCGAATTCGAGTCGCTTCGGCATCCCGGTGCCGCGCCGGGTCAAGGCCCTGACACGCGCTTGGAGTTCGGGCAGCGCAAAGGGCTTGGTCATGTAATCGTCAGCACCCGCGTCGAGGCCGCGCACCCGGTCCTCAATGCCATCCTGGGCCGTGAGGATCAGTACCGGCATGGTTATCTTGCGTGCACGGAGACGGCGCAAGACTTCAATTCCGGATAGTTTCGGCAGGCCCAGATCGAGAATCAACAAATCGAATTGGTGGCTGGCGAGCGCCGCGTCGGCCTCCGCGCCCGTGGTGGCACAGTCGACCGCATAGCCGGCCTTGCGCAGCGCGTGCTGCAAGCCATCGGCAATATTACGATTGTCTTCGGCCAGCAGAATTCTCATCGGGAAAGTCTATCACAGGCACTTGGGCCGGCCTGGGCCAAATCGACGCAGCGGCGCTCCGTCCGGCTCAAAGGCCCCAGTGTACGAACAAGGGGCAAACGCCGATGGTGCCGGTGCCAGAAAAAAGCCCCGCCGAAGCGGGGCTTTTTTGGGTAGCCAGCGCTTGCGCCCTTACAGACGGGTGCGAAGCATGACTTGTGACTTACATGTCCATGCCGCCCATGCCACCCATGCCACCCATGCCACCCATTCCGCCACCCATGCCGCCGGCGCCGCCGGAGGATTTTTCCTCGACCAGTTCCGCCACCATCGCGTCGGTCGTGAGCATCAGGCCGGCAACGGATGCGGCGTTTTGCAGCGCCGTGCGCGAAACCTTGGTCGGGTCCAGCACGCCCATCGCCACCATGTCGCCATACTCGCCGGTGGCCGCGTTGTAGCCGAAGTTGCCCTTGCCTTCGAGCACCTTGTTGACCACTACGGAAGGCTCGTCGCCGGCATTCGCGACGATCTCGCGCATCGGCTGCTCCAGCGCACGCAGCACGATCTTGATGCCGGCGTCCTGGTCGTGGTTGTCTCCCTTGACCTTGCCCATCGACTGACGGGCACGCAGGAACGCAACTCCGCCGCCGGCGACGATGCCTTCTTCCACCGCAGCGCGCGTAGCATGCAAGGCATCTTCGACGCGGGCTTTCTTTTCCTTCATTTCCATTTCGGTGGCGGCACCGACCTTGATCAATGCCACACCGCCGGCCAGCTTGGCAACGCGCTCCTGGAGTTTTTCCTTGTCATAGTCGCTGGTGGCTTCCTCGATCTGGGCGCGGATTTGCTTGACGCGACCCTGAATCTGGGCGGCATCGCCGGCGCCGTCAATGATGATGGTATTTTCCTTGCCGATCTCGATGCGCTTGGCCTGGCCGAGTTCCTTCAACGTGGCCTTCTCCAGGGAGAGGCCGACTTCCTCGGCGATCACCGTGCCGCCGGTCAGGGTGGCGATGTCTTCCAGCATGGCCTTGCGGCGGTCACCAAAACCGGGCGCCTTGACACCGCAAGTCTTGAGGATGCCGCGAATGTTGTTTACTACCAGGGTGGCCAGCGCCTCGCCCTCGACATCCTCGGCGACGATCAGTAGCGGACGGCCTGCCTTGGCGACCTGCTCAAGCACGGGGAGCAGATCGCGGATGTTGGAGATCTTCTTGTCGAACAGCAAGACGTAGGGATTGTCGAGAATGGCAACCTGCTTGTCCGGATTGTTGATGAAATACGGGCTCAGATAGCCGCGATCAAACTGCATGCCTTCGACGACTTCCAGCTCGTTCTGGAGGCTCTTGCCGTCTTCGACGGTGATGACGCCTTCCTTGCCTACTTTGTCCATGGCCTTGGCGATGATTTCGCCGATATCGGCATCGGCATTGGCGGAAATCGAGCCGACCTGGGCAATTTCCTTGTTCGTCGAGCAGGGTTTGGAGAGCTTCTTCAGTTCCTCTATGGTCGCAATGACGGCCTTGTCGATGCCGCGTTTGAGATCCATCGGGTTCATGCCGGCGGCGACGTACTTCATGCCTTCGCGAATGATCGATTGAGCCAGCACGGTGGCGGTGGTGGTGCCGTCACCGGCGATGTCGGAGGTCTTGGAAGCGACTTCCTTGACCATTTGCGCGCCCATGTTCTCGAATTTGTCCTTCAGTTCGATTTCCTTGGCGACGGAAACGCCGTCCTTGGTCACGGTCGGGGCGCCGTAGGAGCGCTCCAGTACTACGTTGCGGCCTTTCGGACCGAGCGTGATCTTGACCGCGTCGGCGAGGATATTGACTCCGGCCACCATGCGATGGCGGGCGGAATCACCAAATTTGACTTCTTTAGCAGGCATTCTATATATCTCCTTGATATTTCTTGATTAAACTTAGGATCGCGGAAAGGCTCAGGCCTCGACCACGCCCATGATGTCTTCTTCGCGCATCACCAGCAGCTCGTCGCCATCGACCTTGACGGTCTGGCCGGAATACTTGCCGAAAAGGACGCGATCGCCTACTTTGACTGCCAGGGGGCGGATCTTGCCGTCCTCCAGAATCTTGCCGTTGCCGATGGCGAGGATCTCGCCCTGGTCGGGTTTCTCCGCGGCAGTATCGGGAATGACAATACCGGAGGCCGTCTTACGCTCCTCTTCGAGGCGTTTGACGATCACGCGGTCATGCAATGGACGAATTTTCATAAAGTTATCTCCTAATGACGACTTGTTGATTGGTGGCCTGGCCACCGTGGGTTGATCGACAGAGGCAATTATTAGCACTCACTACCGACGAGTGCTAATGATAGGGGCGGATCAATGAAATATCAAGGGCGGCCTCTATCTTTTTTGAGCATTGCCGCGAAAAATCCCGGATCCGGGCCAACCGGCCCTGCGCGCAACTCGTCGCGTGTCTGTTAGGGCTTATCAGGATTGACACACCGAATCTGACCGGACATCATTTCCACTTCAGTATTGCCCGCCAACTCACCATGACTCGAAGTCAGGATCTGCGCCAGTGGGTCGGTCGACAGGAACGTCGGACCGACCGGCTCAATCCGAATCATCTGGCCGCCTGGAACGCCCTGCTGGATAGCGAGGACGCCTTCCCGCGCGAAGGGGAGGCCGCCCCGCCCGGTTTTCACTGGGCGCTTTTTCCGCCGCTGGTCCGGCAGTCCGAACTGGGTCCGGACGGGCACCCGAACAAAGGCGGGTTCTTGCCCCCGGTGCCGCTGCCGCGGCGCATGTGGGCCGGAGGACAACTGCGTTTCCACCGGCCGCTACGAGTCGGAGAGACCGTGGAACGGGTATCCACCATCGAGCGCGTCGAGGAAAAAAACGGCAAGAGCGGATCTCTGGTGTTCGTCACGGTCCGCCATGTATTGTCCGGCGACCTCGGACCGGCCATCGAGGAATTGCACGACATCGTCTACCGTGATACCTCCGCAACCGCCTCCGCGGCCGCCGGCCAATCCGTGCAACCCGCTGCTCCGGGAAGCTGGGAGCGCCGCGTCGATCCCGACGCCTTGCTGTTGTTCCGCTACTCGGCGATCACCTTCAATGCCCATCGCATCCACTACGACCGCCGATATGTCACGGAGGTCGAAGGCTATCCCGGGCTGATCGTACACGGCCCGCTGATCGCCACCCTGCTGCTCGACCTGTTGCGCCGCCAGTTGCCGGACGCGACGCTGGAGCGTTTCAATTTCAAGGCATTGCGGCCGACCTACGATACTGGCGGGTTTTCACTGCGAGGCGGACCGGATCGTGACGGGCGGCACTTTCACTTGTGGTCAACCGATAATCAGGGGCAAACGGCGATCGAAGCGGAGGCATGGATACGCTGATCCCGGTGGCGCGTCGCCATTTCAGATCAGGATATAGCGTCGCTGCTGGTCGAATACTTCGGACAACGCGCGCTCGGCATCGCCGCGCGAAATGCGCGCCAGCATGACGACGTAGCGACGACGATCGCGCCCGACCAGCTCGGGGAAATACAGGCTGCCGTCTTTTCCGGCAGCGGCGTTGAGGCTATCGGCCATAACGCCATTGCGGTCAACCCTGACTGCCACCGGTTCCAGTCGCAGGGCTTTGGCCGGTTCGCTGAGATAAGTCGCCAGGGCATCGACGAGCCGATCCGGCTGCAACGATTCTGTCATGGCGCAGATGCGAGTGTCGAACTCAGACAACTCCTGCTGATGCTCCGCTATGCCCGATGCCGGGTTGCCGCGTCGCGAACCCCTGAGCCGCGCTCGCTGCAGATCTCGCTCCCCCTGAAGTTCCTGGCGTTCCAGGCGAGTGGTCGCGGCCTGGGCGAAGAAGCTTTTCAGCAGGCTGTCGAAGGCGGCGACATTCAGCATTTTGCGCGTTGCCTGCATGTCTTCGGCAACTGCGGTTAGGGTGTGGCTGGAAAAATACATCAAGGTCTGCGGCACGTCCTGGCGCAGCATTTCTCCCTCGAGCGCAACTCCCATGACCCGTTTTTCGCGGCGCCGTGCCGCAAACAGGCCGTAAAGATGCTCGATCCCAACGAATCTCGAATCGGCAATGAAATCGCGCAAAACCTGGCTGCGGCCGAGCATTTCCTCGATGTCATGGGGCGTCGCAAAGAAGGCATGCACCAGAGGATCAACCGCGAACGCGCGGCGGTTGATGTCGATCGTAGACGGCAGGCCCGCGACAACTTCCTCGCAGTGCCTTAGCGCCTGTTGGATTGGGGTCGCCAGCCGGCGCTCGAAGCCGGACACCGACGCCATGAGGGGTCCCGCAACGTCGATCACATGCTCGAGTGCCGCGCGCACGTCGGGATCGAGCGACGAATTGCGTCGAAACAAGCCGGCAAGTGCGGAACCCAGTCCGATTATATGCACCCGTTTAGCCGAGGTTGCCCAAGCCTGAATTCGCCTGCCAGCCGAAAGTCGTGGCCGGCATGTCAAAAAACTTCAAGGTATCAAGTCATGCGGTTTCCAGTAAGGCTCCATCCATTCAACGATACGTCCAGCACCTGCTCGATCATGATGGCTAAACGGCCTGGAGTCCCTTGTGGGTGCCGTCGCAAAGCACGCCGTTCCTGGTTTGCTTGCATCCGCAAAAGTAGACGGTCTTGCTCTCTTCCGGCGTGAATTTGGTCGGCACGAAGGCCGACCCCTTATGGCTGCCGTCGCAGAAGGGCTGTGACTTGCTCAAACCGCAGGCACACCAATAATAGTCCTTGCCCTGGTCGACCTCTACGGGGAAAGGGAATCTAGCGGCGATGGTGCTCATAGGTGGCCTCATATCAAAAAGATCGGGATCGCCCGTTGCAGGACCGGGCGATAGTTCTAACACGGACTAGTTTAGTTCGTGTTAGAACTAATGTCAACGCCTGCAGTCCTATTGAAGCAGATCATGGATGAAATCACTACAGATCGAATTGGATTCTGTGATGTTTTTGATCCTGATCAACAGACTTGTTGCCCCGTTCAGTGATGATTGCGGGTACTCGGGGTGGTGATGTCAGGCACGCTCGGGCAACGCAATACGCGACTGCGGCAACGGATGTTCGGATTCTTTGACACCCGGATCAAGCCAGAGCGGCGCACCCGGATATGAAAGCAAACGAAATGGCGAATTTTGAGATACTGAAGCGCGAGGATTTTTCCGACGTGACCTATCTACTCGAGGTCCGCCATCCCTTGATGGCGAAAGCCGCGAAACCAGGACAGTTTGTGATTGTCATGTTGAACGAACATGGCGAGCGCATTCCGCTCACCATCGCCGACTTTGACAAGGATCAGGGGACCATCACGCTGGTGATCCAGGCGGTTGGCAAGACCACTCGGCAGATGCAGCAGGAATGCCAGGTCGGCACCTCGTTGTACGGAATGGTCGGACCGATGGGCATTCCCAGCCCGATTAGCCACGCCAAGAAAGTCGTGTGCGTTGGCGGTGGCCTGGGCGTTGCGCCAATCTTCCCGCAAGCACGTGGATTCAAGCAGAGTGGGGCCTACGTGATCGGCGTCGTCGGCTTCCGCAACAAGGACCTGGTGTTCTGGGAAGACAAGTTTCGCGCCTGCTGCGACGAATTCATCATTTGCACCGACGATGGCTCCGCCGGAATCAAGGGGTTGGTGACCGCCGGAATACTCCAGGCGATCGAAAAGCACCCGGACATCGAAGAAGTCGTGGCTATCGGTCCACCTATCATGATGAAAGGCTGCGCTGACGCGACCCGCCCCTTCAACATCAAGACCATGGTGAGCCTCAACCCGGTCATGGTAGACGGCACCGGCATGTGCGGCGGCTGTAGGGTCAAGATTGGCAACCAGGTGAAATTCGCCTGCGTAGACGGCCCTGATTTCGATGGCCATCAAGTCGACTTCGACGATCTTATGATGCGTCTGCGCCGCTACACCAAGGAAGAGAGAATGGCTCTCGATCACTGGGAAAAGAGTTGCCGCCTGCAGAAATCCATCGATGTCGCCGTCGATACCGCCGATCTCAAGTCGTGACGCAGAGATCCACCCTTCACCTTCAGAAGATCACTGATCGGTAGAAACCCATGGCAAAGAAGAAAACCATTCGTACCATTCCCCAGGAGCGCACGCCGATGCGCGAGCAGGATCCGGTAGTGCGCGCCGGCAACTTCGAGGAGGTCGCCTGCGGCTATCATCCCGACGATGCCATGCGCGAATCCGAGCGCTGCCTGCTGTGCCCGGACCAGCCTTGCGTTGCAGGTTGTCCGGTGGGCATCGACATCCCCGGCTTCATCCAGAAAATAGGCGAGAAGGACCTGCGCGGCGCTTACGATATCCTCACCGACACCAATCTGCTGCCGGCCATCTGTGGCCGCGTCTGTCCGCAGGAAAACCAGTGCGAAGGCGTTTGCACCGTCGGCGAATCGCTGGAATCGGTGGCCATCGGCCGTCTGGAGAGATTCGTCGGCGATTACGCCATCAAGGAGGGCTGGATCAATATCCCGTATATTCAGCCCAATCGCTACAAGGTCGGAATTGTCGGATCAGGGCCCGCCGGCATGGCTTGCGCCGCGGACATGGCCAAGGCCGGTTGCGATGTCACGGTTTTCGAAGCGTTCCATCAGCCGGGCGGGGTTCTGAAATACGGGATTCCGGATTTCCGCCTGCCGAATGAAGTCATTGACGCCGAAATCGGCAACCTGAAGCAATTCGGCGTCAAGTTCGAATGCAACACCCTGGTCGGAAGGCTATTTACTATCGAACAGATGGTCAGTGAAATGGGCTTCGACGCGGTGTTCGTCGGTGTCGGCGCCGGCTATCCGACCATGCTCGGCATTCCTGGCGATTCCGTGAACGGGGTGCTTTCCGCCAACGAATTGCTGACGCGTTGCAATCTGATGCGCGCCAAGGAATTTCCCAACTTCGACACACCGCAACCGATCGGCAGGCGGGTTGCCGTTGTCGGCGCGGGCAACACGGCGATGGATGCCATGCGCGTGTCGATCCGGCTGGGCGCGGAAAAGGTGTATTGCATCTATCGCCGTTCGCGCAAGGAAGCACCGGCGCGGGTCGAAGAAGTCCATCATGCCGAGCAGGAAGGCGTGGAGTTCCACTGGCTAACCAATCCCGTCGCGGTCCTTGACGACGGCAAGGGCAGCGTTCGCGGCATGCGCTGCGTCCGCATGGAGCTGGGAGAGCCGGACGATTCCGGCCGCCGCCGTCCCGTCCCGGTGGCGGACAGCGAGTTCGATTTCGAGACCGATCTGATCGTCTACGCCATCGGCACGAATGCCAATCCGATCATGGGCCAGACTTCCAAACTCCGCCTTAACAAGTGGGGTTACATCGACACCGACGAGAATCTGGCCACGTCCCTGGCGGGCGTTTTTGCCGGCGGTGACATCGTCACCGGCGCCGCCACGGTCATCGAGGCCATGGGCGCAGGACGCAAGGCGGCCCGCAGCATGAAAGCTTACCTCGGCATTCGCGACGTCAGCCGCCCATACATCAGTGAAGGTTCCAGCATATTCGGGATCGATCGCACAGAGCGGAATTTTGCCCGGGTACGCGTTGTCTGACGGAACGGATGGATATCAGTTACCTGCTCCAGGACTCAGGAACTTCAGAACTTAGAACTCTGCGCGTCAGCGCAACTATGGAAAAGCCATGAACGATATGACCACCCTGCAAAAACCCGTGAAGAAGGCCGGCAGGAAAGCCGCCGCCACGTTGAAAGAGCACATTGTCGAAATCATCAGCGATTCCGGTGAGGGTGCGCAACGTTGCGGTCAGTCCCTCGGCTCCATTGCGGCCAGGATGGGCAACGGAATCTGGACGACGGAAATCATCCCGGCCGAAATCCGACCGCCTGCGCGCAGCGTCGCCGGCGCCAGCGGCAACCGCATCCGCATAGGTGCGGGTTACATCACCAACGGTGGCGATGAAACCGATCTGGTGGTGGCTTTTAACGAGCAGGTGCTGCTCGGTCGGGTGCGCGACCGCGAACTCAAGCCGGGGTGCACGATCCTGCTGGAAAGCATGTGGCGCAACCATCCCGACTTGAACATCAAGGGTTCCTACATTGAAGCGCACAAGAGGCTGGTGGATGCCGGTTACAAAGTGTATGAGATTCCAATGGAACAGGAGTGCCGCCGGCTGGTCGCGGATGCGCGGCGCGGCAAGAACATGTTCGCCCTGGGCATGCTCTGCCATATCTACAGCCTCGAGCTGCAGATGGCGCGCGACCAGATCGCCCTTACCTTCGGCAAGAAATCCCAGGCCGTCATCGACACGAATGTCATGCTGCTGGAGGCCGGCCATAAGTGGGCCCAGGCCAATCTTGATTTCTGCTACCGCATACCGGCGACCCCGGCAACCCGGCCGCAGATCGCGACCAACGGCAACACCGCTCTGGCGCTTGGCGTGATGGCCTCTGGCATGGAATTGTGCGCGATGTATCCGATCACACCGGCGACATCGGCCTCGCACTATCTCTCCGATGTCTTTGAAAAAGTCGGTGGCATCGTGCATCAGGCGGAGGACGAGATCGCCGCCTGCGCCTTCGCCATCGGAGCATCCTATGCCGGGAAATGCACGGTCACCATCACCTCCGGACCCGGCTATTCCCTCAAGCAGGAAGCGATTGGTCTGGCGGTGATGGCCGAGATTCCGCTGGTCGTCGTCAACGTCCAGCGTGGCGGTCCCAGCACCGGCCAACCAACCAAGGCCGAACAAGGCGATCTGATGACCGCCATATTCGGCAGTCACGGCGACGCGCCGAAGGTGGTCATGGCACCCGCCACCATCGAGGACTGTTTCTACTCCATCATCACGGCGCGCAGAATCGCCGAAGCCTTCAACATGGTAGTGGTGGTGTTGACCGACTCCGGTCTGGCGACTTCCCAGCAGCCCTTCGCGCGCCCGCAGTTCACCGAGACCTGGCTGGCCCCGCCCATCGACCAAAGCCCGGTCCCGCCAGGAGCCAAGCCTTACGACTGGGACGCCACTACCGGCATTGCCCGGCGTTTCATTCCCGGCCAGCCCGGCGGCATGCATACAGTCACGGGCCTGGCCCATGACCGGGACAGCCATGTCGCCTACGACCCGGACATCAACCAGGAAGGCCTGCGCGCCCGCAGCCTGAAACTCGCCGCGTTTCAGAAGACCCTGACCACCCCGCCACTGGTGGGCGATCCGAAGGGAGACTTGCTGGTTGTTGGCTGGGGCAGCACCAAGGGCGCGATCGAGGAAACGGTTGAGTCCTTGCGCGCGGAAGGCAAGAAAGTTTCCTCCATGCACCTGCGCTTTCTCCAGCCCCTGGCGCCGGGAATCAAGGAAGTAATGCAACGCTTCAAGAAGGTCATGACCATCGAAACCAACTGGAGCGACGACCCCGCGGATGAGATCATCGACGAATCCAATCGGCGCTATTCGTCGCTCGCCATTCTGCTGCGGTCGCGCTACCTCATCGATGTCGATTGCTGGAGTGAGGTGCGCGGCCAACCGGTCAAGCCCGGCACCATCCGTCGCGTCATGCTCGCCAAGCTGAAGAGTAAGGAAATCAAATCATGAAATTTTCCGCCACCGAGTGCCTGCTCGAAATGTATGACGAGCAACATCAACTTGAAGACTATCAGAGCGGGGTACCGCGCTGGTGCACGGGCTGTGGCGACAACGCCATCCTCGCGGCCGTCCAGCGTTTGTGCCGCGACGAGGGACTGCGGCCGGAGAAGACCGTATTCGTCTCGGGCATCGGCTGTTCCAGCCGCTTTCCGCATTACATGAAGACGTATGGCTTCCACGGGATTCATGGCCGGGCGTTGCCGGTTGCCGAAGGTGTGAAGATGGTACGACCGGATCTGACGGTCTTCGTAAACACCGGCGACGGCGACTGCTGCAGCATCGGCGCCGCCCACTGGATCCATGCCATTCGTTACAACATGAACCTGACGGTGTTTTTGCACGACAATCAGATTTATGGCTTGACCAAGATGCAGGCGTCGCCGACCTCGCCGAAGGGAACCAAGAGCAATACGACTCCGCGCGGCAGCTATCTGGAAGCGCTCAATCCCCTATCGGTGACGCTGGGCGTGGCGAACGTGTCCTTCGTTGCGCAGGCGGTCGACTGGATTCCGGAAAGTCTTTTCGACATTGTCAATGCCGCCTACCATCACAAGGGATTTTCCTTCGTGCGGATTCTGCAACGTTGCCCGGAATGGTTGCCGAAGTCGCTCGAACCCTGGATGCAGGATCCCGACAAGATACAGTTGCTGCATCACGAAAATGCCCTGCAGCCGAGCGCCGGCCTGACGAAAGTGTACAAGAACCTGCTACAGCACGATCCTCTGGACATGAACCGGGCCCGCGAAATCGCCTCGAGCGAGGAGGTGATTCCGGTCGGCATCCTTTACCAGAATCGGGATGTGCCGTGCTACGAAGAGACACGCCAGACCGGTGTATTGCGCACCAACGATACGGTCCGAAAAGGCTTCGAAGCCGAACTCGACAAATATGCGGTTTAGAGGGCATCTCATCTGGAGCAGCGGTATGCGCCGGAGAAACACGGGCTGCAAGACAAGGAGTGGCGACCCTGCGATGTTTATTGCCTCGCAGGGAGTCGCTGCGCCGCATTGGGCTATGGCCCAGGGCGCTCATCCCGCTCATCCAATTGAAACAGGCTATTGATCCAGGGATACTCATATGGAAGCTGATCTACAGTCGCAAGTTGCCTTTTATTTGACCGGGAAAAGACTTGCCGGTCCTGGCGCGCATCTCGAAGCGATCGAGGGTCTCGGCCTGAGCCCCGCCCTGTTTTCCGGATATCGGGACCTGACCCGGCTGCGCTATGACTTTCCGCTGGTGCTGGTCAAGGAACGCGCGGACGGCGGCTGTGTCGAGGCCTTGTCCAGACTGGTCGATACGATTCTGGCAAAAGTGGCCCAGGGCAAGGATGCCGACCGTATCAGGCAACACGTCTTGCTCCTCGAGGAAGGAATCCGCGTGCTGGTGGCGAATGGCGCCCAGGGGAAGCTCTCCGCCCTCTGGGACAAGGCGGCGCGCCCGCTGCCCGCGGCCGACAAGCTGATCGCGGACAGTTTGTCGCGCGCCCGTGCCAATCTGAAAATCGACGGTGAAGTCGTCGATTGCGATGAATCGATGCCGTTCCGCCTGTTGGGGCATGCCTGGGGCATCACCCAAAACCGGCGTGCGCAGAAGTTCGGCAAAGACATCGGCCGCCTTGTCCTCAAGCTTTCCGACATCCTCAAAGCGGATTTCGCGAATTCGGCCGAGGGAAAAACCGCCGAAAACCTTAAGTCCTCGTTCGGATCGGGGCCCATGGACGACTTCGATTTCGAAGCCATGTCGCGCATGCTCAAGAAAGCCACTCCCGACGCTCATTTGCCCAAGCGCCGCACCCGACGCTTGCAGGACCTCCTTGCGGTGCTTCAGTCACAGCAATTCTTCCCGACTTCCTCGAAGTCTGCCGTGACGCCGTATTCCTTCGCCTTCGACAGTTGCGGCCACGCACTCACGACTTATCGCGAACGACTGCCCAAGGCGATCAGTCTGGCCAGGGCGATCGCCGTCGCCGAACTGGAGATCAAGGGCGAATACGACGAATCCAAGCATGATCCTCTATTCGAGGCGTTTGGCGAAAATGGACTGGATGCCAGGGATATGGCACTCTTCCCCGACTATCTGGTGCGTCTCAAAATCTCGAGTATTTCCGCAGATGAGCAAGGCAAGCTGAGCGAGATCCTCTCGGCCGACCTGCCGATCAAAATATTGGTGCAGACCGACGATGTCATCGAAGAATCTCCAGTCGGCAACAGGCATCTGGCCTTCGCTCTGCAAAGCAGACAACTGGCAAGCCTGGCCATCGGGATGAACGACGTATTCGTGCTGCAGTCACCGAGCTCAAATCTGTTCCGTTTCCGCAAACAGATTCAAGACGGCCTTGACTACACAGGGCCCGCCTTGTACAGCATATTCTCCGGCGCATCCGGCTCATCTCGCGCATCTGGCGGATTCCCACCCTACCTGATCGCCGCCGCTGCGCTCGAATCACGAGTGTTTCCGGCCTTCGTCTACAATCCGGCGGCTGGACAGAATTGGGCTACCCGCTTCTCTCTCAGCAACAATCCTCAGTCCGAGCAGGACTGGCCGATCCGGGATTTTTCCTATCAAGACACCGAGTACCAGACAGTTGCCGAGCAACTGCCGTTCACTCTGATCGATTTCGTTGCTTGCGATCCCCGCTACACCCGGCACTTCGCTCGCGTGCCACGGGAAAAATGGAACGGAACCCTGGTTACAGTAGTAGAGACCGTTGTCAGAGATGACCGGGAAAATATCGACCATGTCCCCAGCCTGCTGATGGTGGACCCCGAGAACCGCCTGCAGAAGGTCATCGTTGATGAGAATCTGATCCGCGTGGCGCGCCGTTGCCGCTCCGTGTGGCATAGTCTGCAGGAACTCGGCGGCATCCATAACTCGCATGCGGAAAAGCTCCTGGCGCAGGAAAAAGCGGTTTGGGACGAAAGCTTGCGGCGAGAGTCGGCGTCACCGACGAATGCCCCCCCCGCCGAAACGCCTGCACCCGCGCTGGCGGTGCCGGTCGAACCCGTAGCCACGTCAGCGGCAGCGCAGGAACCCGAGAGGTCGCCCGACGAGGCCTATATCGAGACGGCGCGCTGTTCGACTTGCAACGAATGTACCCAGATCAACAACAAGATGTTTGTCTATGACGGTAACCAGCAGGCGTATATCGCGGATATCAACGCCGGCACTTACGCGCAACTGGTGGAAGCTGCCGAGAGTTGCCAGGTTTCGGTGATCCACCCCGGCAAGCCACGCAATCCCAAGGAGCCGGGCCTGGAAGAACTGCTCAAGCGCGCCGAGGCTTTCCTCTAACTCGCTGCGCGCTTGCTAACCGGGTTGGAAAGATCCGCGCTGGCGTGCCAAAGCTGAAGCTGGTCGAACGTAAACCGCTGGGCCTGTGTTAGCACCATGCGGGCGCCGTCGAAATCCTCTTCGCTGGTGTAATCGCTCACCGTCACCACCGTCGGAATTCCGGCCGCCAGGCTGGCGGCTAGCCCGTGCGCGGAATCCTCGACCGCCAGGCAATCGTGTGCCGGCAGATCCAGGGCCTTGAGCACCCACAGGTAAAGATCTGGCGCGGGTTTCTTGGCTGCGACGATTTCGCCCGTCGCAATCACGTCAAACCAGGAATCTGCCTCGGGGCCCAGATTCGCCCGCAGCAAGCCAACAACGTTTTGCCGACCGGAACTGGATGCGATCGCCAGGCGAACACCCTCGGTTCGCGCATCGCAGACCAGGCGGCCAATGTCGCCACGCAGGGGGATCGCTCCGGCGCTGAGCAGGCGCTGGTAGTTTCGCGTACTGATCTCATGTACGCGGCTTAGCAGTTGCTCGAAATCTTCCCGCTCGCAGGTGGCGGGATCGAAGCGCTCGGCGTAATGGCGGATTCGCTCCCTCCCACCTGCCACATCCAGCAAACTCCCGTAAAAGGATTCGTCCCAATGCCAGGAAAGGCCCACTTCGGCGAACGCAGCATTGAATGCCGGCCGATGACCATCGCGTTCCGTGTTGGCGAGGGTACCATCTACATCGAAGATCAAAGCGCGCAGAGTCATTGGAGTGAAGACCGTAAACTTGAAATGGGTTTCGAATAGTCTACCCGCTTTCATCCACCAGGGTAATTCGCTGCTTTTTGTCCTGAACGCCAGTGTGGATACTTGCCGCGCACGGCGTTGTTGCGCGTGATGATAAAATATCAGTCATGATGTGGCTTTCGATCCGACGGTCGAAAGCCGCATTTTCCTGGAGGCAACACGCACTTGAAGCCAACCGATATTGTCGACCCGGACTATTTTCATAAAGTTGTCGACTGCCAATGGGCCTGTCCTGCCCACACGCCCGTCCCCGAATACATTCGCATGATCGCCTCCGGACACTATTCGGATGCCTACATGGTCAACTGGCGATCGAATGTATTCCCGGGAATCCTTGGTCGCGTCTGTGATCGTCCCTGTGAGCCTGCCTGCCGACGTGCCCGGGTGGACAAGGAGCCGGTCGCCATCTGCCGGCTGAAGCGAGTTGCGGCAGATTTCAAGGACGATATCAAGCATCGACTGCCGCGCGCCCCGTTGAAGAAGAACGGCAAGCGGATCGCCTGCGTCGGTGGCGGACCGGCCTCGCTAACGGTGGCACGCGACCTCGCGGTACTCGGCTACCACATCACCGTGTTCGACAACGGCAAGACCGCCGGCGGCATGATGCGCAGCCAGATTCCCAAGTTTCGTTTGCCCGACAGCGTCATTGACGAGGAATGCGACTATATCCTCGACCTCGGTGTCGAGACGCGCTACGACCAGTGGGTGGGGAGCCTGAAAGCCCTGCTGGCGGAAAACTGGGATGCCATCTTCGTCGGCACCGGGGCTCCGCGCGGCCGCGACGCGGATGTGCCGGGTCGCCAGGAGGCGGCCGCGAATATTCACATCGGCATCGACTGGCTGTCCAGTGTCGCCTTCGGGCATGTCACCCGGATTGCCAAACGTGTCATCGTGCTCGGCGGCGGCAACACCGCCATGGACTGCTGCCGCTCGGCGCGGCGTCTGGGCGGCGACGATGTCAAGGTGGTCGTGCGTAGCGGCTATGACGAAATGAAGGCATCGCCGTGGGAAAAGGAGGAAGCGGTGCACGAAGGCATCCCCATCCTCAATTTTCTGGTGCCCAAGCAGTTCACCCATGACGACGGCAAGCTGAGCGGAGTGCTGTTCGAAAAGGTCCGCGCCGAATACGATGCCAAGGGTCGCCGCAAGCTGGTGGCGACCGGCGAGCCCGATGTGCATATGGAATGCGACGAGGTGCTGGTGGCGATCGGCCAGGAAAACAGTTTCACCTGGATCGAACGGGATATCGGGCTGGAATTCGACAAATCCGGCATGCCCGTGCTCGACCCGAAATCCCTGCAATCCACATTGCCCCGGGTGTTTTTCGGCGGCGATGCGGCGCTCGGGCCGAAGAACATCATCACCGCGGTGGCGCAGGGCCATGAAGCGGCCATCTCCATCGACAGCTTCTGCCACGGCAGGGACGTCGCCAAACGCTTGCCGCCGATGGTCAATCTCATCAGCCAGAAGATGGGCATCCATGAGTGGAGTTACGATAACCAGGTATCCGAAGAAGGGCGCAAGAAAGTGCCGATGAAGTCTCTCGATAAGGCCCTGAAGAACATCAACCTCGAACTGGAACTCGGCTTCGATCCTCGCCTGGCCCTGGCGGAAGCCGAGCGCTGCCTCAACTGCGATATCCAGACCGTGTTTGTCCCCAAACTCTGTATCGAGTGCGATGCCTGCGAGGATATCTGCCCGACCGAATGCATCACTTTCACCCGTAACGGCGATGAAGCGGATCTGCGCAGCCGGCTGAAAGTGCCGGCGCCCAACCTCGGCCAGGCCTTGTATGTTTCCGACACCCTCAAGACCAGCCGCGTCATGGTCAAGGACGAAAACCTTTGCCTGCATTGCAGCCTGTGCGCCGAGCGCTGTCCGACGGGCGCCTGGGACATGCAGAAATTCCTACTCGACATCGCCCACGCCGGAGCGGAGGTTCGCAAGACATGAATGCCATGAGTTCGGCCATCCAGCGCTGCAACGACTTCGTCATCAAATTCGCCAACGTCAACGGTTCGGGTTCCGCTTCCGCCAACGACCTGTTCGCCCGCGCCATCATCCGCATGGGGGTCCCAGTGGCCCCGCGCAACATTTTCCCGTCGAACATCCAGGGCATGCCGACCTGGTATGAGATGCGCGTTTCCGCCGCCGGCTGGCTGGGACGTCGCGGCGGTTGTGACCTGATGGTGGCAATGAATCCGCAAACTTGGGACAAGGATGTCGCCGAACTCGAGTCCGGCGGCTACCTCTTCTACGATTCGACCAAACAGCTGCCGCGCTCCAAGTTCCGCGACGACATCACGGTGCTGGGTGTCCCCCTGACGGAGATCTGCAATCGCGAATACACCGACACGCGACAACGCCAGCTGTTCAAGAACGTCATGTACGTGGGAGCGTTGACCGCCCTCCTCGACATGGAATTTTCCGCCGTGGAAAAATTGATCGGCGAGCAGTTTCGCGGCAAGGACAAACTGATTTCCGCCAATATCAGCGCCTTGCGCCTCGGTTTCGACTACGCCAAGGCGCATCTAAGCTGCCCGATCGGCTTGCGCCTGGAACGCAGCGACAAGGTCGGCGAGCGGATATTCATCGACGGCAACAGCGCCTGCGCTCTGGGCGCGGTGTATGGCGGCGCCACAGTGGCGGCCTGGTATCCGATCACGCCGTCGACTTCGATGGTGGAAGCCTTTACCAGCTATTGCCGCAAGTATCGTACGGATCCCGACAACGGCGCCAGCCGCTACGCCATCGTTCAGGCCGAAGACGAGCTGGCTTCGATCGGGATCGTCATCGGCGCCGGCTGGAACGGCGCACGCGCGTTCACCGCAACCTCCGGCCCGGGCATTTCGCTGATGCAGGAATTTTTCGGCCTGGCATACTTCGCCGAGGTTCCGGCGGTGATTTTCGACGTGCAGCGCGGCGGCCCATCCACCGGCATGCCGACGCGCACCCAGCAGTCCGACCTGCTCGCCTGCGCCTATGCCTCGCACGGCGATACCAAACACGTGCTGATCTTCCCCGAGGATCCATACGAGTGCTTCGAACTCAGTGCGCAGGCATTCGACCTGGCCGACCGGCTACAGACCCCGGTCTTCGTCCTGATCGATCTCGATATCGGCATGAACGACCGCCTTTGCCAGCCGTTCGCCTGGGACGACAACCAACGTTATGACCGCGGCAAGTTGATGACCTACGAAGCGCTCGAGGCAGGCAAGGATTTCGGCCGCTATCTCGACGTCGATGGCGACGGCATTGCCTATCGCACCATTCCCGGTACCCATCCGACACGCGGTGCCTATTTCACCCGTGGCAGCACCCGCAACGCCTACGCTAAATACAGCGAGGCGGGAGCCGATTATGTGTACAACATGGAGCGGTTGCGGCGCAAGTTCGATACCGCGCGCAGCCTGGTGCCGGCGCCGGTTCTGCGGGCCGCCAGAGAGCCGACGACCGTCGGCGTCATCCACTACGGCTCGACCAGCGCCGCCATGGGCGAAGCCAGCGCGGCGCTCGAGGATCAGGGCATTCATGCCGACACCTTGCGAGTGCGGGCGTTCCCGTTCTCCGACACGGTGCTCGATTTCATCGCCGATCACGAGCACGTATTCGTCGTCGAGCAAAACGAGAGCGCGCAGATGCGCACCCTGTTGATCAACGAGGGCGAGATCAATCCGAAGAAGCTCATCAGGGTCCTGCATTACGACGGCACGCCGATTACCGCGCGCTTCATCAGCAGCAAGATCGCGGATGCGCTTTCCGACCGAAAAGTGAGTCCTATCCGAAAGAAGGTGGCTAAATGACCTATCTCGCCAAACCTCGACTTTTGCTCTCGAATGCTCCGAAGAATGCCCTAGGGTTTACCCGCCGCGACTATGAGGGTGCGATCTCGACGCTCTGTGCCGGATGCGGCCATGACTCGATTTCCGCGGCCCTGGTCCAGGCCTGCTTCGATCTGGATATCGAGCCGCATCGCGTCGCCAAGCTTTCCGGTATCGGCTGCTCTTCGAAGACGCCCGATTACTTCCTCGGAAATTCCCACGGCTTCAACAGCGTGCACGGCCGCATGCCTTCGGTACTGACCGGCGCCGCCCTGGCCAACCGCGACCTGATTTATCTGGGCGTATCCGGTGATGGCGATTCCGCCTCCATCGGCATCGGACAGTTCGCGCACGTCATGCGGCGCGGCGTGAACATGACCTACATCGTCGAGAACAACGGTGTGTACGGCCTTACCAAGGGACAGTTCTCGGCCACCACCGACCTCGGCTCGAAGAGCAAGCGCGGCGCCATCAACAGCGACAGCCCGATCGACCTCGTCGCGCTGGCATTGCAACTCGGCGCCAGCTATGTGGGACGCAGTTTCTCCGGCGACAAGGAGCAGTTGATTCCGCTGATCAAGGGCGCCCTGCGTCATCGCGGCCCGGCTTTCATCGATGTGATCAGCCCCTGCGTCACTTTCAACAATCACACCGGCTCGACCAAGAGCTACGATTACGTGCGCGAACACAACGCGGCGGTGAATCGTCTCGACGTGATCCTGCCGCACGCCCCCATCGGCGCGTCATATGCGCCGGGAACCTTGCGCCGGGTGGTGCAACATGACGGTTCGGTGCTGCACTTGCGCAAGCTGGGCGAAGACTACGATCCCACCGATCGGATCGGCGCCATGAACCACCTGCACGAGCGCCACGCCCTGGGCGAGATCGTCACCGGCTTGCTGTTTGTCGACAGCAAGGCGGAAGACCTTCACCGTCATCTCAATACCGTGGAAAAACCGCTCAACAAGCTCGGCGACGCCTACCTCTGCCCTGGCAGCAAGGCGCTGGATGCCTTGAACGCCTCGCTCCGATAAACGACGAGGAACAACATTCCGGTCGCTGGCCGCAACACCCGTTCTTCGGCGCCCGGCAAAAGCCGCGTAAGAGCGTTGGGCGATTCCGGGGCGTTAAGCAGCAGGTCAAGCGTTCAGGGCAGCCTTGACCTGTTCAATTCGATCCTGCCCCCAGAACATCTGATCCCCGACGAAGAAACTTGGGGCGCCAAACACCCCGCGTTCCACGGCGCGCATGGTGACCGACTTCAGTTTGTCCTTGACGGCTTGCTCGCCGGCCATCGCGACGAGTGTTACCGGGTCAATGCCTGCGGCTGTCAGCACTTGCGCGACGACGGCCGGATCGTTCATATTGAGTCCATTCACCCAAATGGCACGAAACACGGCGTCCATATAGTTCTGTAAATCGGCACCACCGCGCATCTGCAATCCAGTGGCGCCGCGCATCAAGGTGGTGGTGATGATCGGGAAATGCGGATTCATTTCCAGGGGGACACCGTAGCCGGCCGCAAAGCGCTTCATGTCGATAAACAGATACCGGCCCTTGGCGGGAACGCTCATCGGCGAAGCGTTGCCGGTAGCCTGAAACACGCCGCCCAGCAGCATAGGCATCAGGTTGGCGGTCGCCCCGGTGTCGGTGCATAGTTTGGCCAATTGCGTGTGCGCAAGATACGACGCGAGGCTGCCAAAGTCAAAGTAGAAATCAAACTGCTTGGCCATCACTGTCTCCCGGGGATTTCAGAATCTTTCCATGTATGGGCGCAAATCCAGTTCGTGCGTCCATGCGTCACGGGGCTGCCGGTGCAGCATCCAGTAGGCATCGGCAATGTGATTTGGATCGAGGATGCCACCCTGCCCTTTCAGGGCATAGCGGTCAGGAAAAAGTGTGCTGATAAATTCGGTGTCTATCGCGCCGTCGATGATGGTGTGCGCGACGTGCACCCCCATCGGTCCCAACTCGCGCGCCATGCTCTGGGCCAGTGCGCGCAGCGCCATCTTGCCGCCCGAGAAGCCTGCAAAATTGGCGCTGCCGCGCAGCGAGGCGGTGGCGCCCGTGAAGATGATCGTACCTTTTTGCGGAATGCCTTCCTGTTCCCCTTGAACCTCGCGTGCAACCATGCGTTTGGCCACCTCGCGTCCATTCAGGAAGCCGGCCAAACAGGCCATTTCCCACATCTTGGTGTAACGGCGTGCGGTTTCAGTCAGGATGCTGTTAGGAGAGTTGGCCCCGACGTTGAATACCAGCACTTCAATCGCGCCAATATCGGATTCGATGTGATCCACCAGCCTGATCACCGCTTCCTCCTCGCGCGCATCTGAGGCAAAGCCATGCGCGATGCCGCCCTCGGCGCGTATTTGTCTTAGCAGCGGTTCCAGCCTGTCTGCAGTTCTACGGGTGACGCAGGATACATAGCCTTCGCGCGCAAACCGGCGCGCCACCGCGCCACCGGTTGCATCGCCGGCGCCTATGACCAAACAGACTTTTTGAAGGGACATCCCGGATACCCTCAGGTCCGAGGTGCCATGCCACGCACCAGCGTCAAAAACTCCAGCTTGGTACCGGCGCGTCGATGCGCCGATAGCGCCTGGTACTCGGGATCGACGTACCAGTCTTTGGCCTTCGCTTCAGAAGGAAACTTGAGGATGATCATCCGACCGGCACACGGTGCGTCGCCCTCCAGGTGATGGGGCGCATCGTCGAAGGTGACGAATTCACCGCCGTATCGCCTGAGGATCGGGAAGAAGCCCTTTTCGTAATGACGGTACGCCGCCGCATCGGTGACGGTCAGGTTGACGACGGCAAACACCGGAACGTCGGTCATGGTGCTCCTTTCAGGGAAGCGTTGAAATCCAGGCGGCAACGGCTCGACCAATCGCCGGGCCAGAGTCCTCCTGGATGAAGTGCAGCCCCGGTACGGTGACCTCCGTCTGGTTGGGCCAGGTACGGCAGAACTCACGCTGCGCCCCCACGAGAATGGACCCGGGCTCGGCATTGATGAACAACTTGGGCAGCGAACACTGCCGCATCCAGTCCGCGTATGCCTGCACCAGCGCCACAATGGCCGCCGGTTCCCCCGCGATCGGGATCTGTCGCGGCCAGTTCAGAAGTGTCTGCCGATCCGCTTCTGCAAGAAATGGCGCACGATATTGCGCCATTTCCTCCTCCGTCAGCTTGCGCAGGACGGAACTCGGGAGTACGCCTTCAATAAACAGATTGCGTTTGAGGATCAGGTCTTCCCCTTTTGCCGACCTGAACCCCTGGAAAATCCCGCGCGCCTTCTCCGGCCAATCGTCCCAGGAACGGATAGGCATCACGATGGCTTCCATGTAGGCGATGCCGCGTACCTGCTGCGGGTGCAGCCTCGCCCAGTGGAATCCGAGCGCGCTGCCCCAGTCGTGAATGACGAGGGTCGCCGGCTGGTCTGCAATCAGCGTGTCGAGCAGCGCCTCCAGATACGCGTACGCCACCTCGAAGCTGTAGCGGTTGGGGCCCTCCGATTCCGGCAATTTGTCGGAATCACCATGGCCAATCAGGTCTGGCGCAATCACACGACCGCAGCCCTCCAGCGAGGGAATGACGTTGCGCCACAGATAACTGGACGTCGGGTTGCCGTGCAACAAAACGATTGGTGCTCCGGCGCCTACGTCGACATAGGCAATACGTCGTCGTTTGATGTCGCAAAACTTCTTGGCGGGTAGATCAGTCGGTTGGCTCATGCAATGTCACTCCGTACCGAGCAGTCTACAAGATTCCTGCGGGGCGGGGCATTGGATCGCCCAAACAAGCCCTGCGCGGTCAGGCCGCTGCCGTACTCTTGGGGGACGCGGTCAATTCGCGCGATCCAGCCGTTTCCAGCCCGGATAGCATCGGATGCGCTCGTCGGCAGCGGCAGCCTCAAAGCCGGATTGGCGTTACTCGCTGGGTACAAATATCCAGAACAGGATGTAGACCAAGAGCCCTGTCCCACCCAGGAAGAACAGGCAGGTAAACATCAAACGCCAGATCCAGGATTCGACCCCGGTCGAGACCCCGAGGCCGCCGCACAATCCGCCAAGCCAGCGGTCTGTCCTGGAGCGGCGAAACCCGTTGATCCGGGCAGCCTCCATCCCGATCGGTACCTGAGACTCCAGAAGTCGACTCTTGGCCTTGGAGAACTCATCGTGCGTCAGGCTACCGCGTTGGTGCAGTTGTTCGATCTTGAGCAGTTCATCAGCGAGTGTCATCGCGAGCTCCATTTGCCTTATCCGCGCGCTCCGTCCGACTAACCGGTTAGCTCGCCTTCTTCAAAACCGCGGGCGACGCTTGATGGTCCGCGGCGAGGTAGTCCCGACTGCTCACGCTCAAGCGCGAGTAGTGCTCGGCCAGCGTCAGGGTGCCACCACAGGTGAATACCGTTGCGACGATTGCGACGATTCCGGCTAAACTTCTGGTCTGCCTGCTTACCGCAATTATTGAACTCATCTCGATCTCCCCTTTAGGCTGCGCATCTGCGCCATGGGGATCACTTTATGACGACTCCGCGGGGGCCTCCAGTGGAATGCGACGATCCGCCGGAAATGTGGCGCGAGTCGCGGAATCCAGCGATGGCCGACTTTTCATTCGTATGATCCCAGTCGACCGAACACGCCAAGCTGCACCCGTGCCTGGTGATGATCACCAATAATCGATGATGGGACGCCGAAACCACTACCACGTCTATGTGATCGAACTGTCAAGGGAGGTTCTCTCGGAAGGCCGGTTCAGGAGAGCCAATCCGGATTACATCGAGGGCAAGCCGTGCGTATATGTCGGAATGACGGGACTCGATCCGGATACAAGGTTCGACAAGCACAAGGCTGGCATTCAGGCCAATCGCTATGCTCAGCAATATGGGATTCGGCTGTTACCGGACCTCTACGAAGCATTCAACCCGATGTCTTACGACGACTCGCGCGACAAGGAGGTTGACATCGCCATTGATCTGCGGGAGGCCGGGTTTGGCGTTTGGCAGGCGTAATTCGGACTGCCGGGTAACAAACTCTTACACCAATCCGGTCATCAGCCGCAGTCTCTCCGCGTTGTTTGATCAAGCCGGCGATTTTCTGGCTCGAACAACAGAGGAGAACAACTCATGTCCAAGCTCGCTGCTACTTTGACCGCGGCAATATTCGCGGCAGGCACCATAACCGGCGCTCCCGCATGGGCCGATCGCGGACCCCGCCACATTGACCGCGGCCATCCTGTCCAGAACTACCATCCACGGAATCATCGCGACGGCCGGGGCAATGACTGGGCGATCGGTCTTGGCCTGCTTGCGGGCACCGTCATTCTCCTGGCGGCCACAGAATCCAGGCCGCCCGTAGTGGTATACCCGAGCAGGCCGGTTGTCTATTTGCCGCCGCCGGTCGCATCGACGTATGCAGGTTCATCCACCCAGTGGTGGTATTACTGCGCACGGCCGGCCGGGTATTACCCGCATGTGAGCCAGTGCCAGACGGAATGGAGGAAGGTTACTCCGATACCTCCCGGTTGAGCGCCGCTGGACAGCCGGTGAATTTCGTGCCTGCGCCATGGCTTCCGTAAATAGCGGCAGCCATGTTTGAGTCGTGACGCGCTTGAACCTACCTTCCTCACGCCCCCGGTCAGCCCAGTATATCGAGCGCCGGAAGGGCGTCATTTTCAGTAATGCAGTGCCAGAGGTAAACCGCCAGACCGGGGTCCCCGGTCCACAATGTGTAGCGTCCGCGGCCAAATTGTTCATGCATTCGATTTCTTTGTCGCATCGCGTGCATCGCAAAAGTTCTTGCACGGTCCAGCCAGCGCGGGTCGCCAGTGCGCCGATACAGTTTAAGAAAGGCGTAACCGTTGCCGGCCGTTCCATGGCACAAGCCGTAGCCCTTGGACAGCGGCCCCGCCATCCACGTTGCGTCGCCCGCGGCGAGCAGCATCGCCTCCATGTCGGATGATCTTAGCTTCGGATAGGCCGCAAGACTGGTAACTATTCCCGGCGCACCATGGCACCACTGAACCAGCATGCCCGTTCGGCCCGGTCGAGGGGTGCCAATGCCCTGTGGCCAGTTTGCCGCGCCGCCTTCAAAGACAGCTGTCGCACGCAAGGTCGCAACACAACGCTCAAAAAGCTCCTCGCGACGTTCGACATCCAGTAGTGAAGCGCCACGCAGCAGCGGGTAGGCGTTTCCTGCAAATCCGTGTCCGGCGCCGAGCAGTTGTACGATATGGCCATAAAGATCCTGCGTCCAAAGGCAATAGTCCGTATTCGGGACCGACTGCCATGTCTGCCAGAGTTGATCCACGTTGGCGACAAACAGTTGGCGCCAGCGCTCGTCTCCAGTCGCCTCCCAAAGATGCCACGCCGCGACCATGGTGCCGGGCGCCGCCCATAATGCCTCATTTGTCGGGTTGGGAATATTCCTCTCGATCGCGGCGTATAGTTGATTCGCGACCTCGTCCGATTGGGTGAGACGCCAATGCACCAGCCGAATTCCTGCTTCACCCAGGTAGTACGACGGAACGACCTCCCCGGTATCCGGTTCAAGCTGATAGGCGTCATCCGCTTGCTCGATGGCGGCACACGGATCCAGACGTATCTCGACGGCACCTTCTTTCTGCAGATACCAGAGCGCCCAAACGACGCCTGCACTGCCGAGATAAATGCTCTTGAATCCAGTGCGCGGCAGCTCTCCTTCATGATCAAGCGCATGCGGCGGCCAGTGGCCCTGCGGAAGCCGACTCTCTTCAATGTCGGCAACAATTGACCGAATGGATGCGCGGACCTGAGAAGGATCCCAGCCCGAACCACCAGGCGTTTCGTGTCGATCAGGTTCAAATAACATCGGCGTGACGGACTTTGGCATGGCGAAAGTATCATCTCCCCGGAGATTCGGCGCCGCTCTTGAAGCGCCCGATGGCCTGGAAGAGCGCCTGGCGCAAGTCCTCCACGGGCTTCCCGGCGGCGCGTGCGCGGCTTATTCTGTCCAGAATTTCCGGGACGCTTGGCTCGGCGGCCGTGCCGCCGCCCTGCGCTGTTTTCGATGTCATCCTCAGTTGTGTGCCATCCCCCGAGGGCGCTTCTTTCGCGGCGTACACCAGTTCCACCCGCTCGCGGCCCGCCTTTGCACTCCGCCCGCGCTGCGCGGTGATCACCAAAGCTTGCGGCTTGCCGCGCTTGACCGCTTTGCCGGCGCTCCGCTTGTCGATCGAGACAATCTTGCCGCCTTGCTTGAAACGCGCCACGGCGGCGAAAAATTTCTTGCGCAAGTCATCGATCGGCCTGCCCGTCGCCTCAGCCAGGCGCATCTGGCGCAGCAACTGCTCGATTTCCGGTGGAGCCGGCTGGGATTTGACTGGCGTACCATGACTTACCGGCGCGACTTTCGCGGCCCGTGAAAACTCCGCCTCAGTCGATACTCGGCCAGCGATCCGGAAATGTTCGTGGCGCATCGCCCATGTCAGCGCGGAATCGCCGCTTTCGTTGGTAAGCGTCGGATCGGCGCCCGCCTCCAGCAGCAGCGCGGCAAGCTGCTCATGGCCTTCGCGCGCCGTCATCATCAGCGCCGTCGAACCGTTCGGCGAACGCGCGTTGACGTCGCCGCCATTCTGGATCAGCAGCCGCACTGCTTCATCGCGATCGGCAAAGGCCGCGTAATGCAAGGCACTCCAGTGCGGCCCGCTGCGATTGGCGCTCGCCCCGTGGGCCAGGAGCCATTTGAGCGCCTCCAGGTGTCCATTCCAGGCCGCCAGTTGCAAGGCCTGTTCGTCGTAACGATTGCTCAGATCGATCCGCGCACCGTGCTTGGCAAATAACTCCAGCATGTCGATATTGCCTTCCCAGGCGGCGATCATCAACCCGCTACCGATACGGTCAGCGATAAAATCCGGATCCAGGCCCGCCTCCAGCCATTTGCTGACGGTGGGCAAATCGCCTTGCTCGACAGCCACGCCGAAACGCGCCGGATCCGGCTGAGCCGCCGCTACGGAAACGGTCAGCGTCCACCACAGCAAGAGCGCCGCCAGTCCCATCTTCAAGTTCGCGATCTGCATGCTTCGGGGCGATTTCAATTCTTCTCCATGCGCATGACGATGACAGCCTTTCTTGTAGCAGAATATGCGGCGCCATGATAACCCACACCCGTTGCGACACTGCGTGATGTCCTTTCCCCGCCAGCGCCAGCGACTGCTATTCGCCTTCGGTGTTTCGATGCTGTTTCACTCGCTGTTGCTCGGCATCGGCGACATCCGGCGCATCTTTTCAGAACGACGCCCGTCGCCAGCCGCGGCGTTCATTCAGGCACGCCTGCTACCGGCGATTGAAATCGAATCATTGCTGAAAGACACCCTGACCGAAGCGCGGTCCCTCGGCCCGGAAATGCCCGTCAAGCCAGAGTCAGGCACCGGCGTCAGCGTCAAGGACAGGGAGCAAGGCATCCAGCGCAAACTTCTGGAACATCTGTTCTATCCGCCGGAAGCGGTGCACATGGGACTTGAAGGCGAGGTCCGTCTGCTATTGACCCTGGATCCGCAAGGCGCGGTTATCGACGCGCGGATCGCCAGCAGCAGCGGTTACGCGCTGCTGGATCGGGCAGCGACGGATGCCGCCTACGCCATGCGGCGCTTCCCGGCGGCGGGCGCGAAAGAACTGATTCTGCCGGTGGTATTCAAATTGCGGTAACCGCATGCACTGCTACAATGAGCGTACTGGAGTGGCAAACGGGGATCGTGATGCGCAAACTCGGTGCGATCTTGCTGGGGTTCGGCTACATGGTGCTGCTGATCGAGTCGCTGCGCGTCAGCATCGCCTGGTGGCGGGACGAGTTGGGCGATCCAGATCCACTGGAATTGCTGCTGCTCGCGGTGCTGCCGCTATTGACATGGATCTGGTGGCGCTATCTGTCGATATTCCGGCGAAATTGCGACAAGGTCCAGTGCGCATTGCCGAATGATCGGCCGGCCAACTCATCACCTCCACCCAAATCGGACCGCTAAGCCAGAAGTATTTTCATATGGCCATCTATCGGCTTGGCGCGAGCGGCGAGGAAGTCAAACAAATTCAACTGCGCCTGCAAGCTGCGGGTCTTTATCACGGCCCGATCGACGGCGCATACGGCGGTGGCACCGCGGCGGCCGTCAAAGTCTTTCAGCAGCGTGGCGACCTCGAGGTGGACGGGGCAGTCGGAGCAGTTACCTGGCATTCCCTTTTCGGATCCGAAATTCCGGCCTCCTGCTTATTTTCGAAACCGCTGGCCTATCGTTGCCTGGCGCTGACCGGCGCATTCGAAACCGATTCGGGCTTCCCCGATTGCCTTGCGGGCTTAGGCGGTAACTTTGACGGTCAGGGCATCAGCTTCGGCGTTTGCCAGTGGAACTTCGGGCAGAACACGCTACAGCCCCTGCTCAGGGAACTCATCAGGAGGCATTCCGCCATCGTTCGGGCAATCTTCCACGAGCACGGCGGAACGCTGGCGGCGGCACTCGCCGCCGACCAACGCGCGCTGATGAATTTTGCCGCCAGTATCCAGCATCCCGTTACCCATGCCGTGATCGAACCC
>Ga0163199_1000327_pt1 | contig 30010 bp, 27 predicted proteins | sample PL_2010_150m_FD_113537 | JGI IMG/M metagenome (GOLD analysis project Ga0163199, IMG submission 113537) | Freshwater microbial communities from Powell Lake, British Columbia, Canada to study Microbial Dark Matter (Phase II) - PL_2010_150m | ecosystem: Environmental > Aquatic > Freshwater > Lake ...
GGCGGCCTCGGTTGAAGAGACCACGGCCTCCATCGAGCAGATGACGGCCTCGATCAACCAGAACACCGAGAATGCCAAGGTCACCGACGGCATGGCCAGCAAGAGTGCGGTCGAGGCGGCCGAGGGCGGCACCGCGGTGAAGGACACGGTCGAAGCCATGAAGCAGATCGCCGGCAAGATCGGCATTATTGACGACATCGCCTACCAGACCAACCTCCTGGCACTCAACGCGGCAATCGAAGCGGCGCGGGCCGGCGAGCACGGCAAGGGCTTCGCGGTCGTCGCCGCCGAGGTACGCAAGCTCGCCGAAAGGAGCCAGGTGGCGGCACAGGAAATCGGCCAGCTGGCCGGGTCGAGTGTGGGCATGGCCGAGAAGGCCGGCAAGCTCCTCGACACCATGGTGCCGTCGATCAGGAAGACTTCCGACCTGGTGCAGGAAATTGCTGCAGCAAGTCAGGAGCAGAGTGCCGGCGTCGGCCAGATCAACGGGGCCATGGGCCAGCTCAACAAGGCCACGCAGCAGAATGCCTCGGCTTCCGAGGAGCTCGCCGCCACCGCCGAAGAGATGGGCGGACAGTCGGCACAGCTCACGTCGCTGATGTCGTTCTTCAAGGTCAATGACCAGCAGGGTTCCGCACCGCGTCCGGCAGCGCGCAAGCAGTCGGGCAGCGCCGCGGGTGTGACGGCACGCGCGGCCTCGCGCAAGGCGCCGGCCGCAGCGGTCAACGAGCAGGATTTCGAACGCTTCTGAGCGAGGACATCATGGCCAATCCAGTCCAGACAGCCGCCGCGCCGCCGGCAACATTGAAGCAGACACAACAGGCACTTACGGCCGCCCGCCATCTCGAGGCGGCCGGCGAGGCCCATCAGTACCTGACCTTTGCCCTGTCCTCGGAGTTGTATGCAGTGGGCATCCTCAACGTCAAGGAGATCATCGAGTACGGCAACCTGACCGAGATCCCCATGATGCCGTCCTTCATCCGCGGCGTGATCAATCTGCGCGGCGCGGTGGTGCCGGTCATCGACCTGGCTGCGCGCTTCGGCGGCCACGTCTCCGAAGTTCAGCGCCGCACCTGCATCGTCATCGTCGAGATGCGCCAGGACGACACCAAGCAGGATCTCGGCATCATGGTCGATGCCGTGTCCGAAGTGCTGGAGATCCCCGGCTCCGAGATCGAACCGCCCCCCGCCTTCGGCGCCAAAATCCGCGCCGACTTCATCGCCGGCATGGGCAAGGTCAACAACAAGTTCGTCATCATCCTCGACATCCAGCGCGTCCTCTCCGTCGAGGAAATGGCCCATATCGCCAATGTCAGTGGGCAGGCGACGGAAGCGGTCGCCGAGTCACACTGAGGACTTCCCGCCATGACTCCAAGCACACTCCGCGTTGCCAAACTCACGACGGGCATGGTGCTGGCGGCGGCGTCCGTCGCCAGCACCGCCTACCAGCCATTGATCACCGACGACACCGGCACCCAGGGCAAGGGTGGCAACCAGTTCGAACTGGGTTTCAACCGGGACCGGGAGCAACAGGCTGGCACCGCCAACAATAGTAACGTCGTGCCGCTTACCTATACGCGAGGATTGACCGACACGCTGGACGCGTTCATCAGCATCAACCATACGCGCCTCAGTTCGAATTTGCCCGGCAGCGAGGCCAGCGGCGGTGGAAATCCGTCGGCCGGCTTCAAGTGGCGCTTCTGGGAGAACGAGTCCAACCGGACAAGCCTCGCCGTCAAGCCGGAGTTGCGGCTCCCAGTAAGCCCGGCCGCGGAGGCCGCGGGGCGCGGAAACGGCCGCTCATCCTACGGACTGACGCTGATCCTGACCCAGGAAACCGGGTTCGGAGCAGTCCATGCAAACCTCGCGGCAGGTCACGACCACTATCGCAGTCTGGCGATCGGCCCGGATTCAGAGGGCCTGCGCGCCTCGATCACGCCGGTTTGGCACATCGGGGACCAATGGAAGCTCGCCGTGGATACGGGTCGTGACAAGCAACGGGTCGGGGGCCGCGACTCCTTCTCCGGCTACTTCGAGATCGGTGCGGTTTACTCGCCGAACAAGGATCTCGATTTCGCCGTCGGGGTGCTGCGTCGGTCGGATCGAGGTACCCCGGGCGCAACCGCGAAGGCGCTTACCGCAGGCATTACCTGGCGCTTCGAGTAGGCGCTGCGGCAGATCAACAACCTGGGATCAAGGGCATGTTCAAGAATCTGAAGATCGGGATGCGCCTCGGCGCGGGATTTGGCATCGTCGTGGCGCTGCTGGCGATCGTCGCCATCGTCGGTGTGACGCGCATGGCGAACATCAATCATGAGTTGAGCCAGATGACCGAGGACAAGTTTCCCAAGACGGTCTGGGCAAACGACATCGTCGATGCCCTGAATGTGATTGCCCGGGCGATGCGCAACAGCCTGCTGGTCAGCGAAAAGGAAGCTGTCCGGGAGATCGAGCGCATCGGCGAGGCGCGCAAGACCATTGCTGCCCGCATGGAAAAGCTCGAGCAGACCGTCCTTTCGGACAAGGGCAAAGAACGCATGAAAGCGGTCAAGGACGCCCGCGCGGCATACGTGCCCTTGCAGGACAAGTTCATTGAACTGATCAAGTCCAGCAGGGAAGACGAAGCCAAGGACCTGATGCTGACGCAGGTCCGAGCGGCGCAGAATGACTACTTCAAGACGGTCAATGACCTGATCGCGTTCCAGTCCGAGTTGATGGTTGCAGCCGGCAAGGAAGCGCAGGCGACCTACGAAACCGGGCGCAATCTTGTATACGGTCTGGCGATTGCGGCGATCCTGCTGGCCGTTGCGCTCGCCTGGTGGGTGACCGTGAGCATCACCAAGCCTCTGAATTCGGCGGTGGGCGTCGCCGACGAACTGGCCAACGGCAATCTGACGGTGAAGATCGAATCCGATTCGACGGATGAGACCGGACTGCTACTCACGTCCATGGCCAACATGGTGGCCAAGCTCTCCAACATCATCGGCGAGGTGAATACGGCATCGGAGGCATTGAACAATGCGGCGGGTCAGGTGTCGCAGACCGCTCAATCGTTGAGCCAGTCTTCGAGCGAGCAGGCGGCCTCGGTGGAAGAAACGACGGCCAGCATTGAGCAGATCACGGCGTCCATCAACCAGAACACCGAGAACGCCAAGGTCACCGACGGCATGGCCAGCAAGTCCTCCACCGAGGCGGTTGAAGGTGGCACAGCGGTCAAGAACACAGTCGATGCGATGAAGTCGATTGCCGGCAAGATCGGCATCATCGACGACATCGCCTACCAGACCAACCTGCTGGCGCTCAATGCCGCAATCGAAGCGGCGCGGGCCGGTGAGCACGGCAAGGGTTTCGCGGTCGTGGCCGCCGAAGTGAGGAAGCTCGCCGAGCGCAGCCAGGTGGCGGCGCAGGAGATCGGGCAGTTGGCGAGCAGCAGCGTGGGCATGGCCGAGCAGGCCGGCAAGCTGCTCGACACCATGGTGCCGGCGATCAAGAAGACTTCCGACCTGGTGCAGGAGATCGCTGCGGCCAGTCAGGAGCAGAGTGCCGGCGTCGGCCAGATCAATGGCGCGATGGGTCAGCTCAACAAGGCCACCCAGCAGAACGCCTCGGCTTCCGAGGAACTCGCCGCCACCGCCGAGGAAATGGGCGGCCAGTCGTCACAGCTCACCTCGCTGATGTCGTTTTTCAAGATCAACGAGAAATGACGGAAATATTGATCATGAACAAACTCTGCGATGTCGCAATCCCCTATTCTATTCATGCACCCCTCATGCGCTGCTGCAGATTGACAAGGAGTCCACCCTTATGAAGACCATCCTGCTGGTGGACGACTCGGCCACCATCCTGCTGTCCATCTCGAACATCCTGGCCAAGGCGGGCTATGCGGTGGAAAAGGCCAACTGCGCCGCCGATGGCTTGAAGACGTTCGGCGGCTCGACCAAGATCGACCTGTTGATCACGGATCTCAACATGCCCGGCATGAACGGCATCGAGTTCATCAAGGAAGTGCGCAAACTGCCGAGCTACAAGTTCATGCCGATCCTTTTCCTCACCACCGAGTCCCAGCAGGCCAAGCGGATGGAGGCAAAAGCCGCAGGTGCCTCGGGCTGGCTGGTGAAGCCTGCCACCGCGGACGAGTTGCTCAACACCATCAAGCTGGTGCTGCACTAGTGCCCGCCTTTGCTCCTGGGGTACTAGTGCCCGCCTTTGATTCTAGGGTACTCACTGCCAGATGAGAGATCCGATGACAACCCCCGCCCCTATCGCCTGGCGCAACGAATATTCGGTCGGCGTCGCCGAAATCGACACGCAGCACAAGCGCCTGCTCGAACTCCTGAACAAGGTGAATGCACTCAATCCGGACCGGTCGTCCTCGGCCGTCCGCAGCGGTGAGGTATTGAGACTGCTGGACAGCTTCAACGAATATGCCGCCTACCACTTCCTCACCGAAGAGGGGCTGATGCGCGAGCACATCGAGGCCAGCGAGGACACGGTCAAGCACGTGGTCGCCCACCGCTCCTACTGGTCGATCATCTCCACCTTCAAGAAGCGCTTCGAGCAGGGCGACGAGAAGGTGAACGGCGAGCTCGTGGAATACCTGAATCGCTGGTGGATCAACCATATCCTCGAAACGGACCAACAGCTCGGGCGGGAACTCAACCGCCGAGGGGTCCACTGAAGCTGAACGGACAGTAGTTACCCTTATGACATCCAACAGCCGCTGGCACCTCAACCTGATCCACTTCTATCGCGATCACGGCGTGGTCGCGTCGATCGCGTCCGGGCTGCTGGTCGCTCTGGTCGCGGCAATTGCAGCCCACCTGTCCCTGGATGTGTTCCGCGGAATCGGCTGGGTCTCGGGCGATCACGACACCATTCTGGCAAATACGCTGGTTGCCATGGTCATATTCGCCGCCGGACAGATGCTGCTCAACCGGCTGATCCTCGGCAGGACCTTTTCCGGATTCGTCACGGAGGCCGACCGCTGGGCGGCGGTCGACCAGCGGCGCATCGAAAACTTCTTCAAGATCGCCGACGATCTGGGGGACGTCGCCAAGTTCAACACGGTGTTGCGTGAGCACATCGCCGACGTTACCCGGACCACCGAAGCGGCCGCCTTCGACATCGCCGACAGGCTGAACCGGATCTGCGGCGAAAGCGACCGGCTGGCCGCCGAAGTCAAGGATTCGGTACATCAATCGGATCTCCTGTCGCAGCAATCGCGGGACCAGATCGAAAAGAATCTCGGCGCCCTGACGGCCTTGAAGAGCTATCAGCAGATGCGGGAAGTAGGATTGCAGGAGGAGCACGCGGCGGTCAACCGGGTGGTCGGCGAGGTAAGCCTGCTGTTGCCGCTGGTCGAGCTAATCAAGCAGATCTCCAAACAGACCAACCTGCTGGCGCTGAACGCGGCGATCGAGGCCGCGCGTGCGGGAGCAGCGGGGCGCGGCTTCGCCGTGGTGGCCGACGAGGTTCGCAAGCTTTCGGACCAGACCGGGCAGGCGGCGGCCAAGATCTCGGAAGGCATCAGTTCCGTCTCGTCGGCGATCACCAACGAACTGAACAAGACCTTCGCCCTGAACGGCCAGGGCGAAAACGTCATGCAACTGGATGAAATCGCCGAGCGCCTGAGCGAGATGGGCGAACGCTTCACCCAGACCATCGGGTACCTGCACCAGCTGACCGCCTCGCTCGACGTTTCGACCGCCAAGATTTCCGGCGAAGTCATGGAGACGCTGGGCAACCTGCAGTTCCAGGATGTGACCCGCCAGCAGATGGAACATGTCACCGACGGGCTCAACCGCCTCGATGAACATGTCGGCGAACTGGCGGGAGCAACGCGTTTGTGCCTGGAGGCAGACCTGCAGGTCACGCCCCTGGACGCCCACCTGGAGTCGATGCTCGACAACTCGGTGATGGACAGCCAGCGCGACGCCCATGCCAAGACCATGGGGTCAAGTACCGGCGCAAGCAAAGGGACATCAAGAATCGAGTTGTTTTAGCGCCAACGGTAGACAGTAATGCTCCAGGACCTGCACCTGCTCAATCGGGCGATCGAAGCCGCCAGCGAGGCGATCATGATCAGCGACGCGCTGGCCTTTGATCACCCGATCATCTTCGTCAATCCGGCCTTTGAGCGCCTCACCGGCTACGCCAGCGACGAGGCGGTGGGACGCAACGGCAGGATCCTGCTCGGCGAGGCACTGGCGCAGCAGCAGGCCGACGCATTGAAACACCTGCTCAAGGACGGCCGTGCAGGCACCGTGGTGCTGAAGTGCTTTCGCAAGGACGGCGAGGTTTTCTGGAACGAGCTGTCGGTATCGCCGGTGCACAACGACACCGGGCAGGTCACCCACTCCATCAGCATCTTCAAGGACGTCACCAATCGCAAGCGCGACGAAGAAAGCCTGATCCGCAACGCACAGTATGACGCGCTCACCGGTCTGCCCAACGGCATCCTGCTGCTCGACCGTCTTGAGCACTCCCTTTCTTCGGCGACCCGCCACCAACGCAAGGTGGGCGTGCTGGTGATCGACATCGACCACTTCAAGACCATCAACGACAGCCTGGGCAAGGACGCCGGCGACCTGCTTCTGGTCGAAGCCGCCCGCCGGCTCCAGGACTGCCTGCGCGACGGCGACACGGTGGCACGGCTGCGCAGCGACGAGTTCGTGCTGCTGTTCGACGACCTGGAAAGCGAAGGGGACATCGAGCCGCTGGCCGAACGCATCCTGACAAGCATGAGCCGGGTCTTCATGCTCGAGGGTCACGAGGCATTCGTCAGCGCCAGCATCGGCGCCAGCGTGTTTCCACGCGACGGCACCGATGGCGAGACCCTGATCCGCCATGCCGACATCGCCATGTACCGGGCCAAGCAGTTCGGCAGAAGCATCTTCCAGCTGTTTTCGGAGGAGATGCAGTCCACCATCACCCATCGCATGTCACTCGAGGCGAACCTGCGGCGGGCGCTCGAGCGAAGCGAATTCCTGCTCTACTACCAACCCCAATTGAGCCTCTCCAATGGCCGGATCGTCGGTGCAGAGGCATTGATCCGCTGGCAGCATCCCGAACTGGGGATGGTCTCGCCGGCGCAATTCATCCCCTTGGCGGAAGAAACCGGCCTGATCGTGCCGATCGGCGAATGGGTCATAGCCACGGCCTGCGCCCAGGTCCGCCAGTGGCATGACGAGGGCCTGCCGGTGCCGCGCGTCGCGATCAATATTTCGGCGCGCCAGTTCCGCCAGAAAAACCTGCTCGAGGTGATCGAGCAGGCCCTGCACCGGCATGGCCAGTCGGCCTCGGTGCTGGAAATCGAATTGACCGAAAGCATGGTCATGCACGATCCCGAACGCACCATCCAGGTCCTGCGGCACATGAAGGAGCTTGGCCTGCACATCTCGCTGGACGACTTCGGCACCGGATATTCCAGCCTGAGTTATCTCAGGCGCTTTCCCATCGACGTGCTGAAGGTCGACCAGTCGTTTGTCCGTGACGTCACGAGCAACCAGGACGATGCCGCCATCGCCTCGTCGATCATCGCCCTCGCCCACAGCCTGAGCCTGACCACGGTCGCCGAAGGCGTCGAAACCGCGGGACAGATGGAGTATCTGACTCGACAGAAGTGCGACGTCATGCAGGGCTACTTCTTCAGCAAGCCGCTGCCAGCGGCGAGTTTCTCGACCATGCTGCGGTCCGGACAATCGCTGGACATCAACACGACCCTGCAATGATCGACAGTCCCACCATCAGCGATGCCGAGTTCGCGCAATTCCAGAAGCTGATTTACAAGATCGCGGGGATCAGCCTGGCCGACTCGAAAAAGGTCCTGCTGGTCGGGCGCCTCGGCCGGCGACTCAAGCACTACAACATGTCCAGCTTCGGCGAGTACTACCGGATGGTTGCCAACCCGGGCGCGGAAGAGGAACTGCAAAGCATGGTGGATCTCCTGACCACCAACGAAACCTATTTCTTTCGCGAGGAAAAGCACTTCGAGTATCTCGCAAAGAACATCCTTGCCAAGCATCCGCCCGGCCAGTCCTTCGATGTCTGGAGCGCGGCCAGTTCGACCGGAGAGGAAATCTACACCATCGCCATGGTGCTGGCCGACACCCTTGGGGTCAACGCGACCTGGTCGGTGACCGGCTCGGATATCAGCCAGTCGGTGCTGGCGGTCGCCAGGCGTGGCCTCTACTGGCTGGACCGAACCCGCGGCCTGCCGAAGGAATACCTGCGCAAATACTGCCTGAAGGGTGTCCGCGAGAACGAAGGCAGCTTCCTGATCGCGCCGGAATTGCGCAGCCATACCCACTTCATGCAGGTCAACCTCAATACGACGCTGCCCACGCTGGGCAAGTTCAACGTGATCTTCCTGCGCAACGTGATGATCTACTTCGACGCCGACACCAAGCGCCAGGTGGTGGAAAGGCTGGCGCGCCAGCTGCTGCCTGGCGGCACCCTGATCATCGGCCACTCGGAAAGCCTCAACGGCATCACCGACTGTGTGAAGCCGGTGATGCCGACGATCTACAAGCTGCCATGACCCTCCTCGATGCTCCGCTGCCGCAACTGCTGAACGTCACGCCGACGCCGACGTTTCTCCAGGCCGGGGATTTCGAGTTCGGCGTCGCCCCGCTGCAACTGGCCACCCTGCTCGGCTCCTGCGTAACAGTAACGTTGTGGCAGCCGCGCCGGCAGATCGGCGGCATGTGCCATTTTCTGGTGCCAAGCCGCCCGGGCGGAAAGCGCCCGCAAGGCGTGGCGCTGGACGGCCAATTCGCCGACGAGGCCTTCTCCCTGTTTGACCGGGCGATCCTCGAACATGGCTGCCGGCCCGAGCAGTTCCAGGCCAAGCTGTTCGGCGGCGGCGACATGTTTCCGGATTCAAAGACCCGCGTCGACGTCGGAGGACAGAACATATCGGCAGCGCGGAACCTGCTCAGGCTGCGCCGCATTTCGCTGCTGGCCGAACATGTCGGGGGTACGGGACATCGCAAGCTGATTTTCGACCTTGCCACCGGCGAGGTGCAACTGCGTTTTGTGGATAAGGCAATTGTCGACGGCCATGGCTAAGATCCGGGTAATGATCGTCGACGATTCGGCCGTAGTCCGCCAGGTGATCCGCGAGAACCTGGAACGCGAACCGGACATCGAAGTGATCGGCGCGGCGGCCGATCCGCTGTTCGCGCTGGAGCGCATGAAGAACGACTGGCCGGACGTGATCACCCTCGACGTCGAGATGCCGCGCATGGACGGCATCACCTTCCTGCGCAAGATCATGTCCGAACATCCGACGCCGGTGGTGATCTGCTCCTCGCTGGCCGAGAAAGGCGCCGAGACCACCATGGAGGCGCTTGCCGCCGGCGCGGTGGCGATCATCACCAAGCCCAAGATGGGGGTCAAGCAGTTTCTCATGGACGCCTCAAACGACCTGGTCACAGCCGTGCGCAGCGCGGCCCGCTCCAACGTCCGGAATATTCACCCCAGCGCGAGATCGGCGGGCATCGGGGCCCCGGCCCCCAAGCTCACGGCCGACGCGATCCTGGCCGCGCGCGCCGCGGCGTCGACGGCGATGTCCAAGACCACGGAAAGCATCATCGCCATCGGCACCTCGACCGGTGGAACGCAGGCCCTGGAGGTGGTGCTGACCATGTTGCCGGCCGTGTGCCCCGGCATCGTGGTGGTCCAGCACATGCCGGAGAAATTCACCGCCCTGTTCGCCGAGCGCCTCAACACGCTGTGCCAGGTCGAGGTACGCGAGGCCCAGAACAACGACCGGGTGATCCCCGGGAGGGTGTTGATCGCCCCGGGCGGCCGCCACATGATGCTGCGTCGCAGCGGCGCCCAGTACATCGTCGAGGTGGTCGACGGCCCGCTGGTCAACCGCCACAAGCCCTCGGTTGACGTACTGTTCCGCTCGGTCGCCCAGGTGGCCGGCAAGAACGCGCTGGGCATCATCATGACCGGCATGGGCGACGACGGCGCGCGCGGCATGCACGAGATGCACCAGGCCGGCGCCTTCACGGTAGCCCAGGACGAAGCCACCTGCGTGGTCTTCGGCATGCCCAAGGAAGCCATCAAGCTCGGCGGCGTGGACAAGATCCTTCCGCTCGAACTGATCGCCCGGGAAATCATCACCTACGAGTGATCGCGCGGCGACGGCGAGGGGCGTAACCACCAACCGTCCGGATTGCCCGACATCATGAGCCCACCTGCCCCATCGAGCGACGACCTGGAACTGGGCGCCAGGAATATCCACCCGGGCCAGTGGGCCGTCGAGGAGCGCCAGTCCATCGCCACGCTGCTCGGATCCTGCGTGGCGGTATGCCTGTATGACACCAAACTGCGGTTTGGCGGCGTCAACCATTTCATGCTGCCGATTCGGAGCCGCGCCAGCGATAGCGAGTATGACTCCCTGCTGCGCGGCGACTATGCGATGGAGGTGCTCGTCAATGCCATGCTCGGCAAGGGCGCCCAAAAACAACGCCTGGTTGCCAAGGCCTTCGGCGGCGGCAACGTCGTCAGCTCGCTGCGCAAGTCGATCGGGGATGGTAACATCAGCTTCACGCGGTCCTGGCTTGAGCGCGAGGGGATTGCCCTGGTGTCATCCGATTTCGGCGGTCCGTGGGCGCGCAAGATCGTCTTCAAGCCCGATACGGGCGACGCGTTCTGCAAGCGCATCGAAACCTCGCAGTCGATCGCGACGCAGGTGGCGCGGGCTGAAACGGACTACGAGTCAAGCCTGCTCGGCCCGAGCAGGCCGCGGGAAAAGAGGATCGAGCTGTTCTGAATGCGCTTTTTGCCGCCGCGCTCGAACGCGGGGCCGGAGCAGAACAGCATCGAATCGAGAGGGGAACATGCGAGCAGTGAAGGCAGCGGCATGCCACGAGTAGACGCGCTGCGCTGGCAATCGCCCGGGGTCCGGCTGCTGGTGGCGCTGCTGGTGGCGCTCCTCGCGGGAATCTGGCCACTGCGGGCCGGCGCCGGCGCATCCGGCACGGCAACCCTCTTGAACGATGAAGAGCGGACCTGGCTGGCCCAGCATCCGGTATTGCGGCTGGCGCCGGACCCCAACTTTCCGCCACTCGAATACTTCGACGAAAGCGGACGCTATCGCGGGCTGATCGCCGACTACTATTCGCTGCTCGAAGAGCGCCTCGGCATCCGATTCCAGGTCGTCCGGGCGGCCAGTTGGGACGACGTACTCGGCATGGCCAGGCGGCGTGAAATCGATCTCATCGGCGCGGCGCAGCTGACCCCGGCGCGCACCGAGTACCTGAATTTCGGTCCGTCCATCGTCGACATTCCCAATGTGATCATCGTGACCCGGGAGGTGGAGGGAGTCGTGGACTTCTCCGGTCTTGCGGGAAAGAGGCTCGCCGTTACCCGGGGTAACGCGCTGGACGAATACGTGCGTGCCGAATTCCCGAATATCCGGATCGTTCCGGCCGCCGACGACCTTGACGGTCTGCGCGCTGTGTCGTTCGGCCTTTCGGACGCAACCGTCGTCAACCTCGCCATTGCCTCCCACCTGATTGTTCAGAACGGCATCACCAACCTGCGTGTGGCGGGCGATTCCGGCCGTTCCAATGCCCTGCATATCGCTTCGCGCAACGACTGGCCCCATTTGAACCGGATCCTTTCGAAGGGCCTTGCCTCGATCACCGAGGCGGAACGCGAGGCCATCTACCGCCGCTGGATTCACCTCGACGACCGTATCACCACGCACCAGAGCCTGGTCGCGCTGCTCGGCACCGCGGCCCTGTTCGCCCTGGCGGTGATCGTCGCCCTGCTGTTCAACCGCTCGCTGCGACGCCAGGTCGCTGCACGCACCGCCGCACTCGGCCAGGAACTGGCGGAGCGGCGGCAGGCGGAAGACGCACTGCGGCAGAGCATGGGAGTATTCCAGGCGATCGAGCAGTCGATTACGGAAACCATCCTGCTGATGGACCTGCAGGGAAACATCATCAGCGCCAACCCGACCGGCGCAGAACGCCTCCGGGTGTCGCCCGCGGAGGCCGTCGGCAAGAACCTGTTCGACCTGATGCCCCCCGAAGTCGCCAGCACCCGGCGTGCGTTCGTCGACACGGTAATCCGCACCCGCAAGGCGCTGACCACCGACGACGACAGAAACGATCGCTCCTATTCCGCCAACTACTTCCCCGTCATCGGCGGTGACGGTGCGGTGACTGCGGTCGCGGTGATCGCCACCGATGTTACCGAGAGAAGGCGGAACGAGAGCCTGCAGCGCGCCGTTTACGAGATCGCCGAGGCCTCCCGCACTGCCGATGATCTGCCGGCGTTGCTGGAACGCATCCACGAGGTCATCGCCAAGCTGATGCCGGCCACGAACCTGTTCGTGGCGCTCTATGACGAAGCAAGGCAGGAGATCAGCTTTCCGTACTTCGTCGATGCCAAGGATCCCGTCCCCCTGCCTCGAAGAGTGGGGCAGGGCGGCCTGACCGAGACAGTTCTGATGTCCGGGGAAGCTCTGCTGCTCACGCCGGAATTGTTCCGGTTGAAATTTCCGAATTCCGATGCCGTTCCCGGCGCCGACTTCGTCGATTGGCTGGGCGTGCCTCTCAAGACCAAGAACCGCACAGTCGGCGTGCTCGCGGTGCAAAGCTACAGCGGGCAGGTCCGGTACACTGAAATGGACAAGACGCTGCTGCAATTCGTCGCCGAGCAGGTGGCCATGGCCATCGAGCGCAAACAGGCGGAGCGGGCGCAGTTCGAGAGCACCGAACAGCTGCGCCTGATCTACGACACGGCGAGCGTCGGCATCCTGGCGGGCAACGAGCATGGCCACGTCACCCATGCCAACCAACGCGCCGCCGAGTTGTTTCGCTGTCCATTGGACAATTTGATCGGCCGGGAGTATGTGTCGCTGGTTCATCCCGCTGAACGCGAACTGGGCCGCCAAAAGGTGCAATTGATGCTGGCCGGCGCCATCGAGGGCGTCGACCTGGAGCGGCGTTACCAGCGCGACGACGGCAGCGAGTTCTGGGGACACCTGACCGTGAGCCCCCGGCGTGACAGCGACGGCAAAGTGGTGGGAACGGTCACCGTGATCATGGACATTTCCGACCGCAAGATCGCCACGGCGCGCCTCCAATTGGCCGCCAACGTGTTCACCTATGCCCAGGAAGGGATCACCATCACGGACGCAGAGGGCACGATCGTCGAGGTCAATGATACCTTCACGCGCATCACCGGCTACAGTCGCGAGGAGGCGGTCGGCAAGAATCCGCGCATCCTCAAGTCGGGCCGCCAGGACCCGGAGTTCTATGCGACGCTGTGGCGCGAGTTGAAAACCCAGGGCCGTTGGACCGGCGAGATCTGGAACCGCCGCAAGAACGGCGAAGTGTATGCGGAGATGCTCAGCATCAGCGCCGTCATCGATGCCGACGGGACGCCGCAGCACTATGTGGCGCTGTTCTCCGACATCACCTCGCTCAAGGAACACCAGAGCCAGTTGGAGCGGATCGCCCACTACGACGCCCTCACCGGTTTGCCCAATCGCATCGTGCTGGCGGACCGGCTGAAGCAGGCCACCGCCCAGACGCGCCGGCGGGAGAACCTGATGGCCCTGGTGTATCTGGACCTGGACGGTTTCAAGGCCGTGAACGACAGCTACGGCCACGAAACGGGCGATGAATTGCTGATCGTCCTGTCACAACGCCTCAAGGAAGCCCTGCGCGAGGGAGACACTCTGGCCAGGATGGGCGGTGACGAGTTCGTCGCCGTATTGACCGACCTCTCCAGCACCCGCGAATGCGAAGTGGTCCTGGCCCGGCTGTTGCAGGCCGCCGCATCTCCGGTCCAGATCAAGGAGGCGACGCTGAGGGTGTCTGCCAGCCTCGGCGTGACGATTTTCCCGCTCGACAACGGTGATCCGGACACGCTGCTGCGCCATGCCGACCAGGCCATGTACCAGGCCAAGCAGGCGGGAAAGAACAGCTATTACCTGTTCGACCAGGAACGCGACAAGCTGACCAGGACGCACCAGGAGAGCTACCAGCGCATCAGCCAGGCGCTGGAGAACGGCGAGTTCGTGCTCTACTACCAACCCAAGGTGAATATGCGCGAGGGCGCGGTGATCGGCGCCGAGGCGCTGATCCGCTGGATGCATCCCGAGCGGGGAATGGTGCCGCCGGGCGAGTTCCTGCCGCTGATCGAAGGCACGGAGCTGATCTCGCGGGTGGGCGACTGGGTCCTCAACACCGCACTGGGCCAGATGGCCGAATGGCGCGCGGACGGGTTCGAGATTGCGGTCAGCGTCAACATCGCGGCGGCCCATTTGCAGCAACACGACTTCCTCCACGGCCTGAGGGAGAAGCTGGCCCTGCATCCTTCCGTCAAGGCGGAAAACCTGGAGCTGGAACTGCTCGAAACCGCCGCCCTGGAGGACATCATGCATGTCTCCCAGGTCATCAAGGATTGCCAGGCGCTGGGCGTGAGCATCTCGGTCGACGACTTCGGCACCGGCTATTCCTCACTGACGTATCTCAAACGCCTGCCGGCCACCATACTCAAGATCGACCAGAGCTTCGTCCGGGACATGATATGGGACGTCGAGGACCTCTCCATCGTCGAGGGCATCATCGGCCTTGCCGGGGCCTTCCATCGCAGCGTGATCGCCGAGGGCGTGGAAACCGCGCAGCACGGCGCGATGCTGCTCAAACTGGGCTGCGAGCTGGGCCAGGGTTACGGCATCGCCCGGCCCATGCCCGTCGACGAACTGGCCGGATGGACCCGGCAGTGGCGACCGGACCCGAGTTGGGCGGGGTGCGCCGACCTGGCCCTGAATCGCAGCGAACTGCCGCTGGTATATGCAGAGGTCGATCATCGCTACTGGGTCAGGTCGATGGAAAGCTGGCTGCTGGGGATCGCCGACCGGCCGCCGGCCTTCGACTCGCGGCAGTGCCGCTTCGGGATCTGGTACCACGGCGAAGGCCAGGGCCACTACGCCGATATGCCCGAGTTCCGGGCCATCGACGGGATCCACGAGGAAGTGCACCGGCTGGGCCGCGACCTCGTCGCTCACAAACTGGCGAATCGCCTGGATCAGGCCCGCGCCACCCTTACCGATCTCAACAAACTGCGCGATACGCTGGTGGCCCGCTTGCTTGCACTGTCGATGGCGCTGCGGGATGCGCGGAAGTAGGATCCGGATCGTTCTCGAATTTCGCTCCGCTTTGGTGCATTGAATAATCCCGCGCACCATCTGCGCTCCCCCGGGCAATCCAGCGCCGCCGACGGCAACGCGTCGATGTCCTCCTAAGGCCTTGTTGCACCTCGCCTGTTAGCCATTTCGCGGAGCGACCGCCAACTCCTGGCATGCAATTCGCTGATACGGTCTTGTCGCGTCGATACGCGCACCGGTTTGGCCCATTTCTCAACTACCAGGGAGTTCACCCATGAAACGTCGCAATTTCATCAAGGCGTTGACGCTATCCGCGTCGATCGCCGCAATCGGCGCCACATCATTCGCCGCCCGCGCCGCCGACACCATCAAGGTCGGTATCCTGCACTCGCTCTCCGGCACCATGGCCATCTCGGAAACGGCGCTGAAGGAAACCGCGCTGATGACCATCGCCGAGATCAACGCCAAGGGTGGCGTGCTCGGCAAACAGCTCGAGGCAGTCGTGGTCGACCCGGCCTCGAACTGGCCGCTGTTCGCCGAAAAGGCCCGCCAGCTGATCAGCCAGGACAAGGTCGCGGTGGTCTTCGGTTGCTGGACCTCGGTGTCGCGCAAGTCGGTGAACCCGGTGTTCAAGGAGCTCAACAGCCTGCTGTTCTACCCCGTCCAATATGAAGGCGAAGAGCTTGAGAAGAACGTCTTCTACACCGGCGCCGCGCCCAACCAGCAGGCCATTCCGGCGGTCGAGTACCTGATGAGCAAGGACGGCGGCTCGGCCAAGCGCTGGGTGCTGCTCGGTACCGACTATGTCTATCCGCGCACGACCAACAAGATCCTGCGCGCCTTCCTGAAGAGCAAGGGCGTCGCCGACGCCGACATCATGGAAGACTACACGCCGTTCGGGCACTCCGACTACCAGACCATCATCGCCAAGATCAAGAAGTTCGCTTCCGAGGGCAAGAAGACCGCCGTGGTGTCGACCATCAACGGCGACTCCAACGTGCCGTTCTACAAGGAGCTCGGCAATGCCGGCCTGAAAGCGACGGACGTACCGGTGGTGGCCTTCTCGGTGGGCGAAGAGGAATTGCGCGGCGTCGATACCAAGCCGCTGGTCGGACACCTGGCCGCCTGGAACTACTTCGAGTCGATCAAGAATCCGCAGAACGACGCTTTCATCAAGATGTACCGCGACTGGGCCAAGAAGCAGAAACTGCCGAAGGCCGAGAGCGTCGTCACCAACGACCCGATGGAAGCCACCTATATCGGCATCCACATGTGGGCACAGGCGGTCGAGAAGGCCAAGAGCACCGATGTGAACAAGGTGATCGCCGCGGTCGGCGGGCAGAAGTTCAAGGCGCCGTCGGGCTTCGAGATCCAGATGGACCCGAAGAACCATCACCTCCACAAACCGGTGTTCATCGGCGAAGTGAAGGCCGACGGCCAGTTCAATGTGGTCTGGAAGACCAAGGGTCCGGTCAAGGCCCAGCCGTGGAGTCCGTTCATCGCCGGCAACGACAAGAAGAAGGACGAGCCGGATAGCAAGTAAGCAAGTTATCCGGCATCATGCAGCAACCCCTCCGGCCCAGGCCGGGGGGACTCCCCCGAATCGACAAATGAAGCCGATATTCCTCGCCCTGCTGCTTTGGCTCTTCGCGTTGCCCGCATTTGCCGCGCCGGATCCTGCCGTGGTTGCGCAACTGGGTGACGAGGATTCCGACGTAAAGATCGCGGCGATCCAGAAACTCGCCCTGTCCGGCGAAGCGGAGGCGCTGGGGATCTTGCAGGCGCTCGTCGACGGCACGTTGAAGAATGCGCAAGGCGAAGACATCACCATCAACAACCGGGTAAGGCGCGAGATCGATGGCGCGCTGGCGGCGCTCAAGCTGTTCCATCCTGATCGCGGGGTCCGTTTGACGGCGGCCAGGGAACTCACCGTGAGCCTCGCCAACGAACCCGATGCGGGCATGGCGCCCATGCTGGCGCGCGCCCGCGACCAGGAAGGCGACGAGCGCGTGAAGGCGGCGATCGCCCAGGCGTATGCACTCGCCACGCTCAAGGATGCCGATATCGCCGTGCGCCTCGCCGCGGTCAAGGCGCTGGCAGGCAGCGGCGACCCGAACATCAAGCTGTTGCTGCTGGCAATGATGGATCCGGCCAGGGAATCCGAGGTCAGCGTACGCCGCGCCGCCATCGCCGCCCACGCCGAAGTCAAGTCACGTCTGGCGCTCGGCGAAACCGTCGGGCGGATCTTTTCCGGGCTGTCGCTCGGCAGCATCCTGTTGCTGGCGGCGCTGGGCCTGGCGATCACCTACGGCGTAATGGGCGTGATCAACATGGCGCACGGCGAGTTGCTGATGGTTGGCGCCTACGCCACCTATTTCATGCAGGGCCTGTTCCGCAGCCACCTGCCGGGCTGGCTGGACTGGTACGTGCTGGCGGCGATTCCCCTTGCTTTCCTGGCCGCCGCAGCGGTCGGAGTACTGCTGGAACGCACGGTGATCCGCTGGCTGTATGGCCGGCCGCTGGAAACCCTGCTCGCCACCTGGGGCCTGTCGCTGATCCTGATCCAGGCAGCACGCGTACTGTTCGGCGCGCAGAACGTCGAGGTCGCCAATCCGTCGTGGATGTCGGGCGGCATCGAGCTGATGCCGAGCATCGTGCTGCCGCTCAACCGCATTGTCATCGTCGGCTTCGCGCTGTTCGTGATGGCCCTGGTGTGGGTCCTGATGAACCGCACCCGGCTCGGTCTGTTCGTCCGCGCGGTGACACAGAATCGCGCCATGGCCGGTTGCGTCGGCGTGCCGACGGCGCGCATCGACAGCGTCGCCTTCGCGCTCGGCGCCGGCATCGCCGGCCTGGGCGGCGTGGCATTGTCGCAGATCGCCAATGTCGGCCCCGACATGGGTCAGGGCTATATCGTCGACTCGTTCATGGTCGTGGTACTGGGCGGCGTCGGCCAGCTCGCAGGGGCGGTATGGGCGGCCCTCGGACTCGGGGTCGTGACCAAGTTCCTCGAAGGCTGGGCCGGCGCCGTCGTCGCCAAGATCGTGGTGCTGGTGTTCATCATCATGTTCATCCAGAAGCGCCCGCAGGGGCTGTTCGCGCTCAAGGGCCGGTTTGTGGAAAGCTGATATGGCGCGCACGCCCTTCGTCATACGCTTCTTCACCGCCATGCCGCGCAACGGCTGGACGGCCCTGGCAAGCTTCGCCGCGATTACCCTGCTGCTGCTGCCGCTGCTCCATCTCGCAGTGCCGCCGGACAACCCGCTGCATGTATCGGCCTATGTCATAGCGGTCGGTGGCAAGATCATGTGCTACGCCATCGTGGCCGTGGCGATGGACCTGATCTGGGGCTATGCCGGCATTCTGAGCCTCGGCCACGGGGTGTTCTTCGCCCTCGGCGGGTACGCCTTCGGCCAGTATCTGATGCGCCAGATCGGCCACGACGGCGCCTATCACGCCGACCTCCCCGACTTCATGGTGTTCCTCGACTGGAAGGCCCTGCCCTGGTACTGGTTCGGCAGCGACAGCTTCGGCCTGGCGCTGTTCAAGGTTGTCGCGATTCCCGGCCTGCTGGCGCTGGTATTCGGGTTCTTCGCCTTTCGCTCGCGCATCAAGGGGGTGTATTTTTCCATCATCACCCAGGCCATGACCTACGCGTTCATGCTGCTGTTCTTCCGCAACGAGACCGGCTTCGGCGGCAACAACGGCTTCACCGACTTCAAGCGCATCGCCGGCCTGCCGATCACGGCGCCGGAGATGCGCGTGCTGCTGTTCTGCCTGTCGGCGCTGATGCTGATGTTCACCCTGCTGCTGGGCCGCTATCTGGTCACTTCGAAGTTTGGCCGCGTCCTGACGGCGATCCGCGATGCCGAGAGCCGGGTCATGTTCATCGGCTACAACCCGCTGCATTACAAGCTGTTCGTGTGGACGCTATCCGCCATGCTGTGCGGCATCGCCGGCGCGCTGTATGTACCCCAGGTGGGCATCATCAACCCGGGCGAGATGTCGCCGGCGAATTCCATCGAGATCGCCATCTGGGTGGCGGTGGGCGGGCGCGCCACGCTGGTCGGGCCGGTGATCGGCGCGGCCATCGTGAACCTCTCGAAGAGTTTCTTCACCCAGGCCTTTCCGGACTACTGGCTGTTCTTCCTCGGCACCCTGTTCGTGGTCGTCACGCTCTACCTGCCGGACGGCGTGGTCGGCTTGTGGCGCAAACTTCGCACGAAACGGACTACCCGATGAACGACCTCGCCCACTCCATCGACGCAGGGGAAGTCGACCTGTCGCACAACGTGATCCTCTACCTCGAAGGCATCACCGTCAGCTTCGATGGCTTCAAAGCATTGAACAAGCTGGCGCTGACCATCGACGCCGGCGAATTGCGCTGCATCATCGGTCCCAACGGTGCCGGCAAAACCACCATGATGGATGTCATCACCGGCAAGACCCGGCCCGATCGCGGCAAGGCTTTCTTCGGCCAGACCATCGACCTGACGAAAATGTCGGAACCGGAGATCGCCCACGCCGGCATCGGCCGCAAGTTCCAGAAGCCGACCATCTTCGAGAACCATACGGTGTTCGACAATCTTGAACTGGCGATGAAAATCGACAAGCGAGTACGACGCAGTATCTTCTCCGTCATCGACGACGAGACCCGCGACCGCATCGCCGATACGCTCAAACAGATTCGCCTGCAGGACGCCGCCGACCGGCCCGCCGGCCTGCTCTCGCACGGGCAGAAGCAGTGGCTGGAAATCGGCATGCTGCTGATGCAGGACCCGCGCCTGCTGCTGCTCGACGAGCCGGTCGCGGGCATGACCGACGAGGAGACCGAGCGCACCGGCGAACTGTTCAAGTCACTGGCGGGCAGGCACTCGCTGGTCGTGGTCGAGCACGACATGGCTTTCATCGGCCAGCTCGGCGGCAAGGTGACGGTGCTGCACGAGGGTTCGGTGCTGGCCGAAGGCGACCTCGCCAGCGTACAGAACGATCAGCGCGTGATCGAAGTGTATCTGGGCCGATGACATGTTAAGAGTCGACAAGCTCAACCAGTACTATGGCGGCAGCCACATCCTGCGCGACCTCGCCTTCGGCGCCCCCACCGGCAAGGTAACCACCCTGCTCGGACGCAACGGGGTCGGCAAGACCACCCTGCTGAAATGCCTGATGGGCCTGGTGCCGACGAAGAGCGGAACGATCCGCTTCGGCGAACAGGATCTCACCCACACGCCTTCGCACGAACGCGTCAGGGCAGGCATCGGCTATGTGCCGCAGGGCCGGGAAATCTTTCCGCGCCTGACCGTCGAGGAAAACCTGCGCATGGGCCTCGCCACCCGCCCCGGGACAACAAAGATACCGGAGCAGATCTTCGAGATGTTTCCGGTCCTCAGACAGATGCTGCGGCGGCGCGGCGGCGATCTCTCCGGCGGCCAGCAGCAGCAGCTGGCCATCGGCCGGGCCCTGGCCTTCGGGCCGAAGCTGCTGATTCTCGACGAGCCGACCGAGGGCATCCAGCCTTCAATCATCAAGGACATCGAGCGCGCCATCCGCGCCCTGGCCGCCGAAGGCAGCATGGCCATCCTGCTGGTCGAACAGTACTACGACTTCGCGCAGTCGCTGGCAGACCAGTATCTGCTGATGGAGCGCGGCGAAATCATCCGGCGCGGGGCGGGCGCCGACATGGAAAAGGACGGCGTGCGGGAACTGCTTTCGGTATGATCGCAGATTCATGCTACGAGAGCCCGCATTCGCGACCGCCGCACCAGCCGGCTGGCAGGCCCGCCTCAAGCTGCGCTTCGAACGACGCGACGAAACCACCATCCTCGCGCAACGATTGCATCGCGGCCCCCTGCGCGTACAGAAAGCCTTGTATCCGGAGGGACCGGGTGTCTGTCATGCGGTCGTCCTCCATCCGCCCGCCGGGATTGCCGGCGGCGATGAACTGGCGATTGCCGTCGATGTCGCCGCGGGGCATGCGCTGCTCACGACGCCCGGCGCCGGCAAGTGGTATCGCTCCGCCGCGCCATGGGCGCGGCAGACGCTTGACTTCGACGTCGCGACGGGCGCCCGCATGGAATGGCTGCCGCAGGAGACCATCGTCTTCGACGGTGCCATGGCGGAGATGCGCAGCCACATCCGGCTTGCCTCGGACGCGCACTATCTCGGCTGGGAGGTGCTGTGCCTCGGCCGGCGGGCGTCGAACGAATCTTTTGCGCACGGCGAATTGAAATTGAGCACCCGGATCGAGCAGGACGGCCGGCTGTTGTGGCTTGAGCAGGGGAGAATCGGCGGTGGTTGCGCACTGCTCGACTCGCCGGTGGGACTGGCCGGTTTGAGCGTCTGCGGAACGCTGCTGGCGGCCGGCGGGAGTATTCCTGCGGCGTTGCTGGCCGAATGCCGGGCTGTCGCATCACATGAAGACGGCTCGATGCATGGCCTGACCACCCTGCCGCAACTGGTGGTGGCGCGCTACCTGGGCCACTCGTCGGAGGCCGCGCGATGCTGGTTCGCGGCCTTGTGGCAATTGCTGCGGCCCGCGCTGCTCGGCCGCGAGGCGCAGCCACCGAGAATTTGGAGCACCTGAAGGAGCACGGATGGAACTCACGCCCCGCGAAAAGGACAAGCTGCTGATCTTCACGGCGGCGCTGCTCGCCGAGCGCCGCAAAGCACGCGGCCTCAAGTTGAACTATCCTGAAGCTGTGGCATTCATCAGCGCCGCAATCATGGAAGGCGCCCGTGATGGCAGAAGCGTCGCGGAATTGATGAGCACCGGCACCACGCTGCTGAAGCGCGACGAAGTGATGGAGGGCGTGCCGGAGATGATTCCGGAGATTCAGGTTGAAGCGACCTTCCCGGACGGTACCAAACTGGTGACCGTCCATCATCCGATTTTCTAGACTCGAGGAGAGATCATGCGTGCTTTGATTAGCGTCCTGCTGACCCTTGCCGGCACTTCCGCGCTCGCCCATTCCGGTCCGCATGACGCGAGCCTGCCTGCAACGCTGTGGCACCTGCTGACCGAGCCTGACCACCTGGCGCTGCTGGTTCTCGCGCTGATCGTCGGCATCGCGGGCGGGGCGATGTATTCGCGGCGTGCGCGATGATCCCAGGCGAGATCAGGGTCGAACCCGGTGACATCGAGCTCAACGCCGGGCGCACCACCGTAACGCTCAGCGTCGCCAATACCGGCGACCGGCCGATTCAGGTCGGCTCGCACTACCACTTCTTTGAGACCAATGCGGCGCTGGCCTTCGACCGCAAGCGGGCGCGGGGTTTCCGCCTCGACATCGCCGCCGGCACCGCGGTGCGTTTCGAGCCGGGACAGACGCGCACGGTGCAACTGGTTGCGCTGGGCGGTGACAGAAAGGTCTACGGCTTTGCGGGGAAAGTCATGGGAGCGCTGAAATGAGCGTGAAAATTTCGAGGCAGGCTTACGCCGAAATGTTCGGCCCGACCGCACGCAACGGCGCGGGCGACCGCGTGCGCCTGGCCGACACCGGGTTGTGGATCGAGGTCGAGCATGACTTCACCATCCCCGGCGAGGAAGTGAAATTCGGCGGCGGCAAGGTGATCCGCGACGGCATGGGCCAGGGCCAACGCCTGGCGAAGGACGTGGCCGACACGGTGATCACCAATGCACTGATCGTCGACGCCGTCGCCGGCATCGTCAAGGCCGACATCGGCCTGAAGAACGGCCATATCTCCGCGATCGGCAAGGCCGGCAATCCGGACATCCAGCCGGGGGTAACGATACCGATCGGGGCCGGCACGGAGATCATCGCCGGCGAGGGCATGATCGTCACTGCCGGAGGCATCGACAGCCACATCCACTTCATCTGCCCGCAGCAGGTCGAGGAAGCGCTGATGTCCGGCGTCACCACCATGCTGGGCGGCGGCACCGGCCCCGCCACCGGGACCTTCGCCACCACCTGCACGCCGGGGCCGTGGCACATCCACGCCATGCTCTCGGCCGCCGACGCCTTCCCGGTGAACCTGGGCTTTCTCGGCAAGGGCAATGTCTCGCTGCCCGGCCCGCTCTCCGAGCAGGTCGAAGCCGGCGCCATGGGACTCAAGCTGCACGAGGACTGGGGCACCACGCCGGCGGCCATCGACAATTGCCTGACCGTCGCCGAGGCGATGGACGTGCAGGTCGCCATCCACACCGATACCCTGAACGAGTCGGGCTTCGTCGAAACCACCCTGGCCGCCTTCAAGGGCCGCACCATCCACACCTTCCACACCGAGGGCGCCGGCGGCGGCCATGCGCCGGACATCATCAAGGCGGTGGGCCTGCCCAACGTCCTGCCGAGTTCTACCAACCCGACCATGCCGTACACGGTGAATACCATCGACGAGCACCTCGACATGCTGATGGTCTGCCACCACCTCGACCCGGCCATCGCCGAGGACATCGCGTTTGCCGAGAGCCGCATCCGCCGCGAAACCATTGCGGCGGAGGACATCCTCCACGACCTCGGCGCCTTCTCCATGATGTCCTCCGATTCCCAGGCCATGGGCCGGGTCGGAGAAGTGGTGATCCGCACCTGGCAGACGGCGCACAAGATGAAGGAACAGCGCGGCGCGCTGAAACAGGATTCGTCACGCAACGACAACTTTCGCGTCAAGCGCTACATCGCCAAATACACCATCAACCCGGCGATCACCCACGGCATCGCGCACGTGGTCGGCTCCATCGAAGCCGGCAAGCTGGCCGACCTGGTGCTGTGGAAACCGGCGTTTTTCGGTGTCAAACCGTCGTTGATCCTCAAGGGGGGAATGATCGCCGCCGCCGCCATGGGCGACCCCAACGCCTCGATCCCGACGCCCCAGCCGGTGCATTACCGGCCGATGTTCGGCGCCTTTGGCAGGGCGCTGAGGACCTCGCTGACATTCGTCTCGCAGGCAGCGCTGGCGAATCCGGCCGTGCATGCGCTGGGTCTGCTGAAACCCCTGGAAGGGGTGCGCAACACGCGCCGCGTGACCAAGCGCGACATGCTGCACAACGACGCATTACCGGAGATCGACGTCGATCCGGAAACCTATGCGGTGCGCGCGGATGGCGAACTGCTGGTATGCGAACCCGCCAGCGTGCTGCCGCTGGCGCAACGCTATTTCCTGTTCTGATGATTGCAGTCGAGCGTCTTGCCGAGCCAGGAGCGCCCGCAAGCGAACGGCTGGTCCTGAATTTCGACGCCCGCTCGAAGAGCCGCCTGCGGACCCGCCTGGCGAGCGGCGAAGAGGTTGGCCTGTTCCTTGAGCGCGGCCGGGTGCTGCGTGGCGGTGACCGGCTGCTTGCGAATGACGGCCGCATCGTCGAAGTCGTTGCCTCAGATGAAGCCCTCCTCGAGGCGCGCAGCGCGGACCCGCTACTGCTGGCACGCGCCGCCTACCACTTGGGCAACCGCCATGTCGCGGTACAGGTGGGTTCCGGCGCGCAAGGCGGCTGGCTGCGCTTCGCCGCCGACGATGTGCTCGGCGACATGGTCGCGGGCCTCGGCCTGTCGGTGACGGAAATGGTCGCGCCCTTCGAACCGGAGGCGGGGGCATACGCCGGCCACGCCCACGCTGAAGCAACCACGCCCGGTGCCAAACTCCACCAGTATCGACAGCGCGCATGAAGCTCCAGCAATTGTCGCGTCTGCTGCAACTCGCCAGCCCGGCGCTTCCGGTGGGCGCCTATACGTACTCACAAGGCCTCGAGTGGGCGGTGGAAGCGGGTGTCATTCACGACGAGGCCAGCGCGCTCTGCTGGATCGCCGACCTGCTCGAATTGAACCTCGGCCGCTTCGAGGCGCCGCTCATGGGGCGCATGCTCGCCGTCTGCCGCGGCGGCGAAGACCTGGCGCCCCTCAACGCGGTCTTCCTCGCCAGCCGCGAGACCGCGGAACTGCGGGCGGAGACGGTGCAGATGGGTTATTCGATGACGCGGCTGCTCGGGGAACTGGACGATTTTCCGGCGCCGGCGCTGGCCGCGCTGCGCCGCGTCGATCAACCGAGTTTTCCCGCAGCCTGGGCCTGTGCCGCAGCCGTCTGGGACATCGACGACGCGCCGGCACTCGGCGCTTATCTGTGGTCCTGGGCCGAGAACCAGGTGATGGCCGCGCTCAAGGCCGGGCCGCTGGGCCAGGCCGCCGGCCAGCGCGTGCTGCTGGCGCTGGGGGCGCGCATTCCTGCCGTCGTCGCGGAGGCGCTGGCGCTCGAAGCCCAGGAGTTTTCCAATTTCTCGCCCGGCTTCGCCATCGCCAGCAGCCGGCACGAAACCCAATATTCGCGACTCTTCAGGTCATAGCATGAACCCCAACTCACAACCGCTCCGCGTCGGCATCGGCGGCCCCGTCGGCTCCGGCAAGACCGCGCTGACCCTGGCCCTGTGCATGGCGCTGCGCGACAAGTACAACATCGCCGTGGTGACCAACGACATCTACACCGAGGAAGACGCGCAGTTCCTGGTGCGCAACCAGGCGCTGGCACCGGAACGCATCATCGGCGTGGAGACCGGCGGCTGCCCGCACACGGCGATCCGCGAGGATGCGTCGATCAACCTCGAGGCGGTTTCCCGTCTCTGCGCCATGTTTGCCGGCCTCGACGTGATCTTCATCGAGAGCGGCGGCGACAATCTTGCCGCCACCTTCAGTCCGGAACTTTCCGACCTGACCCTGTACGTCATCGACGTCGCCGCCGGCGACAAGATCCCGCGCAAGGGGGGCCCGGGCATCGTCAAATCGGACCTCCTGATCATCAACAAGATCGACCTGGCGCCGATGGTCGGCGCCTCGCTGGAAGTGATGGACCGCGATGCACGGAAGATGCGCGGCGAGCGTCCGTTCGTCTTCTCCAACCTGAAGACCGGCCAGGGATTGGGCGAGATCATCGCATTTGTCGAGAAGCATGGGATGCTCACTCGTACGCCCTGATTTCTGCCCGGGGTTTGACCTACCTCAATTCCGGCAAGCATTCAGGGCAGGAGAATTCCTTCTCCGTATCGAACCCGGTGATTCGACCGCTTGACGGGTTCCGTACCTGAATGCAGCCGCAGTCCGTTGCCCCCTGCCCGGACCGGCAAAGGATCCGGGAAACATCGATTGATCGTCGCACCACACCTGACCGCCCGCCTGGCGGCATACTTCAGCCTCTTCGCCCTCCTCGCCATCGCATCGCCGGCCGGGGCCGCGGCGGAACCCGCACAGTCCGCTTATCGCCTGGGCATCTTTCCCTACGTCGCGCCACGCCAGATCGTCGAGTTCTATGGCCCGGTAGCCGCGAGTATGCAGGCCGCGCTGTCCCGTCCCGTGACGCTGGAAAGTGCGCCGACGTTTCCGGATTTCAGCCAAAAGTTGGCGGAGCAGGCGTACGACATCGCGCTGATCCAGCCCTTTGACTACCCGCAGGTCGTCGAGAAGCGCGGCTACATTCCACTCGCCCAGCTTTCGACAAAGCTGGTGTCGCAGCTTTACGTGCGCGACGACAGCCGTTACCGGAAGATCGAGGATCTGCGCGGGACCATCGTCGCCATGCCACCGGCCGAGGCTGCCACCACGCGCATGTCGCTACGCACCCTGCACGACCACAAGCTCGTTCCGGGACGCGACGTCGAGGTCCGCTTTTTCAACTCCCACGACTCCTGCATCCAGCAGGTATGGACGGGCGGCGCCAGCGCGTGCGGCACCGCAAGCCCGCGAATTCTGACTTTTGAAGAGCGCATGCATGCCAAGCTCCGGGCAATCCACGACTCGCCGCCCATCCCCCACATCGTGTTCGTCGCCCACCCGCGCGTACCCGCCGAAGATCGTGCCAGGCTGCAGGCGCTGATCACCGGCTGGGGTCAGAACGAGCCGGGGCGCACGCTGCTGAAGCGTCTCGACTATCCGGAATTTGTCGTGCACAGGCCTGGCGAGTACGCGATGATGCGCAACTTCGATCCATTGGCGGGCACGCCGACGGCGGCGAAGGAATCGTTATTCGGCGTGTTCCCGTATCTGCCCGCCAGGCAACTCGCGCAGCAGTTCGCCCCGGTCCTCGCGGCGATCAACGATGCCTCGGGCATGTCGATGCAACTCGGCACGTCGGCGAGTTTCGCCAGCTTTGGTCACGCGGTGAAGTCGGCACGCTACGACATCATCTATATTCAGCCCTTCGACTACGCCCTTGCCGTCGACAGCGGCTACCTGCCCCTGGCCGGCATGGAAGCCCGCCTGCAAGCCAGTTTCTTTGTTCCGGAAACAAGCCCCGACCGGCGGTTGGTCGATCTCAAGGGCAAGACCATCGCCATGCCCCCCGCCGAGGCGGCGGTAAGTCGCCTCGCCCGCGCCGCGTTGCTGCAGGCCGGTCTCGATCCGGCGCACGATGTCGCCATCACCCATACCGGAAACCATGACGGCTGCGTCCAGGCGGTCAAGCGCGGCATGGCGGCCGCCTGCGCTACCACGTCGGCAACGCTTCAATTGCTGCCCAAGGAACTGGGGCAAGGCCTGCGCGCCGTCGGCCAGACCGCGAGCATACCGGGGACGCTGTTCATGGGGCACCGGCGGCTGTCGGCAGCGGCGCGCGAAAGACTGCAGGCGGCGTTCCTTGGCTGGAAGAATGACGCAGCCGGGGTCATGCTCCTGAAGACCATCGGCGGCGTCGGCCTGATCCCGGTTAACGTGTCCGAGTACCTGCGTCTGCAGGAAATCGGGCGCGATCTCTAATGTTCGACCGGCTGTCGCTGCGCTATCGCATCGCCTTGATCATCTTCCTGATGGAGGCTTGCATGCTGGCCGCCGTGCTGGGCATCACGCTTAGCCTGTCGCAACGGACGGCAATCGAATTCGATGCGTCGGGCCACCAGGCCAGCCTGGACCTGCTCGCCGACCTTAGCCTGACGGCGTTGCTGACCAGTGAGTATTCGGACTACCAGCTCTACATCGACGACATACGGAAGCAGCCGTCGCTCGACCGCATCCTCCTGGCCAACTCGCAGGGGATCGTGGTGGCGGGCAGTCAGGTGGCCGATGTCGGCCAGCGCCTTGGCGTCGTTGTCGCCGATCGCGATCCTCGCTGGCAGGTCCGTTCAATCGACGCCGCGGGAGGACATATGGGCACACTCGCGGTTCTGTTTTCGGACAGGGAACTGGCGGCGGCCTTTGCGCGTACCCGCAACACCGGCTTGATCGTCGCGGTCTCCGGCGTGTTGGTCATCGCGCTGGTCGGACTGGCAACCGGTTTCGCCCTGACCCGCCGGTTGGGCATCGTCACCGCGACGATCGCCGGTTTTGCAACAGGTGATCACAGCGCGCGCAGCCGGGTGGGTGGCGGCGACGAAGTGGCATTGCTCTCCCGCACTTTCGATCATCTGGCCGACGCTGTAGCGGAACACCAGCAGCGGCTGAAGGAGCAAGGCGAATACATCACCCTGCTGCTGGAATCCACCGAGGAGGGCATCTACGGTGCCGACCTCGACGGCATCTGCACCCTCGTCAATACGTCCTGTCTGCGCATGCTCGGCTACGCCCATCACGACGACCTGGTCGGCAAGGGCATCCACGCACTGATACATCACACCTACCCCGACGGTCGCACCTATCCGGAGGAGCAGTGCCGGATCCAGCTCGCAATGCGGCAGGGCCAGCCGGCCCATGGCGACGATGAAGTCCATTGGCGCGCCGACGGCAGCAGCTTCCCGGTGGAGTACTGGTCCCACCCGATCTCCCGCGACGGAAAGCTCATCGGCACGGTCGTCGCCTTCATCGACATCACCGAGCGCAAGCAACTCGAGGAGGCGCTGCTGGCGCGTCAGACGGAACTGCAAGGTCTCTATCGCTCGCTTCAGGCGATCCGCGAGGAAGAGCGGTACCGGCTGGCGCGGGAACTCCATGACGACCTCGGGCAGCGGGTGACCGCCTTGCGCATGGACCTTGACTGGATCGACGCGAAACTTCCGGAGGACCTTCCGCCGCTGCGCAAGAAAATGGCAGGCGTCGCGGTAGAGGTCGACGAACTTGCCGACGCCATCCGGCGCCTTACCGAGGACATGCGCCCGGGCCTGCTGAGCACGCTGGGACTGGTATCCGCAGTGCGCGACTATGCCGACAAGTTTTCCGCCCGGACGGACATTGCTTGCGAATTGTCGACCAGCCATGCCGAACTGCACGTAGACGACGAGATCGGGATCAACGTCTTCCGGCTGGTGCAGGAATCATTGAACAATATCTCCAAGCACGCATCTGCGTCGAGGGTGGTGATTGCGCTGGAGCGGGACGCAGCGGGTCTGCGCCTGGTAGTGGAGGACGACGGAATCGGAATCGTCGCCGCGCAATCCGACGAGAGAAAGGGATTCGGCCTGGTCGGCATGCGCGAGCGGGTATCGGGTCTGAACGGTCGATTTTCGATCGCCAGCGAGTCCGGCCGGGGCGTTCGCATCGAAGCGGCGATTCCGCTTGTGCCGGCACCAGCGGTCGCTGCCGGGACTGATATGCCGTAAGGATACGCCTTGGAGTATATTGGCCTGGCACGGGGCGCGGGCACAAGATTCAGGTCAACGCTGTCGAACAGAGGAAACCATGTCCACAACAGATGGGCGCACGGGGGAAGGGGACGAGGAGGTCGCCTCGTTCGACGGCGAGTGGGCGGGCGGAAAGCCGCAGCAGGCGCCGGTGCCCGTGCCAGTTGATGGAACACCCGTGCCGACAGCGGTATCCGCGACGGCGCCCGCCTCCCCGAATGACGACCCGCCGTCGGCGCCACCAGCCCGGCAGCGCACCTACAACTGGCGCGCCACCATGGACCTGGAACCCGGAATGGTGATTGCGAGGCCGGTGGTCGGAATCACCGGCAGCCGCGCAACCATGCATCTGGCTGTCGGCTCGATGATCACTGCGGACACGCTGGCCC
>Ga0163199_1000328_pt1 | contig 30003 bp, 25 predicted proteins | sample PL_2010_150m_FD_113537 | JGI IMG/M metagenome (GOLD analysis project Ga0163199, IMG submission 113537) | Freshwater microbial communities from Powell Lake, British Columbia, Canada to study Microbial Dark Matter (Phase II) - PL_2010_150m | ecosystem: Environmental > Aquatic > Freshwater > Lake ...
CAAGGCTCAAGGCGCGAGTAAGTTTTAAGTAAAAGAGGAAAGTACAAATTGCAGATAATAACTTATACCTTATTTCTTTAACCTTACTTTCGACTTGAGCCTTGAGCCTTGAGCCTTGAGCCTTGAGCCTTGCGCCTTGCGCCTTGAGCCTTGAGCCTTGTGTTTCTCGCCTTGAGCCTTAAACTGTGGGCAGTTTATCCCGATTATACTCGTGGTTCTTCAGTTTTACCAGGATCTGAGAGAAGGCGTATATGGTATATTCAACATCTTCCAGGGTGTGTAACGCAGTCGGAATCAGGCGGAGCATGATCACATCCTTCGGAACGACCGGGTAAACAACGATTGAGCAGAATACTCCGTAGTTCTCACGAAGGTCAAAAACCAGGTTGGTGGCCTCCGGGGTTGTACCATTCAGGAATACGGGAGTAACCGGCGATTCAGTATTTCCAAGGTTGAATCCCTTGGCTTTCAACCCGGATTGCAGGGCCTCAACGATGGTCCAGAGTTGCTTCTTAAGTTCAGGCTTCGTCCTGAGCAGCTCAAGCCTTTTCATGGCCCCGATTACCATCGGCATCGGGAGCGACTTGGCAAAGATCTGCGACCGCATATTGTATTTGAGAAACTTGATGACCTCTTCACTTCCCGCAACAAAGCCTCCGATAAGAGCCATTGATTTTGCGAAAGTCCCGAAATAAAGATCGATCTGATCCTGTACTCCAAGATGTTCTCCCGTTCCGGCACCTGTGGCTCCCATGGTCCCAAACCCGTGTGCATCATCAACCAGGAACCTGAATGGATATTTCTTCTTCAGCTCAACGATTTCTTTAAGCTTTCCTAAGTCGCCTGACATGCCGAAAACTCCTTCGGTAATGACCAGAACGCCACCACCGGCTGCTTCTGCAATCTTTACGGCACGGTTTAACTGCTTTTCGAAGTTCTCCATGTCGTTATGCGGGTAAACAAAGCGTTTGCCGATATGCAAACGCAAACCATCTATTATACAGGCATGAGCTTCGGAATCGTAAACTACAACATCTTTCCGGTCGAGGATTGAATCAATGATTGAAACCATTCCCTGGTAACCGTAGTTCAACAGATAGCACGATTCTTTACCTTCAAAGGCAGCCAGCTGTTCTTCCAGTATTTCATGCTGACGGGTATGACCCGACATTGCCCTGGCGCCCATGGGATAGCCAAGACCCCAATCAGCCGCCGCTTTTGCGTCAGCTTTCCTTACCTCCGGGTGATTGGCCAGACCCAGGTAATTGTTTAAACTCCAGGCTAACACTTCTTTACCGCGGAACATCATGCGCGGTTTTATCTCTCCTTCAAGTTTTGGAAATACAAAGTATCCATCAGCTTCTTTGGCATATTGCCCGAGCGGCCCCTTATTACCCTTGACTTTTTCAAATACGTCCACAGCTATCAGATTTTGTTTATAATTGCATGCTAAAATATTGTTTTCCACCTCTGTAGTTTTCAGTATAAATACCGCAAAAAAATATATCTTTGCGCCATGCTTAAAAAATCGGGTACTGGGTTCTTAACCATTGGATTACTGGCACTTCTTCTGGCCTCATGCAGTGATTATCAGAAGCTTTTGTCCAGTACTGATTATGATCTTAAATACAAACGGGCGATCGAATATTTCGATAAGAAAGATTATACACGGGCCTCAACCCTGATGGAGGAGCTGTTAACCATCTATCGCGGAACCGACAAGGCCGAAGAGGTTAATTATCGATATGCATACTGCTATTACCATCAACAGGATTATGTAATGGCAGGCTACTACTTTAAGGGCTTTGTTACCTCATTCCCGAATTCCCCATACGCCGAGGAATGTGCCTACATGGTTGCCTATTGCTATTATGAGGATTCGCCAACTTCGAGCCTGGATCAGGCTAATACCTATAAGGCGATGGATGAACTGCAGATGTTTATGAATCAGCATCCTGCCAGTAAAAGGATTGCCGATTGCAATAAGCTCATCGATGAACTGAGGGAAAAACTGGTTAAAAAATCCTTCGATAGTGCAAGCTTGTATTACAAGCTTGGTGATTATAAGGCAGCAATTACCGCTCTCAACAACGGCCTGAAAGAGTTTCCGGACACCCATTACAGGGAGGAGCTTCTTTTTCTGGTATTAAAATCCAGTTATGAACTTGCCAGCCGTTCGGTTTATGATAAAATGAAAGAACGTTACCAGAATACCGTTGAAGCCTATCTTGGATTCAAGGAGGAATTTCCTGAATCGAAACATTTGAAGGAGGCTGAGCGTATTTATAATAATGCATCTAAATATTTGAAATAATGGATTATAAAAAAAGTAATGCCCCGTTAACCACGGTTACCCGGAATCTCTATGATATGGATAATCCAACAGGCAATCTATATCAAACTGTGGCCATTGTTGCCAAACGGGCAAATCAGATCAGCGTGCAAATGAAGCAGGAATTGAATATCAAACTCGAAGAATTCACTTCATTTACCGATAACCTGGAAGAAGTTTTTGAAAATCGCGAACAGATCGAGATATCAAAATTTTACGAACGGTTGCCAAAACCGACTCTCATTGCCATCCAGGAATTTATGGAAGGTAAAGTATATTACAGGACTCCCGATTTCCCCGCAACGGAAGAGCAATAGCCTTCCCCCTGGTTATGTTGCAGGGAAAAAAAATCATTCTTGGTATTACAGGCAGCATTGCTGCCTATAAAGCAGCTTACCTGACGCGTTTGCTCGTACGCGAAGGTGCCGAGGTGAAAGTCATTCTTACCCCCTATGGTAAGGAATTCATAACCCCCGTAACACTGGCTACCCTGTCTAAAAACTCGGTCTTAACCGATTTTTTCCGGCATGATGACGGCTCCTGGAATTCTCATGTTGATCTTGGAATTTGGGCCGATGTAATGATTATAGCCCCGGCAACAGCCAATACCATCGCCAAAATGGCTAATGGCATTGCTGATAATCTTTTGCTAACCACCTATCTTTCAGCTAAATGTCCTATAGTGGTTGCTCCGGCAATGGACCTCGATATGTTTCGCCATCCGGCAACCCTCAAAAATCTGCAAACCCTGAAATCTTTCGGGAATTTCATTATCGAACCTGCCACCGGGGAGCTTGCGAGCGGACTGGAGGGCAAGGGCCGAATGGAAGAACCGGAGAATATCGTCGGGTGGCTCAAAGAGTACTTTAAAAAAAAAAGCCGGTTTAATGGCAAAAGAGTTCTGATTACCGCCGGACCTACCTTTGAGAAAATCGATCCGGTGCGGTTTATTAGTAATTATTCCTCGGGAAAGATGGGGTATGCCCTGGCTAAAACATTTGCTGAAGAAGGTGCTGCGGTTGAACTGGTATCCGGACCTGTACATATTGACCTCGGTATTCCCGGAGTGAAAATCTATCCGGTCGTATCTGCACAGGAGATGAATCAAAAGGCCAGCGCTCTTTTTCCGGATATGGATATAGTTGTTTTTGCAGCTGCCGTTGCCGATTATAAACCGGTAAATCAATGGTCTTCAAAGATCAAACGAACAGGAGATGAGCTGGTTCTGACTTTGACTCCTACTGAAGATATTGCCGCAAAACTTGGCCGTCAACGATTGAAAGGCCAGATTCTGGTTGGATTTGCACTCGAATCTGAGAATGGGGTAACTAATGCTTCCAGAAAGCTTTCAGAGAAGAACCTCGATCTGATTGTCCTGAACCGGCTCAATGACCCGGGCGCCGGATTTAATGTGGACACCAATAAGATTATCATCATCGGGAAAGGCAATAATCAGAAAGATTTCGAGTTAAAGTCGAAGCATGATGTTGCGAAAGACATTGTTGATGAAATCTTTAATTTGATGATAAATGGTTACTATGCGTAAGATATTTCTCCTCATTTTGATCTCCCTGGTTTTCCGGGTTGTTTCCGCTCAGGAACTGAATTGTATGATCAGTGTCGTTTCCCAGCAGGTACAAGGGTCGAACAGGGAAATATACGACAATATGCAAAAGGCTATGACGGAGTTCGTCAATAATCAGAATTGGACCGATCACATTTTCAAAGAAGAGGAACGGATTCAATGTCAGTTTATGTTTAATATTACGCAACGGATCTCCGATAATGAATTTGAAGGTACCCTCCAGATTCAATCAAGCCGTCCGATATTTGGTACTTCCCAAACCACCGTCATGTTCAATCACCGGGATAACGATATCCATTTTAAGTATGACGATTTTGAACCCCTGCGATTCAATGAAACCCAGTATACATCCAATCTTATTTCGTTATTAGCCTATTATGTCAATATTATCTTAGGACTTGATTATGATTCCTTTGCACTTGAAGGTGGCACCCTCTTTTTCCAGAGGGCCGAAGCCATTAAAAACAATGCCCAGAATGCGGCAGAATCCGGTTGGAAGGCTTTCGAAGGAACAAAAAATCGCTACTGGCTGATTGAAAACCTTTTAAATGATAAATACCGGGCAGTGCGTTCCTGCTTGTACCGGTATCATCGAATGGGACTCGATCGAATGGTGGAAAGGATTGATGAAGCCAGGGCAGAAATAGCCGATGCTTTGATTGAACTGCGCCCCGCATACCGGGAGAACCCTACAGCCATGATATTTCAGGTATACTTTACCGCGAAATCGGATGAGATTGTCAATATTTTCTCTCAGTCATTTCCTGACGAAAAGAACAGGGTGATAAGTGCTCTGAAAGAGATCGATCCCGCAAATACCAGCAAGTGGGACCGGATAGCGAAGCAAGGGCTCTGATGTATTATATTTGATTGATGTTAATTTCTTTATCGATACGGAATTATGCACTGATTACCAGCCTGGATGTGGAGTTCCGGACCGGACTGAACATGATTACCGGGGAAACCGGGGCCGGAAAATCAATCCTTTTGGGAGCATTGTCTCTTTTGCTTGGTAATAGGGCAGATAGCCAGGTTCTTAAAGATAAAAGCCAAAAGTGCCTGGTTGAAGGTACATTTGATTTATCCGGACTGAATATACAGGATATTTTTATTCGCAATGATCTGGATTATGATAATCCAACCATTTTCCGAAGAGAAATCAATCCCCAGGGAAAGTCGAGGGCTTTTATTAATGATACCCCGGTTACACTAACGGTATTAAGGGATCTCGGTACGAAGCTGGTTGATATTCATTCACAGCACCAGAATCTTTTAATTAGCGACCCCGTTTATGCCCTGCATGTGGTCGATCAATACGGCAGGTTGCAGATTCAACTCGATGAATATTTGAAAAAATACGAGAGGTACAAACAACTTACCCATACCCTGCATCAGCGGCAGGAAAAGTTAAACCGGGCTAAAGCAGATCAGGATTATCTTGAATTTCAGCTGGCACAGCTGGATGAGGCTAAACTCTCGGCTGATGAGCAGGATATTTTAGAGCAAGAGCAACTTTTGCTGGAACATGCCGATGATATCCAGTTGCATCTTTCAGAGGGAGTTCAGATTTTACATGAATCTGAGGACTCCATTCTTTCCCATCTCAAACAGATCTTGTCGGGATTGCAATCGATTGCTCCGTATTATCCTGAAATAACCGATCCTGTTTCCAGGTTTCAAGCTTCCTATATCGAACTACAGGAATTATCAAGGGAATTAAACCAGCTTCAAGGCCATGTAGAATCGGATCCGGTTCGTCTGCATGGGATCATAGAGCGGCTGGATATGGTGAACAGTCTTGAGAAGAAGCACCAGGTGACTTCAATAGGGGAATTGCTTGATTTGCAGACCTCGTACCGTGAGCGATTAAATACGATACAAACATCAGACGATGAAATACTTACACTGAAAGCTGAGCTTGAAAAGGTTACCAGTGAGCTTACGCTGGTCTCGCAAAAACTTTCAGAGGAGCGCAGGAAAATCTTTCCGGATTTTGAGAAAAATGTTACCCGGCTTGTAAGGGAATTGGGAATGCCTAACGGCCGGTTTGAAGTTCATCATGAGAAGTCGGAAGAGTTTTCCCAGGATGGCATTGATGAAGTAAGGTTTTGGTTTTCAGCAAATAAGAATCAGCCTGCCGAAGAGCTTTCGATTGTCGCTTCGTGTGGAGAAACCAGTCGTCTGATGTTGAGTATTAAATCATTGATCAGTAATTCATTAGCCATCCCAACCGTAATTTTTGATGAAATTGACTCTGGTGTATCAGGCGATATTGCAGATAAGGTGGGCAACCTCATCAGCCGGATTTCAAAAGGACGTCAGGTATTGAACATCACCCATCTGCCCCAGGTAGCTTCAAAAGGTGATCATCATTACAAAGTGTTTAAGTATGATGATGTCAAAACCACCCATACCACGATGAAATTGCTGACCACTGAAGAGAGGGTTACGGAACTTGCCCAAATGCTGTCGGGCGAAAACATAACACCCGAAGCCATCCAGAATGCCCGGGTACTCCTGAATATATAGAGTCGGGCGACCGCAAGCGTAGGACGACCGCGGGCCGCCCCTACAAGGTTAACCTTTTTGCGACATCATTGTTATAATCGTATAACCCTAAAAATTGGACTCATGTCACATCATTTACTGGACGGAAAAAAAGGACTGATTTTTGGAGCCCTGAACGATAAATCGATTGCCTGGAAGATAGCTGAAAAGGCGCATGATGAAGGGGCTGTATTCGTTTTAACCAATGCTCCTTTTGCCTTACGTTTGGGTGAAATCGATCAGCTGGCTGCGAAAACCGGAAGTGAAGTCATAGCTGCAGATGCCACCAATGTAGATGATTTACAGAGCCTTCTGATCCGATCACAGGAAATTCTTAACGGCAAGCTGGATTTTGTTCTGCACTCCATCGGTATGTCTCCCAACGTTCGTAAAAAGATGTCATACGATGATCTTGATTACCGGTATTTTCAGCAAACTCTGGATATATCAGCCCTTTCCTTTCATAAACTGCTGCAGGCCGCCAAAAAGCTTGATGCGTTGAATGATTATGCCTCGGTAGTGGCATTGTCTTATATTGCTGCACAAAGAACTTTCTACGGTTATAACGATATGGCTGAAGCTAAATCCCTTCTGGAGAGTATCGTAAGGAGCTTTGGTTATATTTACGGACGTTCCAAAGGCGTCAGGGTCAATAGTATTTCCCAATCACCAACCTATACAACGGCAGGCGGAGGCATACGTGGATTCGATGGGTTGTTTGATTTTTCCAACCGGATGTCACCACTGGGTAATGCCACCGCCGGGGAGTGCGCCGATTACTGCCTCACGCTTTTCTCAGATCTCACCCGAAAGGTGACCATGCAGAATCTCTTCCACGACGGAGGATTTTCAAGCATGGGCATGAGTGAGCGCGTAATGGGCTTTTACAATAAGTGCCTGGATACTAACTTGCCGGAAGAGTGGTAAGACAGAAGACGGAAGACAGAAGGCGGAAGACTAATTCGAAGCGTTGTCATCCCCGCGAAGGCGGGGACCCCTTGACGCTGGACTGAGTTAGGCGCGATGCTTAAATGTACATCAAGAACAATATCAGCGGAATAAGTATCCCGATCGCGGTATAACCTGCACCTTTCCATCCCTTGATACTGTTTTTGCCCGAGCGGATAATAAACAATCCTGAGATAGCAATAATTAAAAGGGCAAGGCAGAATATATCAGAGAACCATTTCCATAATACTCCGGGATTATAGTGAAGGTAGTTGAACTGGTTCAATAACGGCCGCTTTCTGATGGTTTCCATGGTCCCCTGGCCGGTTTCCAGGTTTATTTCCACATTTCCATGGTTCAAAAAAACCTTTAGGGTAGAGTTTGAGGGGAAATAATGCTTTTTGTATTCCTTTTTCATGTCGAGATCGTCGAGCAGCGAGATTATCCAATCTTTATTGATCTCATCGCGGGAAATCTTTTCATTCAGTATGACATCAAATTTTTTAATCACATAATTCGGGTTCCAATCGCGAAGATGGTTCAATGCAATACCGGAAATCGCATAGATCAGGCACATTCCGAAAAACAGGTAACCCAGATCCCTATGCAGGATGGAATTTAGCTTTCTTAATTTCATAAATTATTTTTTCTCAGTAAGGCTTTCAACTTCAAGTGAATAGAAGGATATATACCCTTTACCGCCAGCAACAATCTGCTCCCGGTATCCTTTTATCTGGTCGAGTTGAGTCGTTATGGCAGATTCATCAAGACCTTTTGCTTCTGCATCATAGGTATGTGTTTCTTCTTTCAGTTGAACCTTGGCACCATCTTGTAATTCTTTTTCCCAGTTGGCGAGGTAGGTTTCATCGATCCGATCTTCTTTCAGGTAACCGGTAGCCGTAATGTCTGATCCTTCCAGTTCCACCTTAAATGTTGGTATCTTATTGCTGGCAAGTACTTTAAAACTCTCTTCTCCCAAAAAAAGTCTTTTACCGCTCTCACGGCACACATGCGCCACCATTCCGTCCAGACTGATCAGCTTACCCATCAGGTCAGGGGCTTTCGTTTTAATTTCACTTAAATTAACAGGAATAGCTTCAGTTTTAACCGGTTTCGGGTTATTGCACCCTGAAAGTAAAACGCTGAATAACAGAATGGGGAAAAGAAATTTATTCATCGGATGAGTTGTTAATAATAGATTCATTTTTAGTTGGTAGGGTGCGAAAATAGTGAATCGCTTCCATCCTTTTGCGAGATTAACTATTCTTTAACACATCCTTTCGGACACTCAAATAAAACACTACTTTTGGAATCATGAAGATCAGAAATGAATAAACGGATTTGGATGATACTGCTGGTACTAACAGCTTTTTTGCCTGGATGCAAAAAATATGAAGATGGCCCACTTATAAGTTTGTATTCCAAGGGAATGAGGGTATCCGGAACCTGGTATTTTCAGAGTGTTCTATATGGCGGCAAGGATTCCACCGCAAACTACACTTATCAGCAAATGGATTTTATTTATATCAAAAAGATTGACGGGGGGGTTTTTACCTGGAACCATAATATCTATGCTACCTCAGCCGATGAAAATCCCCTGGTAGGCGGTACATGGAAGTTTTTTTCCGACCGCGATTCTTTTGAAATGATTGTTTATAAGAATCTGTTAAGAGATTCGGTTGTCACGAAATGGAAGATCGACCGCCTGGCTTATACGGAATTCTGGCTGGAAAGGAACATAAAAGATACCATCAACCTAAAATGGCAACTGATTAAATATGTTTTCTAAAAAAAAGCCCCGTTTGACCGGGGCTTTTTTTTAACAGAATCAGTTTTGCTAATAATCTTTCTGCTGATCTTTTACGGTAGGTACCGGCTGCATTTTGGTATCCCACCAAACACGGGAGCCAAACATGCCACCGTGTTCTCCCGGTACGAGATCATTCATGAAACCTTGCGAAAGTTTTACAAAGCCTTGGACGAGTCGGATTTGCGCAAGAAAATGGGACGCAATGACCGGGAAGACCTGAAAAACCTGCTGAGCGAAGAGGGAGAAAAGGTTATTTATCGCAGCACAAAGGAAGAAGTACAATCGCGGATGCAAACCCTTGGATTACTCATCTATCGGTTGTTGTGAGCAGTTAAGGATAATCCGTACCGTGAAATTCTGGAACGGGCTTGGGCGCAGTGTCGGTGCATGTGGGTTAACCTCATAAGAATCAAGAACTTAATCGAATCAACCTATCAAAGAACGCAAAATTTGGCACTTCAGGCGATCCAAACGGTCTTTCCGTCGGATTTTTCGGTGGGAAAATCCGTTCTCAACCGAATTTTCGGAATTTTTTCGAAATGGGCCCCGGATCAACTGTATGTGCGCGAAATATCATTTCAAAAATCTTCATTGATCAGAGTGGACTCAATTAAGAAATTTTTTTGGATATTTAAAAAGAACCTATATATTTGTTAGGTTATATTAAAACCTAAAACTAATTCGTATGAAGAAACTATTTCTGCTGATTGTTTTGTTTGTGTTTGTATGTGGCTACACTTTATTGGCACAAACGATAGTCATTACAGGTACGGTTACCTCTGCAGTTAAAGGGGAAGGTCCAATTCCCGGGGTAACTGTTCAGGTTAAAGGTACCATAGTAGGTACCAGTACAGATGTGAATGGCAAATATTCACTTACAGCACCCCAGAATGCAACCACACTCGTTTTCTCCTATATCGGGATGAAAAAGCAGGATGTTCAGATTGCGGGCCGTAGTGTTATTGATGTTGTAATGGAATCTGACATCTTAGGATTGGATGAAGTTGTTGTAACTGCTCTCGGTATTTCCCGCGAGAAAAAGGCTCTTGGCTATTCAGTCCAGGATATTGGCGGTGACAAAATCGAAAAGACAAAGGTGTCAAACATCGTTAACGCCTTACAGGGAAAACTGGCCGGGGTTCAGATCACCAATTCCGATGGTGGTGTTGCTTCAGGTGCCAGGATTCTTATCAGGGGTGTGAACTCACTCTCTGCTGGTGGCAACAACCAGCCACTGTTCATTGTTGATGGCGTACCTATCAACAACTCCACTTCTGATGTGGGTGCCTATGGTGGGAACGACTACGGTAACGCTGCCAGTGATATCAACCTTTCAGATGTTGAGAATGTCAGCGTTCTGAAAGGCGCCAGCGCAACAGCACTCTATGGATCGAGAGCTGTTAACGGCGTTATTCTTATTACTACAAAATCAGGTAAACCACGTCTGGGTAAGCCAGGTCTGGGTGTAACCTTCGAAGAGAACGTTATGTGGGAAAAGCCTCTCGTAATTCCAAAATTACAGGATCTGTATGGACAGGGATCCAGTGATGGACCTGGAACCGGAAAATATTCATTTTCCTATGTTGACGGTTCTTATGGCGGGGTGAATGACGGCGTTGATGAAAGCTGGGGACCGCCTCTCGACGGAAGATTAATTCCTCAGTTCGACAGCCCTTATGATCCTGAAACCGGAATACGCACACCAACCCCTTGGATAGCACATCCGGATAACATTAAGAGTTATTTTGAAACGGGGTTGAAAAAAACCACCAGCCTGGCTGTTTCAGGTGCCAAGGAGGGTGCAAGTTTCCGTCTTTCATTATCAAACCAGAACATCAAAGGGATACTTCCGAATACCGACCTTAAGAAAAATACCATTGCAATGAATGGTGAACTTGCTGTTACAGACAAGATTACCGTTGGAGGTTCTGTGACATATATCAGCAATAAGAGTAATAATATTGCGCAGAATGGTTATAATTCGGGCAACCCGATGCAGTCACTCACACAGTGGTACGGCCGCCAGGTTGATACGAAATATTTGAGAGACCACCAGAACGATATTGACCCTGTCGCTGTGGGCGGGATTCATTATCCGGTCAACTGGAACCATAGCTACCATAATAACCCCTTCTGGCTCTTGGAAAAAAACACCAACTCCAGGAACAGGGACAGGATGATAGGTAATATTAATTTAGGCTGGAAATTCGCTGACTGGCTCACCTTCAGAGCTATTGCCGGAACTGACTGGTCTGTTGAAGATATCATGCAGAAAACCGCTCAGGGTCTGGTACAAGATCCTAAGGGTGGATTTACCAGTTACTCAAACCGCAGGCAGGAGATCAATGCGAATGCCAGGTTCGAGTTCGTTAAGTCCATCGGTGATATAAATATCAACGGAACTTTAGGCGCTGAGTATAACCGTTATAATGGTCAGTACCGTTCAACTTCTGTTGCGGATCTTATTATTCCAGATCTGTATGCGGTAAGTAACTCCGCTGTTGCGGCTACAACTGGTTTGAGCGAAACTCACTATGAATTGCAGAGTGTTTTCGGAACGGCAAACTTTAGTTATAGGAACTTCATCTACCTCAATCTTACCGGAAGAAATGACTGGTCATCAACGTTGCCGTTGGATAACAACTCTTACTTCTATCCATCAGCATCACTATCATTCATTGTTACCGATGCTTTCGGTATTCAGTCAGACATTCTTTCCTTTGTGAAACTCAGGGCAAGTTATGCTGAAGTTGGTGGTACCGCCGGTGCTTATTCCCTTATGGGCACTTATGGTGCATCTGAGCCATTTGGCGGTAACCCATCACTCAGTTACACCAGTACAATTCCTCCTCTTGGACTGAAACCGCAGAAAAAACAATCTAAGGAGGTTGGTCTTGAGTTAAAACTCTTACAGAACAGGCTGAGCTTCGATTTTGCTTTCTATAAGGAAAACACCATCAACCAGATCATGAATATCGCTGTCTCTCGTACTACAGGTTTCAGCAGCAAGATGATCAATGCAGGTAACCTGCAGAACATGGGTGTTGAAATACAGGCACTGGCTAGTCCTGTTCGGACCTCTGATTTCTCATGGGATATCACGTTTAACTGGGCAAGGAACAAGAGCAAAGTTGTCGAACTATACGGAGACATGAAGTACCTCGAACTTTATAATTTAAGTTGGGGTGGATATGTATATGCCTTCCCGGGTCAGGAATATGGAACGATATGGGGTTATGCAATTGTCCGTGAAAATGCATCACCAGTCTATTATGATGAGGCAAAGACTCAGCTTTCGCATTATGTCTATTCCGGAAGACCTCTTGTCAACACCAGTGGCAGATACATCCGTTCAGGACAAAGAACAGATCTCGGTAATGTTTACCCTGACTGGTTCGGAGGAATTACCAACTCATTTTCATATAAGAACTTCAACTTAAGCTTCCTTGTTGACTTCAAGAAAGGCGGAGATATTTTCTCTGTAACTCACATGTTTGGTATGTATACAGGTATTCTTGAATCTACTGCAGCCATTAATGACAATGGTAAGAATATCAGGGATGCTCTTGCTGATGGCGGTGGTATCCTGATAAAAGATGCCGTTTACGGGAAAGTAAATACTGACGGCACCATCGCTTTCCTTGATGCTGCAGGAGCTTCTGTTACTGCCCCTGTTGCGAACACAACATACTCGGATGCTAACCTCTGGGCCTATGGCTTCTATGGCAAGAATGAGTTATCAGTATTCGATGGAAGCTTTATCAAGCTGCGCGAGATTTCAATGGGTTATTCATTTGACAAAATCGGTTTCCTGAATAAGCTGGGGATCAAAAACCTGAACCTCTCACTGGTAGGACGCAACCTGTGGCTCATCTTTAAGAACATCCCGGATATTGACCCTGAAGTTAGTCAGAGTGCTGGTAATACCAGTGTTGGTGCAGAAACCAACGCTATTCCTTCAACCAGATCTATTGGCTTCAACATAAAAATTGATTTCTAACCTATATGCATCAGATTATGAAATACTTAAAAAAATCAACAAAAATAATATCAGGATTGTTCCTGATGGTGGGTCTTCTCTCGTCCTGTACTAAAGGTTTTGAGGAGATGAACAAGGACCCGAACAGCCCGGTGGATGTTCCTGCTATCGATATCTTCACTAATGCAGTACAAACTTCTGTTAGCCGTGAGTTGGGCGGATGGATACAGCATACGTATCTTGGCGTGTGGAGCCAGCAGTGGTGCAAACTCCAGTACATTGATGAAGACAGATACCAGCCACGTGATATGTCAGGCGAATTCCAGAGCCCTTTTTCGAATTGCCTTAAGAACCTTACCATTGTGATCACAAAGGCCACAGCGGAAAATAATGACAGGCTTCTGGCAGCTGCAAAGATCATGAGGGTATGGGATTTCATGTACATAACTGATATATGGGGTGATATACCTTACAGCGAAGCAATGCAGGGTTTCAGCGTTGATGGGACATTGACTCCCAAATATGATACTCAGGCAAGTATCTATGCTGATCTCCTTGTCCAGCTTGAAGAGGCCAATACTCTGCTTACCGGAACCACGCTTAACTTCGGTTCCGGTGATATTCTGTATGGCGGAGACCCCGTCCTCTGGAGAAAATTTGCAAACTCACTGAAACTTAGGATACTGAACCGCGCTGCTGGTACCCCATGGTCATTTACGTATGACATGGCAGGCACTCAGCCGGATGTCACAACATCAGCAGGAGCTGCAGCACTGGCAACGGCCGACACGGAGATAGCTAAAATTCTTGCTGACCCGGCTAAATACCCGGTTTTTGAATCCAATTCTGACAATGCTGCCCAGGTTTATCCTGGACTTCCATACAGAAATGGGATCTTTAATGCTCTCTACACAAGGTTAGACCAGGGTATTTCGGAGACCATGGTGGACTGGCTGAAAGCAAGGACTGACCCGAGACTTCATGTCTATGGTCAGCCAACTCCCAATTCGGTTGAGACACCACCGCTTGATTATGTAGGTTTCCAGAATGGACGTGGGATCACCTCGGCTAATTTCCCATCCATTTCTCTTCTTGGAACAAAAATCGCCTATACTGAGATTGCCCCGGCTTATGTATTGTGTTATGATGAAGTTCAGTTTATTAAGGCTGAACACTATTTGCGTGTGGGCAACAATGGCGCGGCCAGGGCTGCCTATGAAGCCGGTATTTCGGGTTCAATGGAAAGATGGGGACTGGCTGACGGTACCAGCGTTTTAGCGACATGGGGTAAAACTCCATTCGGTACCAGTTCAACCGGTTACCCGGTGAACTATGCAACTTATCTTGCTGATCCTCTGGTTGCTTGGGGAGGCACTGATGCTCATAAATTCCAGCTTATCTGCGAACAAAGATGGGCAGGTATGTTCGGACAGGGCGTCCAGGCTTATTCTGAGATAAGAAGGACCGGTTTCCCGGAGAGAATCTTTGAATATCAACTTGAGGGAGCTTATTACCCGGGCCTTGGACTTCCAGTCAGAGTGCAGTATGCATTAAGCGAGGATACCTATAATACTGATAATGTTGCTGCTGCAAGGGCTACTCAGCACATTGAGTCAATCAATGAAGGCATGTTCAGTACAAATGGCATTACAAGCCAGTTGTGGTGGAATACCAGGAAAAACCCAATCCCAACTCAAACTGATGTTCATTAGAATTTAATCGGTTAAACTTTTATCAGAAGAGAGCCTCAGGGGGCTCTCTTCTTTTTTTAAAATTATTCTCGTAACTTAATATGGTGCGATTTTTGTGCTAAAAACTTTTGATGACACTGGAAAAGTTTAATAATTTATATTTTTGCAGGCAAGTAAGCTGATCTTAATTTTAAAGTTCCGGATATGAAAAGAGCAATTCTGTTTGCAGGAATATTGACAATTTCTTTATTCGTTTTTGTCATCAATGCACAGAACGACTGTAAAGTGCTTATGCCAGGGATTAGTGACTCATACACAGGATCCTGTAAACAGGGTCTCGCTGATGGCCCTGGTGAGGCTTTTGGTATTGACCAGTATAAAGGTAAATTCAAAAAAGGTTTTCCGGATGGTGTTGGAACCTATATCTGGCAAACAGGTGAAACGTACAAGGGGGAATGGAAAAAGGGCCTCAGAGAGGGTGATGGTAAATACACCTTTAAATTTATGGGCAGAGATTCAGTGCTTGCTGGTGTCTGGAAAGAGGATAAATACATTGGAGAACGCGCTCTGGCTCCTTATGTGATTGATTACCGGAACAATATTGGCAGGGTATCATGCATGAAGGTGGGAGACAGACCTTATGTCAAGTATAAATTCTTCCGTAACGGAGGTGAATCAAATAATATAAGCAACCTGCTGATGCAGGGCAGTTCAGGTTCTGAAAACACCACTTCATTTACGGGATTTGAACAGGTGACTTTTCCTTTTAAAGGTAAAGTAATTTTCAATGCTCCCAATTCTTTCCAGACAGCAACTATTACCTGTGAACTCAGATTCATAATAAATGAACCCGGGTCATGGATTGTCACCATGTTTTATTGATTTGGCTTTAAATCTTAGCCTTGACGATTTCCAATATCCTGATTTCCTTATCAATAGCCAAAGTTTCAATTTCTTTGGCTTGCACCAGAATATCTTCGGCAAAAACACGATCATTCAAGTCGCGTGCATTGATTTTAACATTCAGAAATGCCCCTAAAACAGCAGATCGGGCAGCCAAAGCCCCAACTCCGGCATCCGAAACCGAGTTCGGATTGCCGATTTTTGCCATTGACTCAAGAACATCCATGGATTCCAGCGCCAATTGCATAACCCGGAAAGGAACTTCCGTCGCATATCGGGTAGCTGCCTGAATGGCCTCTTTTCTGATCTTTTTCTCTTCGTCATTATTTTTTGGTAAAGCAAAAGCATCCATCACCAGGTTAAAAGAATGGGTGTCTTCATCTACCATTCTGTTGAGTTCCTTGACATAATACATGCCCTTGTCCGCCCAATCGGAGAACTCTTCCCACCGGTTATCCCAGCCCCTTTTATGAGAGGAAAGGTTGGCAACCATAGTGCCCAATGCAGCACCCATTGCTCCCATATAGGCGGAAATAGATCCCCCGCCGGGCGTAGGTGATTCCGAAGCCGTTTCATCGGCAAAGGAGGCCAGGTCCATATTAATAAGCGGATGATTATCCTGGTCGGCCAGTATATATTCAATGATCTTTTCCTTGGGTATAAATGGTTTCAGGTCATCTAAACCCAATGATTTCACCGCAATATTAATGATCTCTTTTTCCGGGATGCCGGTTGAACGCTGCTGTTTTTTCAGAAAATAGCGACCAGCCTGCAGCATTGCATCAAGCGGGACTAAACCAACCAACTCTGATCCGGTAACCCGAATACCTCTTTCGATGGCTTTATTACAAACCTCTTCGAATGCAACATGGATCGGAGTTATAGAAATATCAGTCAGGTTGATCGATATCTGCGCCATACCATATTCTTCAATGTACCAGCCGATTGCTTTTACCTTTTTCAATGATCCCGGAACTCGGACCGGCTCACCGTTTTCGTCCTTGATCACTGGCCCTGTTACTTGATCCCCCTGACGAAGGATGCGGCCTGCCTCACGGATGTCAAATGCAATTGAATTGGCCCGGCGGATTGATGTGGTATTCAGATTAACATTATACGCTACCAGAAAATTTCTCGCCCCGATGGCGATGGATCCGGTTCTGGAAACAAATTCTGAAGGCCCGAAATCGGGTTCCCATTCAGGGTCCTTTAGTTTTTCGGGCAATCCTTCATATTCCCCGCTACGGATATTTGCAAGATTCTTCCTTTTTTCTTCAAAAGCAGCAAATTCATAGCAATAAACCGGTATCTGCAATTCTTCACCTACTCGCCTGGCCAGGATCCTTGCATATTCGGCTGTTTCTTCCATGGTAACACCGCTGACCGGAACAAACGGACATACGTCGGTAGCACCAAATCTGGGATGCTCTCCTTTATGGTGCCGCATATCTATCACCTCGCAGGCTTTACGAATACCAAGGAATGCCGCTTCAATAACATCTTCCGGGGTGCCCACGAAAGTCACAACCGTTCGGTTGGTAGCCTTTCCGGGATCAACATCCAGCAGCCGGATTCCGGACACTGATTCGATCTGGTCGGTTATTTGTTTGATTATGGGTAGATTGTTTCCTTCGCTAAAATTGGGGACACATTCAATTAATCGCTTATTCATGGAGATAGAATTATTTGTTTTCGATTATTTGGCCATTCAGGATAACTGCATCGACGAGGTTGGAACCAAAAGCATAGGGTAAATAGCCATATCCAGGGATTGGCCGGGTTATGATCAGATTGGCTTTCTTGCCGGTTGTGATGCTGCCAAGCTGGTTTTCCAAACCCATTGCACAGGCAGAATTGATGGTGGAGGCATGGATCACTTCTTCCGGCAGCATTTTCAAACATATACAGCCGAGAGCGAGAATCAGCATCATATTCCCTGTCGGGGAGGATCCGGGATTAAAATCACTGGCCAATGCTACAGGCAACCCGGCATCAATCATATTTCTTGCCGGGGGCCAGATCAATCCCAGGAAAAGCGCCGCGCCCGGCAGCAGGGTTGGCATGGTCCGGCTCCCGAGCAAAGCCCGGATCTCCTCTTCACCGGTGTACTCCAAATGATCTACTGATAGCGCATTAAACTTTATTCCAGCCTGAATACCTCCGGAAAAGTCGAGCTCGTTGGCATGAATTTTCGGACGCAAACCGTATCTGGCCGCAGTTTCTAATATCCTGGCCGTATGATCAACAGTAAAAAAGCCCCGATCGCAAAACACATCAACAAAATCAGCCAGATTTTCGGCAGCTACCTTGGGAATCATATCGTGTAAAATCAGATTAACATACCCATCCTGGTTATTTGCGAATTCCGGTGGAACAGCATGAGCGCCAAGAAATGTGGATCTTATGGTAAGCGGGGTTGTTTCTTTCAATCTTCGGATGACTCTTAGCATCTTCAGTTCAGATTCTGTATCCAGTCCGTAACCGCTCTTGATCTCCACAGCTCCGGTACCCTGACTGACAATCTCGTTTATCCGGACTAATGCCTCCTGATACAGTTCATCTTCAGAGGCTTGGCGCAATCTGATGGCGCTATTATTGATGCCGCCTCCCCTTTGGGCGATCTCTTCATAGGAGAGTCCGCGGATACGGTCGACAAATTCCTGCTCACGACTGCCTGCATAAACCAGGTGTGTATGGGAATCACAGAATGCCGGCATAACGATCTTTCCGCTTGCATCTATCTCTGATTCTGATTTTACCCTGCATGAATCCATCGGGCCATAATCTGCGATTAACCCATCTTTAATTGCCAGCCAGGCGTTTTCAATCAGATTCAGATGGCTCATCTTATTACCGGCAACACACAAGTTTCCTGGCTCCATAATCTGAATCAATTGCCTGATATTCTTGATAAGCAGATCCATACTCAATAGCTATAACGGTTTAGTTGCCTCTGTCAGCCAGATTTGCTCTTCAGTGGTCAGATAATCAGCAAGTTCAGCATAAACTCGAAGGTGGTAAGCATTTAGCCAGTCCAGTTCAGCCGGTGTCAAAAGATTCTTGTCGATCAACCGCCGGTCTATCGGAGCCAGAGTAAGCGTCTCAAACCGGTAGAAAACGCCGTATTCGTTGTTCAGATCCTCCACAACAAGGGTCATGTTTTCGGTTCGCATTCCGTAACTGCCCTCACGGTAGATGGCCGGTTCTACCGTTGTAACCATACCCGGTTCCAAACAAATGTTCAGATATCCGGATGCGGAGGTGCCGATGGTTTGAGGTCCTTCATGCACCGACCCAAAAAAACCAACCCCATGCCCGGTACCGTGACCGTAATTCAAGCCAATGTCCCATAATGATTTACGTGCAAGAATGTCCATCTGGAATCCTTTGGTCTCCTTTGGAAACCTGAGCATGGAGACTCCTAAAGTGCCTTTTAAAGCACGGGTAAAATCAGATTTCTGCTGGCTATCAGGAGTTGATAAAGAAACGGTTCGTGTGGTATCGGTGGTTCCATCTGAATAATGTCCGCCTGAATCGAGCAGGAAAATCCCTTCAGGTCGGAGGTTGAGGGATTCTTCCTGAGTGACACTATAATGTACCACAGCACCATGCCATCCGTAAGAGGATATGGGCTGAAAGCTTTCTCCCTGATATTCGGGCTGAGCCGATCTGTATTCCGCGATTTTTGATGCAACAGACCATTCGGATTCCGTAATACCGGAATATACCTGTTGTTCAATCCAATGCAGAGTTTTAACCCAGGCTATGCCATCTTTCACCATCACCCGTTTCAAACCCTCAATTTCAACGGGGTTCTTGATCGCTTTCATCCCGGTTGTGATATTCATCCCGTTTTTCTGTATAACATCGGATGGAATCGATTGTATCAGAGCATGATTGACCTTCTCAGGTGACAAGAAAATGGTCGATCCTTTTGGGAGTTTTTCTAAAAATCGGGATATCGCCTCGTAGGGATGAATGGAGATATTATCCTCTGACAATGCTTTAGAGACCGAAGCAGGGATTTTATCCTGGTTGATAAAAAGGTGGGTATGATTGGAAGTAACCATACAAAAACTGATAAAGAACGGACAGAAAGAGATATCACTGCCACGGAGATTGAGCAGCCAGGCTATGTCGTCAAGAGTTGTAATAAGGTGATAGTCAGTTTTTAATTCATTCATTTCCTCAACCACTTTCCTGATTTTCTCCTGTCGGGATAAACCCGCAAATTTAATATCATGAATAAATACAGGATTAGCCGGGATAGGTGGCTGATCAATCCAGATCGGACTCAGTAAATCTATGCCTGTCGATAGTTGTTGTCCGGCCCCATTCAAAACATCCTGGATATATTGAACCATTCGGAGGGAAAAGAAGCGATCGTCAATACCGACTTTTGAATTTGAGGGAAGTGTTGAGGCCAGCCATGGAATATGTTCCGGGGTATGGGGGATTTTCAGCTTAAATAGTTCAATGCCACTTCCTTCCAGCTGCTTTTCCGCCTGGATAAAGTAACGCGAATCGGTCCATAAACCTGCAACATCTGCTGTTACCACTAGGGTTCCTGCAGATCCGGTAAATCCTGAAAGCCACGAACGAAACTGCCAGCATGCAGGAATATATTCATTCTGATGCGGATCTGAGGCCGGTATGATATAACAGTCCAGCCCCTGGTCTGTCATTAATTTCCTAAGTGCTTTGAGTTTTTCCTGCCTTTCCATATGGAATTAAATCAAATATATGATTGACTTCATATCTGTCTACATCATAAGACCGAGAACGTATGATAACGTTACTCCCAGATAATTACCTATGGCATAGCCAATTAATCCAACAGTAATACCGGAAATGATCACTTCCTTATTCTTGAGCGCCCCGGCAACAACCGGTACAAATGGTGGAGAGAAAACAAAAGCGGTACTGGTGATTATTGTGGTATCCGCATCTATTTTTAACAGTCTGCTAAGAAAGACTTGTATCACAAGACTGCCAAAGACAGCTATAAACACAAAAAAGAACAACCCGTTGGTCATGGTAAACAGCATCTTGATATCGGCCATGGAAGCAATAGCCATGCTAAAAACTACGATCAGATACATTCCCAGCTGAAAGGATTTTTTTATCTGGTTGATTTTCGGAATAAATGAGGCTCCCAATCCCAACGTGGTTATGGTCAGAATGACAACAATCATTTTTGAATTCCGGGGAGTCAGTTCCATAGCCCCAACGCCAATCGCCATGATAATTGCTGCAACACCAAGCGCTCCTGTGGCCGGCCAGAAATTATCTTTACGGAAAAAACCGGTAAAAGAGTCAAATTCTGCCTCCTGCTCAAATTCAAGTCCAACCTTGTCGGCTGCTTCGGTCTTTTTGAATCGGGGAAGAACCAGATGAAATAACCGCTGGCCTACCGAAATAAGTAGCATCAGGTAAACCGCACAGATCACCATGTCGTAAGTCTGGGTAAGGATAAAGAGGTTATTATCCACAGAAAGGGCGGTTTTCAAGGCAAACATATTTGGAGTGCCTCCCGTGTAAACCCCGCTCAGCATCCCGGCAACCTTATTGGCATCCGGAACCCCTGCCCTGAAAATGAAAAATCCAATAGTTATTGCAATTATCACCCCGGCAAGGGCAGTAAGCATGGAAAGGAAGGTTACTCTTGCGAGTTTAACCCATCTTTTAAAATCCAGAGAGAAGAGTAATAATGGAATGGCCAGCGGTACAGTAATATCAGATATAGATGACTGCACTTTAACCGATCCCTCGGGAAGGAGATGGAGGCTCCCGATAACCAGGCCGATACCATAAGCCCAAAGAATGGCCCCCACGTTATTCATCCATTTAAACCGGTTGCAGAAAAAAACAATCAGGGCCGAAGCAAGAAGGTAGAACAGGATCAGCAGGGCAGGTACCATGGTGTCTGGAATTAGGTTAATCTATCTCATATCAAAAACTTTAACTCCTGGGAATTGGTTTATGTTAAAAATAAACATCCTGTCGTCAGCCGGAATGTTGGATGAGAAAGACTTTATCTTGATAATGTACTGATTGCCATCTTTTGAATAATAAGTGACCTGGTCAATCTGATCTTTTGATTTTAAAATGTCCATCCTGATCTTTAAATAGGTTTCTTCCTTACCAGTCGGGACCAGGTCAACTGTTACTTTATCTCCGGCAACCGCCACCGGTTCATATTTGAAATGCTTTTCATACAGGGTGAAGATACTCTTGGGATTAAACATCTCATTCTCATCGGGATCAATAATATTCGCCTCCTTCAGTTCTTGATTAACCGTCCATAAAGTTTCACCATCGCACAGAGCCAGGATTCCCATAATGCTCAACCGGTATTTCGACCCATTCATGAACAGGGATCCTTCATGGGTATCATTAATCTTTTCTTCAGGATTCGATAAGGTAAAGCTGAAATCTGCCTTAATAGTGGTATACGATTGCAATTTTTTTGAGACACGATCCATCAGGGATTTTGTATCGGCCGGATTTTGTCCGTGTAAAGTAAACGGAAGAATAATTATCGAGAAGAGAATGGTGGTTAATTTATTCATTATTAACAATTTAACTACGTTGATTTAAGAACTTCTCCAGTGTGTAAAGATCGTGGTAATAAACCTGCCGGGGTTTGCTGCCATCCACAGGTCCAACCACTCCTGCGGCTTCCAGCTGGTCCATGATGCGTCCTGCTCGGTTATAGCCGATTGAAAATTTTCGCTGGATGGATGAAGTGGATCCCTGCTGTGTGGTGACCACTAATCGTGCCGCTTCTTCAAAGAGTTCATCGAGCTTATCCGTACTGACCTCTCTGGATTCATCCTGGCTGTCGGTTTTTGGTTCCGGGAGCGGCCAGGCCATCGGGTATCCTTTTTGATTGCCGATAAATGTCGTAAGGTGTTCAACTTCATCGGTTTCGATATATGCACATTGTACCCTGATCAGGTCGGCACCAATGGATACCAGCATGTCGCCCCGGCCCACCAGATGGTTGGCTCCGGGACTGTCGAGAATGGTTCGTGAATCGATCATCGAAGGGACCCGAAAAGCAATACGTGCCGGGAAATTTGCTTTTATTGTACCGGTAATGATGTTGGTGGATGGCCGCTGGGTGGCAATGATAATGTGAATACCAACAGCCCTGGCCAGCTGTGCAATACGAGTGAGAGGAATCTCAATCTCCTTGCCGGCTGTCATGATAAGATCGGCAAACTCGTCGATTATCAGCACGATATACGGCATGAACATGTGCCCTTTTTCGGGATTCAACCGCCGCTTGATGAATTTATCGTTGTATTCTTTAATGTTTCTGACCTCAGCTTTCTTCAGTAGATTGTATCTTTTATCCATCTCAGCACTAAGGGATTGCAATACAAGAATAACATGTTGAGTATCGGTAATGATCGGTTCATCAAAATCCGGAAGTTTAGCCAGGTAGTGTTTTTCGAGTTTTGAGTAGAGGGTGAGTTCAACTTTTTTTGGGTCGATCATTACAAATTTCAGCTGTGACGGATGTTTTCGATAGAGCAATGAAGTAATAATGGCATTGATCCCTACCGATTTTCCCTGTCCGGTTGCCCCTGCCACAAGCAGGTGTGGCATCTTGGTGAGGTCGAATACGAATGTTTCATTGCTTATGGTTTTCCCCAGTGCAATAGGGAGATCAAAGTCGTTATCCAGAAATTTCCTGGAAGCCAGCACCGTTTGCATGGATACGGTTTCCGGTTTCCGGTTGGGGACTTCAATCCCGATAGTGCCCCTGCCAGGTATTGGCGCAATGATCCTGATCCCCAGAGCAGAAAGACTCAGCGCAATATCATCTTCCAGGTTTTTTATTTTGGAAATCCGAACCCCGGGGGCAGGTATGATTTCATATAAGGTTATCGTCGGACCGATGGTTGCTTTGATCTTTTCGATTTTGATCTTATAATTAGCCAGGGTTTCAACGATTTTGTTCTTATTGCTTATTAACTCCTCATCCGAAACCTTTGGGTGCCCGATGGAATGATCACGGAGCAGGTCGAAACCGGGGAACTGATAACCGGATAGTTCCAATGTAGGATCATAGTCGCCTGTCGGTGCACGCATATCAAATTTATCTTCATTTGCTTCCGCAGCATCCGTTACAGTCATCTGCGGATCCGGAATTTCCTGGATCAGAGTTTCTTCCTCGCTTATGTCGGTTATAATGAATTCATCGTCTGCCAAATCATCTTCTTCAGGAACTGGTACAACAAATCTGTTTACTTCTGCATGCTTGAAATGATCAGGAGTCAATCTGAATAATAAAACAAGGAATGCCAGTCCGGTAACCACAATGACGACCAGTGTTCCGGCCGAACCCATGAGTGCCTTTAGCCATTCTGCTATTGATATACCATGACCGCCACCGAACTGAAAGGCCTCCTGGGGAAGGGCATAACCAAGCATTACGGAGATCCATATCATCGCGATCAGACCGTATTTGGTTGTGCGGCCCAGTGGTAAAATCCGTGAACCCAGCAGTGCGATTCCATATAACATAAATAAAGCCACCAGAATCAACGAGGAAATACCGAACCATTTATAGATAAAGAGGTTACTGATTATGGCACCCGCTTTTCCGGCCAGGTTATCAACCCGAATATCCGGATTAACGAGGTTGGTTGTTAGTTCTGTATCGAGAAAACTCTGATCGGCTTTCCAACTGAAAAGGTAGGAAATAAAGGATATCCCGGCGAATAGAGCCATGAAAAGGAAAAATAGCCCGAGAACCAACTTGATTCTCCCGTGAACAGGCTTCCTTTTCTTTTCGACAGCCTGTTTTTTCTTTTTCCTGGGGATTGCTGATGAAACCATGTATAAAGATTCCCTCCTGTGGTGCGTGAATACTAGGTGACCTGCCTCAACAAAAATAGAAAAATTATAAGAATATCCCGTTCGGTATTAATACCTGAGTTACCTGAAGCGGTGGTTGATCAGGCCTTTTTCGGGTGAATACCTTGGAAAATATGATTAATTTCGAACTCTAATATTGGCGCAGATTATGAATAAGCTAGCGGTGGTTGCTTTAGGGGGAAACGCATTATTGCGGGAAAATCAGGCTGGAACTATTGAGGAACAGGAACAGAATACAACCGATACCCTTGAAAACCTCGTTTTTTTGATTAATCAGGGATATGATCTCGTAATCACGCACGGGAACGGGCCACAGGTTGGAAATATTCTCATGCGTAATGACGCCGGGGAACAAACCTATCATATTCCTCAGATGCCAATTGATATCTGTGTTGCTGATAGCCAGGGCGGTATCGGCTATATGATCGAGCGCATGATGCGTAATGTTCTCATCAAGCATAATGTTGATAAAGAAATAGTTACGTTAGTTACTGCTGTGGTTGTTGCTGAAAATGATCCGGCATTTCAAAACCCGACTAAACGGATCGGTAAAATTTATTCTCACGATCAGGCAAATCAGCTGACCATTGATAAAGGGTGGACCTTTAAAAAAGAGATAAAGACGGCTGGAGGCTGGAGAAGGGTAGTCCCCTCTCCTTCACCGGTACAGATCATAAATGAAAATGTTATAAAGACACTGGCGAGGCAGGGAGTCATTACCATTGCGGTAGGAGGTGGTGGAATTCCCGTGTATTTTGACGCTGAAGGAAAAGTGCGTGCTGCTGAAGCCGTTATCGATAAAGATTTGGCATCCAGTCTTTTGGCTGGCCGGGTTGGTGCTGAAGAATTTTATATTTTAACCGATGTGCCTTTTATTTATAAGAATTATAAAAGGCCCGATCAGGAAACGCTTGAATTTCTGAATTATGCAGATACCAAAAAGTATCTTGAGGCCGGTGAGTTCAGCGAAGGATCCATGGCGCCAAAAATCCGTGCCTGCCTGCAATTTTTGGAGCATGGAGGCCAAAAAGCAGTGATTACAGAAGCTTTCAAGCTGGAGGATAAATCATACGGATCCAAGATAACGATGGATTATGATCCCGTGGACATGGCAAAATATCAACAAAAAACTTAAAACACACAGACATGGCTTACAACCTGAGAAACCGGAGTTTCTTGAAATTATTGGATTTTACTCCAAAAGAAATCGACTTTCTTCTTGATCTGTCATTTGATCTGAAAGCGGCAAAATATGGCGGTTATGAACAGCAGCGGATGAAGGGCAAAAACATCGCCTTAATTTTCGAAAAGGCTTCAACGAGAACCCGCTGTGCTTTTGAGGTGGCCGCTATGGACCAGGGTGCCCATGTTACCTATCTCGGACCGTCAGGCTCTCAGATCGGGCAGAAAGAGTCGATGAAAGATACAGCCCGCGTGCTCGGCCGTTTATACGACGGAATTGAGTACCGCGGATATGCACAATCCATCGTGGAAGAACTGGCAAAATATGCCGGGGTCCCGGTTTGGAACGGCCTGACCACTGAGTTTCACCCTACTCAGATACTGGCAGATTTTATGACCATGATCGAACATTTCAGTGGTTCGCTCAATGAAATCTCTTTCTGTTACCTCGGTGATGCCCGCAATAATATGGGCAATTCCTTGATGGTTGGCGCATCGAAAATGGGCATGGATTTCAGGGTTGCTGCACCAAAATTCTTGTTTCCAACTGATGAATTGGTGAAAACATGCCGGGAAGTCGGATCCCATACCGGAGGAAGAATAACCCTGACAGAAGATGTTCAGGAGGCGGTAAAAGGCTGCGATTTCCTCTGTACCGATGTCTGGGTTTCCATGGGAGAACCGGACAGCGTTTGGGAAGAGCGCATCCGCCTGCTAAAGCCCTATCAGATTAATTCCAATGTTATGGAAATGACCGGCAATCCGGGTGTTAAGTTTCTGCATTGCCTGCCGGCATTTCATAACCGTGAAACTGCCGTTGGTGAGCAAATTTTCCAGCGGTTTGGCTTGGATGGCATGGAAGTTACCGAGGAGGTTTTTGAATCTGAAAACTCTATCGTTTTCGACGAGGCAGAAAACCGCCTGCATACCATCAAAGCAGTAATGGTGGCTACGCTGGGAGATTAATTAACCTTCTTTCTGAGTAATTCATCCTTCTGATACCGGATAATGGTAACTGCAAGGTTATCAAAACCATTGGCATTGCTATTGGATTGAAACCTCATGGGAGTCAGCATGGAAGGATGATTTAGGTATTCAGTCCAGCAAGGAACCGAGGAGGTTAGATTACGACCAAACTGGAACAAAGCCCTCGTGAAAAAATAGGCAATATCGAAACCCTGAAAACTGTACTTGGAAGGTTCGATATTCCAGTTTTCTTTGTATTTGCGGCAGAAATTGAGAACGCTCGGATCGGTATAGTCCACAAAAGGTTCCTCCTCAAAATCGCTGTAAAGCTCCAGGTTAACATTATACAGGTTACCCAAATCCAGATCTTTAAAAACCCATTGATTCAAACCAAATACATGAATATTTCGCGTAGTCGACATCTGATGAAGCTCATTGATTACTTCGGTAATAAAAACCTCATTTTCAGATGGAAGAATGATATAGTTTGGCGAAGACGCGGATAAATAACCCTCAAATGGGATTGTCTGGGAATCTGCATTCATAAAATTCCGCGAGGTTTCACTATAATAAATCGTTTTAAAGGTGGCCTTTTTTGCGGGATCGTGCTCTTTAATTTGTAGACCGAGGTATCCAAGGAAACGCGTGAATTCAGGATTTCCCTTTTCCGAGATCCGGCCAATGACCAAAACATTTTGGTTGTATTTTGATCCTAAATAGGTCGTCGCAAGTTCAATTTGCCTGGGAAGCTTATTCCTGACCTGAAAGGCATAAGGATTGCTCTTAACCACATCAAAGGTGGATAAAGGAGATATCATTGGAATATGTTTGCTTTTGGCAAACGCTGCAACAATCTCAATTTCATTGGGAAAAACCGGGCCGATGATCAGATCGGCCTCCTTAAGTTTATCGTTTTCAATGATCCCCATGATGGTCTCCGGATTTCTTTCTGTATCGAAAACCTCAACAGTCAGATTTAAGCCTTCGAGTCTCATCGAATCAATGGCCAGATATATTCCCTCGAGGAATTCATAAAACCGGAAGTGTTCTGGTTTTAAAGTATCTGAATAGCTTAAGGTGTCATTTTGCGTTATATTCAGCGGCAGTAGGATAGCAAGTTGAAAATTTTCATTTTCATGGGGAAAAGGTCTAACCCGGCATGGTTGTTCGGCCCTTTCCCTAACTGATGCCTGATTGGGATCCTCTAAATCTGTCTTCACCGTTTTTTCTTCCGTAACCGGGGTTTTCTCCAAAATAGTGATCTTATCCTTAGGTATTTTAATAATCTGACCGGTTTTCAATCCCCATTTTGCTTCCGGATTCAACTCCCTGATTTCGTCGACCTTAATTCCATATCGCCTGGAAATTGAGAAAAAGGTTTCTTTGGGCAGGACTGTATGCGTGATGAATTTGAACTCCTCCTTACCCGCAGAGGGTGTTGTCGTCGTTCCTAAATCTGGTATACGTAAAACCATACCCGGAAAAACAGATTTCTTATTCAGATCCGGATTTAACTTCTTGATTTCCTCTTCGCTCACCTGATACTCTTTCGATATTCCGTAGAGGGTTTGGCCTTTCAGAACTTCATGAAGATAAAAATTCTTCCCGTTAATGGTGATTTGGTTATTCGATCGTTTGACAGGAGTCGGCTGAAACTGACTGAAACTGTTTGGGGAAATGGTCAGAAAGATGAGAAACAGGAAGAAAACATGAGAGATTGCGTTCACGGGTACCAATTTGTAGTCGACAAAGTTACTCAAAATGAAAACCAGTTCAAAATCAGGACTTCATCTATGGCATCAGAAATCATGTTGCCTTTTGTTGTCTTGTATTTTTCGATCAGGGGTATCAACAGGCCAAGGTCGACTGATGGCCCGGGCTCTTCTATTGTGACGATGGAAGATGCATTTCTTTGCACTCTCATTTCATGCAGGGTTTGGATTTTACCGCGGTTAAATTAATGGTTCTGGGGGCATGATCAAGGGTTATTTGTCGTATGTTTTTTCCATTATGGTTACGGATTGCATCTATATCCAAAAACAGATGTCATTATGCAATACGTCTAAGGACGCTCCGGAAGCGCCAGCACAGTGAAAATACAGTGGAGGCCTACCAACCAGACAAAATCCCAGAGATCTCTCTATTAGTTCGATTAACTTTTATGTTAATTATTATTGGGAATAATTTCTAAATGAATAATTTTGCGACCATAGTAAGACTGGACGAATTCCAATTTTCGAAATGAGGCCATAACAGCGGATGTATCGGCACTACCTCCGCCTTCTTCATTTATGAGAATGCATAAAATCCTGGTTAACAATTTGAGGTTATACTGCCTCAGGGTGAATGAAAGCGTGGTATTTTTATTTAATGGTGGAGTTAAAACCAAAACGAATGCGAAAGATTGTCCTAATGTTGGGCCCCATATCAAGCGAGCCAATCGTATAACACAAAAAATCAATCAGTTATTTATTGAAAACGAAATCTCCTGGAACAAAGACAGAACCGACATCGTTTACCTGCTAGGATTAGAAATTGAATTATGAAAGCTAAACAAGACGTTGCAGGACGAATCAGGCAAAGAATTAAACCTGAAAACCGTCAATTTGTCTCAAAGAATCTGGCGATAACAGAACAGATATATTCTCTGCTTAAGGAGAGAGGCTGGTCTCAAAAAGAATTCGCCAAGCGACTTGGAAAACATGAGAGCGAAGTAAGCAGGTGGTTATCTGGTTTGCATAACCTTACTTTAGATAGCATTGTAAAGATGGAAGTAGCATTAGGAAAAGAAATCATAATCACCTCCAAAGAGGATTGTCACGTAACCCCTATGCTTGTATAACCATTTGAAATGATTCTTTCAGCATCCCTTTTCCCTGTCAGCTCAACGCCCGTGCGGCTTAACTGAGACATGCGAAACTTGAGTATCCTTAATCCTCCAACTGTTCATCTTACTTCGACATTAATCAGGGCGTTAACATTGTCATCCCGGCGAAGGCCGGGATCCCGTCACGCTACTCTGAGGCCTTCCCGTTATAAAACAAGGCAGGCATTCGTGGTCAGCGATGGGGCCCCGGCCTTCGCCGGGGTGACAACCTCCGTAAAAAAAAGAAAAAGAAAGGGTGTGGGTGTGGCAGGCTCGTCTTCCCTCGGGTATCAGCTAATAAA
>Ga0163199_1000330_pt1 | contig 29911 bp, 20 predicted proteins | sample PL_2010_150m_FD_113537 | JGI IMG/M metagenome (GOLD analysis project Ga0163199, IMG submission 113537) | Freshwater microbial communities from Powell Lake, British Columbia, Canada to study Microbial Dark Matter (Phase II) - PL_2010_150m | ecosystem: Environmental > Aquatic > Freshwater > Lake ...
GGCCTGGAAACTGAAATCCGACGCCACGCTGACAAACCTCGTCTTCTGCAATATTGAACTCACCTGGCCACCTGGTGCTGCCAACGCCGCGAGCTCGCACCGCGTGGCGACCTCCATCCTGCTGCCATGATTTTGAAAATGGAAAATGGAAAATGCAAAATGCAAAATGGGGGCGCAAAGCGCCCGAGTGCCGCGCGAGGCGCGGGAAATATTCATTCTTCATTTTCCATTCTCCATTCTGCATTTACTCTGATCGAGGTCCTTGTCGCCTCGGCGATTCTGGCATTCCTGCTGGTCGTCTTTTTGTCGGTCGCGAGCTTTGCGTCCCAGGCTTGGCGTGGCAGTCAGCAGAAGATGGAGGAGTTCAGCACCGCGCGGATCGTGATGAACCGCATCCGCTCCGATATCGAGTCCATTGTCATCCGTCCGGACCTCCCGCTGTTTCCAAGCAATGACATGGGCTTCATGACCGCGAAGCGGGGCCTGACGGCAGATACCAATGCGCGCCTCTTGAGCTATGTCGAGTATGGCTTCAACAGCAATCAGCTCAGCATTTCAAATCTGCCGTATACTTTTGCTACCAACAACTCGCCTCCCTTTTCGACAAACTTTCCGGTGCCAATTCCCCCAGACTTTGCGAGCCGGGTAACCAACAATACTCTTGCAAACGGTGTGATCGGATTTCAGAGGTCGTACCTCAGCAAAAATGGAACCTGGAGCACGAACTTCAACAGTAGATACGACACCAACACGACCAATGCCACGAACGCTACCGTGGCCGTGCGGGTCTCCCTGCTGGTGGTGTCCAGTGAAGGGTTGAAGCATTTGCAAAACACGGGAAAACTCAGTGCGGTTTCGGCTGCGATGGCAAACACGTTGACAAGCGCCACCAATTCTCCGGAGGAGCAGTGGAACAGCGCCATCAAGGTCGGAGGGGAGATCGACATTCCGACCGCGAGTTCCCTCCGCGCGTTCGAGCGGGTGTTTTTCCTGCCGAATTGAACTTGGATTTCTTTGCAGACTTGGGTAAATCCCTGCCGGTGTCGAGGATTGATAGAAACTCCCGGAGACCACGTTACAACCCACCCCAGAATGCATTTGTGGAAGCATAGGGGTCGGGCATCCTGCTCTTTGGAACAAGTTCGACATGCCCGTCCACAAATGCGACGATGGCACTCGGATCAGGGTGCCCCGAGAAGGGGGATGCGTCGCTTGTCAGCGCACGAATGGGATAAGGAAACTCCGGCCACCGGTTATCGATAGCTCCGGTTCCCCCGATCTCGGTTTGAGGCCATGTTTTCAAGCCGGGATGCCACCGACTGCCCATCAGGAGCGCGGTTGCCGATGGAGTATTAAAAGATGAGAGTCTCCGTGGGGCGTTCTTGGGACTCGCGTAAGCGTTCATGGCATAAGTGCCCTTTGCTACAGACTGGTCATATGGTCGGCATGCCAGAGCCAGCGGGCACGCATATGTGGATATTCTGCCACTGACGACAAGCACATCCGGAATTGCATTGCTATAGCCCGATTCCCGAAGGGCCAACACCCAATTGGAGATCGCCGGGCCAGGAATCGAACTCTGCCCTGCTGCTGGTGGCAATACCCCCTCGTGGTCCCCTGCATAGAGTAGGACGCACTGGGCAAGCTGACGGATATTCGATTGCGATCGCGCGAGTTTCGCCGTGTTCACACCTTTGCCGATTGCCGGAAAAAGAAGCGCCGCAAGAATGGCCAAGATTCCGATCAGGGTGAAGCCGTGAAACCTTTCAGCGCGGGGTCGTAAATGGAAGCTTTTCAAAGTGTCGTGCGCAGCAGTAATGAACAAAGTAAATACAGATATTAACATGTTGTATACAGGAAGCGCGAGATCCTGCCCAATTAAAACTTCATGCAAATATTGGGTCAGTCAAAGATATCTGACAGCATCCCTTTGGCCGTTTTATAACCTTTTCGTCGTGCGCCCCCAGAACTGCGGATTCGACGGAGCTGCTGGGAGACATTTGCCGTGCTTTTCATTCGCAATTCCGAGGCAATCCAGGCTTGTGACATGCTGGTTTTTGCTCCGAGCAATTCCGCAAGCGCCACCTTTCGCACATCCGAGCCGGACGCTTTCTCGAGATCCGCCGCCGGAAGTCGAAACCGTTTCAGCCCCCGTTTGAGAATCCGCTCCGCTTCCTGCGCATTGCGTGTGCGAAAAATCAAACCGGAGCGGTATGAGGCGTTGCGGCGCGACTCGATGAGCCGCCTGCCAAGAGCAAGCGCTTTTTCGGAAAATGCCCGGGAGCCCCCCCAATACCAACCGCGTCGCAAATGGCTCAGGCGCGCATCCCTCGTCTCCGGCACGGGCACGACGCCCGCTGCCTCCTGTTCCTCTCTCGCCCGTCTGTCGAGCCGCTCCAAAAACTCCCTGCGTCCGGAGAAACCGAGTCGCTGAGACCGAACGCCCCGAATCCCGCCCTCACGCATGACCAACAAGGTCGCTTCCCGGCACTGGTCGCATAGGCCATCCGCACGTTGCTCCAGTGATAATCCCTGACTCTGCCGCCTTTCGCCACATTCACAGCCCCCGCCCGCGCCGGGTTGAGGTGATAGTCGAAGCAAGGCCGTGAAATACTCCACTCTTTCCCCCTCAACGAGCACCGCCTTGTAGCGGTCCCCGAAAACCCGCCCCCAGAGCCGGTGCTTTGTGTTGAGGCGCCGCGTGTAGGTGTTCTGCAGCCACTTCATCCCCTCCACGAGATTCGGTTCCGGAGTCTCGATCAGAAGATGGTAGTGGTTGTTCATCAGCACCCACGCATGCACCCCCCCAACCGGTCCGCTCGCACGCATCCGAAAGGGTTTTGAGGAAAAACCAGCGGTCCTCATCATTGAAAAAATATCCTGCCGGCGGTTGCCGCGCGCCATCACGTGATAAAACGCCCAGGCAAATTTCACCCGAATGTCTCTTGCCATCTCAAGAGACTAAGGTGATTCACTGAATTTCAAGTATTTCTGACTGCCCCCTTTTTTGCCTTTCTCTTTCTTTTTCCACTTTTCATCGGGCTATTGGGTGCTCAGGTCACTTCTGCTCGCTCGTGGTAGCTGCTCCAGTGGCCATCCGGTTGCCGAGTGCGATGACAAGAGTGGAGGTCACAAGGATAAACATGGCCGCGGCGACGCAGAGGGCGGTGAGGCGGCTGACTCCGCGCCACTCGCGTGCGGCGATGCCGCAGAGGGTGCTGAACACGATGACGAAGGCCAGATGGATCGGCCAGCTGGTGAAGTCGAATTTTCCCATGAACGTCGTCCCCATCCCGTAGAACATGAAGCCGACATACCAGGTCGCGCCGGCCAGTCCGGCCCAGAGGTAATTGCGCTTGAGGAGACCGCGTGGTTCCGGGTTTTCGTCGGCGGATCCGTGCCAGTCGTGGTGCCGTCCGTCGCTTTTGCCGATGAAGTCGCCCACCGACCGGTTCCGCAAGCCGAGGTAGAGGCACCAGATGCAGTTGACCAGAAATCCTCCGGCCATCACCACCACGAACACGGGACCGGTTTTGAAGATGGAGGGTGAGCCACAGGCAAGCGCGGCTTCCGCGATTGGCTGGCCGGACTGGATGCCAAATGCAAATCCAGAGCTCATGATGCCGGAGAATGTAGCCACCGCGAAGCCGAGGCCGAGCGAGGTGGGGGCTTTTTCGGATGCTTTTTCCCGGCATTCCCGTTCGCGGCGCATGCCGGCCAGACCGAAAAGACCAATTCCGCACAGGCACGCGAAAACGCCCAGGAGCACGATTCTCCCTCCCGTATTACCCGTGAGGGTTGCGAATTGCCCCACGAAGAGAGGCGGCACCAGCGTGCCGAGCGAGACGGTGTAGCCGAGCGCCACCGCCTGACCGAGCGACATGCCAAGGTATCGCATACTCAATCCAAAGGTGAGGCTGCCGGCACCCCACATCGCGCCGAAGAGAAACGTCCATCCGATCGTTTGGAGGGACGATCGGGACAGGGCGTCGATCGGATGGGAGCCTGTCAACCATGACACCAGCCATGGCATGATCATCCACGCGGCGACTCCCTGGATGAGCCAGGCGGACTCCCATGCCCAGGCGCGCACCCGCTTGAGCGGCGCATAAAACGACCCGTGGGCTGCTCCCCCGATGGCATGAAAAGCGACTCCTACAAACGGGCTGTCCATTTTGTGCAGGTCTGTTCCGTGAGCAGATCGAGATAGGCGTCGGCGTCAGCATCCAGATCCACCGTGAGCGGGCGGACGACCGGGTTGGTCAGCACACCACGCCGGACGAGCAGGCGCTTTTCGGCGTGATGGAATTGTTCAAATGTTTGCAGCGAAAATTGCAGGTAAGAAGAAATGCTTCCGAAGAGGTTGGCTGCCTCACGGATGTCGCCTGACTGAAGTTTCGTCCAGATGCTGACGAACACATCCGCCAATGCGAGCCCGGGCATGATGCCCGACAATCCGGCGGGATGGAGCTGGATCGTGTAGCTCCCGCCCCAGCCGCTCAGCACGCCGATTTGCCCGCCGGTTTCCCGGATGATGCTGCGGATTGCATTTCCGATGCCCGGCTCTTCGAGCTTCGCCATCCGGAAGTTCGGGCACGAGCCGTGAAGTTCGATAAAGAATCCGGCGTCCGCAGTTTTGCCGCCGGGATTCCAGTCCTGGACAATGACCGGCAATTCGGTTGCGTCGCAGACGCGGCGCGCGTAGTCGAAGAGTTGGCGTTCGCTTGAGGCAAACGCGCGGGGGAGCGCGGTCGCGACGGCTGCGGCACCCAGACCCTGCGCTTCACCGGCAAATCGGGCGGCCAGTCGCGGAGTCGTGTGATTGCATTGGGCGACCACTTTCAAGCCGTGTGTGGAGGCTTGCGCCACGGCGGTTTCGATGACGCTTTGTCTTTCGCCTCCATCAAGTTTGTAAAACTCGCTGCCGAATGCCGGCGTGACGACCGTCTTGATTCCGCACTTCGCGGCAAAATCCACGAGCGGCCGGAGTGCCTGATAATCGACTTCGTCCTGCCCGGTGAACGGTGTCGGCAGCACCGGAAGCACGCCGGTGAGCCAGTCGGGAATGGGGATCACGGGATCCATTTCAATTTTTCGACTGCCTCGCGGTTGATCTCAATGCCGAGCCCGGGTTTGTCGCCGGGGATCAGGTGGCCGTCCACCGCTGTGGGTTCGCCGGTGAAGACCTTCCAGAACAATTCGTTTCCGGTGTCGGGTTCGACGTTCGGGAAATATTCCACGAGCGGGCAGTTCGATTGCGAGGCGATGACGTGGAAGTTGTGCGCCTCGTTTGAATGCGGGTAGACCGGCAGGCCGGCCGCCTCGGCGAGCGCGCAGATTTTTTTCATTTCCGTGATTCCGCCGACCCGGTTGGCATCGGGCTGGAGGATGTCTGCCGCGCCGATGTCAATGAGGTGTTTGAATCCTTGCTTCGTGTATTCATGCTCGCCGCAGGAGATCATCGTTGCGCTTTTGGCGCGCAGCTTGACGTAGCTCTCCAGATCGTCCGGCAGGAATGGTTCCTCGAGCCACGCGAGACGATAGGGCCGGAGTCGGCGCTCCATTTCAACAGCATACCCGTAGTCCCAACCCATGTAGGCGTCGGCCGCGAGTTCAATGTCATCGCCGACTGCCTCGCGCACGGCCCGGATCAGAGCGACATTACGGTTCATTCCCTCCACTCCATCAACCGGCGAGAATCCGAAGCGTTGCTTGAGAACGCGGAAGCCCTGCTTCACATATCCGCGTGCCTCCTCCGCCAGCGCGTCGAGATCTTCCAGAGCATACAGCCGGCTGCAATACGCCGGCACCCGGTCCCGGACTTTTCCGCCGAGCAAATTGTAAACAGGCTGGCCGAGGATTTTCCCTTTCAGATCCCAGCATGCGATGTCGATCGCGCTCATCGCCGAGAGGGCGACGCCGCGTCGGCCGAACCGAACCGTCGAGCGGTAGAGCTTGTCCCAGAGCAGTTCGGTTTCAAAAATGCTGTGCCCGAGCGCCAGTGGTTTGAGATGGGTCTGCACGATGTCCGTTCCCGATGATGTGAACCCGCCGATCGTGCCGCAGCCGGTTTGTCCGCCGGAGGTTTCCACCTCCACGAGCGTCAAGGCAACCGGGCCGAACCATTGCGCATCCCGCGAGCGCGGGTCGTCGTTGAACCGGCTCGTCGGCGTGCAGAGATGGCGCTTGAGGGTGTCCGGGGTCCGCGAGAACCGCAGATCGGTGCAGCGGATGTCTTTGATGATGTCGTTGCTCATGAAATGATGCCCTTTGGAAAACGTTCCTGAACGAGAGGTTCGTAGAGAGGGACGAATACGTCCGCCCGCTTCCGGATGTCCGCGTATGCGGCGTGCGCCTCGATAATGCTTTCCGCGATGCCGAGCGGCCGGTTTTCCTCGACGTTGGCATAGTGAAACGCGCAGTCGCTCATCATCACCAGCCCGCGCGCGGTTTGCACCTCGACGAGCAGGGAGGAACGGTGATGGACGCCGACCCAGCGGCATGTCAGGCCGGGCAGGATCTCCTGCACGTCGTCCATGAGCAGGAGATTCTGGTTGTTCTCGAAAAGCAGCCACTTCAGATGCTCGTCACTGATGCATCCCTGCCGCGGAACATGGTGCGGATACGTCGGTGCGATGAGGTCCTCCACCCAGCCGCGTCGGGAAAAGCAGAATTTGGCGTTGGGGAATAAATGCAGGCAGCCGGTCGCGTAGAGCTGGATCGGGGTGACGATCACGTAATCCACGCTCGCCGGGTCTACTCCGGCCTCTGCGAGGAGATGCTGCGTGCGCCAGACATCCGGCCGGTTGAGCAACCCGCGAGGGCCGAGGAAATCGCTCCACGCTTTCGTCAGTCCGGTGACATCCTCCGGGAACCCCGTGTTGACGAGAATGGTTTTGCCCTGACCCCGGATGAGCGACATCTGGAATTGCAGCTTCGTCCAGTCGCCAAAGCCCTCCATCCAATACACTTCGGGGCAGGGGACCTCGATCTCCGCAGTCCGCAACATTTGGATTGTGAACATAGAATTAAAGGTGCTTCACCAGTTCGCCGCCATCCACAAGGATCGAGGCGCCGGTGATGTAGCGGGCTTCCGGGGTTGCGAGAAATGAGACGATCCCGGCAACATCGCGGGGCTGTCCGATGTAGCCCACACAGGTCTGAATTTCCAGGTTGGCGCGGTTTGTCCCGGTGGCGAGATACTCCGCATTGATCGGGGTTTCGATGGTTCCCGGGAGGATGGAATTGCATGTGATCCCATGCGGTCCGAGGCAGACGGCGAATGCGTTCATCATCGAGATCTGCCCGCCCTTGGTCGGGCAGTAGTGGGTCTGGACCGTGCCGCCCTTGATCGCGGAGATCGAACTGATCGCCATGATCCGCCCCGCGATTTTTTTCTCGATCATCAGCTTCGCCGCCTCCTGGGTGCAGAAGAACCCAGCCCGGAGATTTGTCTCGTGGGTGATGTCCCAGATTTCTTCCGTGACCTCGTCCCACTCGTGGAACGGACAGATCCCGGCATTATTCACCAGCACATCAATGCGCCCGTATCGTTCCCGGATGTCCGCAAACAGGCGCCGGATATCGGTGACTTTGGAAATGCTGCCGATGGAGAGTTCCGCGCGGTGGCCGGCGGCAAGGATAGCATCGCGGGTCTTCAGCGCGCCGGCATTCTCGGATCGCGCGTTGATGAGTGCCAGATAGCCGTCGGCGGCCAGACGTTCCGCGATGGCCGCGCCGATCCCGCTCGAGGAACCGGTGACGAGCGCGATTTTTTCTGCTGGGCCATCCGCCTCTGTCTCGTTGGGGGTTGTCATGATCGGTTAGAACAACTTCGACATGTTGACTTTTCCGGGTTCCTCGCCGCCGGCGATCGCCAGAATGGACTCATCCGGTTTTTCCATGAGCGACCCAGCCGCGCGGTAGAGGGCCAGGATGTTTGGCAGAGGGGATCCGACCTGAATGGCATGTGTCGGGCCGAGGAACAGCCCGCCCTTCGGGAAGAGCTCCAGACGGCGTCTGACCTCGCGTTCGACATCCGCGGGGGTGCCATGGGCAAGAGTGCTCTGGACGCACATTGTTCCACAAAAGACCAGCCGGTCGGCGTAGCGGTTCTGAAGAAATGCGATGTCCATTTCGGGAGTCGTCGGCTGCACGACATCCTCGACATCCAGGCCGAGCTCGATCAGCCGCGGCAGAAACGACTCCACGCACCCGCACATGTGCATCATCGTGCGCGCGCCGTAGCTGTGCGCCATGTCGAAATACTTTTTAAATTTCGGCGCGAAGTGGCGCTCGAAGATCTCCTTGCTGATCATCGGCCCGCGCTGGTTGCCGAGGTCCTCGCCGATGTGGACGAAATCGATCAGCCCGCCAGCCGCCTCGAGGACGCGGCGGTGCGTCTCGTAGTAGAAGTCGAAGCGCGCCTGCATGATCTCGATGAAAACCTCGTTGTCATCGAGAAGATCCATGAGCACCTCCTCCATGCCGCGGGCGCGGGCGATGCTGTTGATGAAATCCATGTCGCCGGGAGTGCCGAAGCAGAGCGCGAACTGCCCGTTCCAGGACTCACACTGCTGCCGGATCGTCGAGTAATCGAACCAGTCCGCGCTGGGAAAATGCGAGCGGTCAAGCTGGTCGAGTGTCTCGACGCCCGCGTAAGGGAGATAGCTGGCTTCCAGATAGCTGCCGCCTTCGAATTCCGCCCGCTTGTAGCGTTCCCCGAAGTAGCCCTCGATGCTCCCGTCCGGAAACGTCCGCAGCTCCGGCCCGCAATAGACGGGATCCACGTAGCGGAAGTCGTCGCCGAGGACGCGAAGCAACTGCTCCATGTTGGTGAGCCCGAAGTGGTGGATGAGGTCCCGGTTCACCTCGGGGGTGGCTTCATGTTTGACGGGAATCCGGTCATAGCCGGTCCGGTCGTAGGAGCTCAGGACGCGTTCACGGGAGGTCATGGTTGTCATGGTCGGGAGGGATCGTATTGTTTGAGCTTTGTATCTTACTTCACGGCAGGAACAGGCAAATTGATAAAATGGCTTTTGAAATGCACTTTTTGGCGGCCGCGATTGTCACCGCCTTCGTCGCCCGCTAGCATATGCGGACCGTGCCTCCCGCAAAAAACACATTTTTTCGCTATCTGCCGATCAGTCCGGGGGACAAGCAGTGGGGGCTGTTTGTTCCCACGGCGGGATACAGCTGGACGCCGGCGCACTCGCCGGACTATCCGCTGGCCAAGCATCCTTCGGCGTATCACTTCCAATGGCAGCAGGGGCGGATTTTGCAGGAATTCCAACTGCTCTACATCATCCGCGGCGAGGGGGTCTTCGAGTCGGCGGAGGCGGGAAGGCTGCCCATCAAGGCGGGAGATGCGTTCGTGCTTTTTCCCGGCGTCTGGCACCGCTACGCACCGAACCCGGAGACCGGCTGGGACGAATATTGGATCGGCTTTGACGGCGATGTTCCCCGCCGGCTGGTTCAGCAAAACATCCTATCCCCGAAGTCGCCGGTCTTTTCACCGGGGCTGGGAGAGACATGGCACTCATTGTTCACGCACGCGATCGAGGCTTTGGAACTGGAGCCTGTCGGACATCACCAGCTTCTGGCTGGGCTCACCTACGAGATGCTGACCCGGCTCCATGCCTTGGGACGCGAGGAGAAGCTCGCCGGAACACTCGACAATGCGGTGGTGAGCAAGGCCAAATACCTTGTGATGGAGCGCTTGAGGGAGAAGATCGACTGGGAGGATCTGGCCCGGGAATTGCACGTCAGCTATTCCTCGCTGCGCCACGCGTTCCAGCAGCACACCGGATTTTCCCTCTATCAGTATCAACTGCAACTCCGATTGAACAAAGCCAAAAGCCTGCTGAACAGCACCCAGCATCCGGTGAAAGAGATCGCAGCCCGGATCGGCTTTGATTGCCCGTATCACTTCTCGAATCTCTTCAAGCGCAAGACCGGACTTTCTCCGGTGGCTTGGCGGCACGACGCCCGCGGCGGCGGCCATGGCGGTGAGTTGGCCGGACAGTGATGGATTGGCGGCAGGTGGCGCGCAGGATCAATGGTTGCCGGTTGACATATTCTGTTCCATAAGGCTCGCTTGGTGTTCTCTGTATTTCATTCCCCCTCGACCCTCATGAACTTCCTCCGCCTCACTCCATTTATTGCCGCCATCTGGATCATGGGAATCCACGGGTTCTGCCAAGAAGTCGCCCGGTTTTCCTTTGAGAAGGATGAGATCCCCTTCAAGTGGAAGAGTTATGTCTCGCCGACGAATCCTGACATGGTGGGGGTGAGCACCGGACAGGAGGGGGTTGATTCTCACACGGGGGAGAGCGCGTTGCAGTATTTCTCACCTCAGGGAGGCGCAGTGATACAGGCCAACTGGCTCCCAGTTTCCCCCATGATGAGTTTTGAAAGTCAGGCCGGGACGTATGCCTGCTCGTTCTGGGTGAAAATGCACGGGCTTCCTTCCGGCGCGCACCTCTGGCTGAGGATCTCCTCCGAAACAATCGCTCCGTTCGCGGGCAGAGAGGACAAGGATGACATCCGAAGCCCTTTCATTTCACCGAAGACCCAACCGGAGGACGAGTGGGTTCCCGTCGAGTTTGAGTTCACGGTTGCGCCCGAAGAAGCCGGACAACTTTTTCGTCCGCACTTCATCTTGAAGGGGAATCCGTCCGGTAGAGAAAATGAATTTTCCCCGGAGGCGCGGGTTCTCATCGATGACCTCGTCATCAACCGCAAGTAGCCGGCAAACTCCCGGGATCCTTCGCGAAAAACAATTCTTCCCGTGGTCCGTCGGGAGTTTTCAGGGAGCCGTGGGCGAGTTCCCGACCGTATTGCTCACCGCCTCGAGCATTCCCGCTCCCTGTTGCTTCGGATCGATGGTGTTGCCTTCGATGACGACGCGCGCACTGTTCATGACTCTGATGGCATTCCGACCGTTCTCCCGCGTCGGCATCTCACAGGCCTTTTCGATGGCGTTCCCCCGGATCGTGAGACCATCCACCCCGACTGCGAAGATGGCGCTGTTGGCGGTGTTGATGATCCGGTTGTTCTCGAAGATCACATCCCGGTGCACTCCAGGTTTCGGCGGGTAGGCATTGCCAGGAAGCCACGCCAGGGCCGCCAGCGCACCCTCGGCTGCTGCGGCGTGCATGTTGCAGTTTTCGATGAGATTTCCGCGAACTGTGACGTCGCGAGTGCCGATGCTTTCGTGAAAGTAGGATGTCTCAGTGAGCACTAGGACTCCGGCCGAGGTGCAATTGCTGAACGTGCAGCCCTCGATCACGGCATCGCGGGTCTGGCAAAGGACGCCGCGGGCCCGGTTCCCCCGCACCGTGCAGTTCTTCATCCGCAGTCTGGCCACCCGGCTCGCATTGCCCAGCACGTCGCCTTCACGGAGTTCCGCCGGTAACTCTTTTGCGAAAGAGATCCGGTGAAAATTTTCCTCGCCCAACTCCATTTCGGCGGTTTTCACCTTGTCGGACGAGAAGGGCAGGAGGGTGTCCATGTGGGACATCTCGAGCTCGTCGTTCTCATCGGGCAGATCGGTCATTTTCAGATTGTGTTGGCACACGACGCTGCGCTCATCCAACCGTTTGCGCACAATCAGGTAGAGTCCGCTCTTGATGTTGACGCCGTCATCGCCCATGCCCTCGAACGTGCAGTCCTCCAGGGACACGGTGCCCTTGCAACCTGCGAAATGCGTGGCGTCCGCCGTCGCCGACATCATGCGTCCGGAGTCCGGGCGGATGAGGACATTGAAATGCTTCAGTGAGATGTCCGTGCTCACATGCGCGGTCAGGGCCATCCCCGCAACGGTGTAAACCGTGAAGTCGCTCACAAGTGAGTTGACGCAGCGATCAAAATGAAGAATTCCGGGGCCGTAAACCTCGTGCCGGAGCACCAGCAGTGTTCCCGCTGGCACAGGGATGTGTCTGTTCAAATGCACGCGCAGCAACTGCGGACCGACCAATTCTGTCCGTTCAACAGCTTTATAGACATCCAGATTTTTCCCATCGGGCAACCTGGTCTCCGGATCATAACTCATAAAGGCGCCGACAGGCTCATCGCCTTCCACCGGAAAGTTGTCCTCGATTTGGATGTCGAATGAGTCAGGGGTCGATGCGATGACTGTTCCTTGGGAAAATGGAGGGCGCTCCCAATCGACGGTCAGGCCTTTGACGACGATGTTCTGGCACTCCTCGAAGACGAAGACAGCCGCCTTGCCACTCATCAGGAGTTCGGCCCCCTGTCCATCAATTGTCAGGCCGTTTACATTGCTCACCGGAAAGAGCACTCCGCGGGTTTTCGGGTTTCCGTCCGCCCGGAGATTGTAGCGGCCTTCCGGGATTTGAATCAGATTATCGCAGTTGCTTTGCGCCTCGCGGAACGCCTCTAGAAAGGCGGCTGTGTCATCCTCTCCGTCATTCGGGACGGCACCGTAGTCCGTCACACTGAGCGCGGTGGCATGGAAGGAGGAGGTAAAAATGGCCGTCGCAGCCAGCGCGATCCGGGCAAGGGATTTCATTCCGGGCATGGCTCAGCCGCCCTCGTTGTGCTTTGGGACAACCGGTGCCGCCGGCTTGCTGTCATTGTATCCGCCCTGTTCCTTGAATTTGTTGTCGATGCGGGTCCACTCCTGGACGAGGTCGCGGAGGACCTCCGGCTTCTCGGCCGCAAGGTCGTGCATTTCTGTGCGGTCGGAGTCGCGGTTGTAGAGTTCCCATTTGTTGCCGTCGATTTTTGCGGAGACGATTTTCCACGGGCCCTTGATGAGCGCGCGGTTGCCGTCGTGTTTGAAGTGGAGGAAATCGCGGGGGATATCCTTGCCCGCGAGGGCGGGCAACAGGCTTTTGCCGGGGTAGGGCGGGGCTTCTGGTGCCGGCGGGGTGAGCTTCCCGCCGGCGAGATCCACAACGGTCGGCATGAAGTCAATCACATGGCCCGGCGTGGAGACAAAACTACCGGGTTGGAGCGAGATCCCTTTCGGCCAGTGGACGACGAGTGGAGTGGAGATCCCTCCCTCATGCACCCAGATTTTGTGACGGCGGAACGGGCTGTTCGAGGCGGCCGCCCAGGAGGGGCCGAGCGACAGGCAGGTTTTTTCGCTGCCCCAGCGCGCATTCGGATCGATTTTGTAAACGAGATCCGGAGGGAGTTGGACATCCTGAAGCATCTGGGTCGAGTCGGCTCCGTTGTCAGAGAGGAAAAAGATGATCGTGTTGTCGAGTTGGCCTTCCTTTTCCAGTAGTTCGAGGACCCTGCCGACCTGAGTGTCGAGGTGGTCCACCATGGCCGCATGGATTTCCATCTTTGCGGCCTGCTCCTTTTTCTGTTTGTCGGTGAGGGTTTCCCATGGGGTGTAGTGATAGATCTCCTCGTATCCCTGCTTGTCATTCTGAAGTTTTTCAGCCTCCGCGTTGGCCGGGGAGTGCGGGGAGATCACATGCGGCTCCGGGTCGGAAAGCTTCCATTCCGGTGGGAATCCGAGCTTCATCATTCTTTCGTAGCGCTGCTTGCGGATCACGTCCCATCCGGCGTCGAAGCGCCCCTTGTATTTGTCCACAAACTCCTTGGGAGCCTTGAGCGGATAGTGCGGGCTCATGAAGGCGAGGTAGGCGAAGAACGGCTTGTCCGGATATTCGCTCTGGTGATCCTTGAGAAAATCCAGCATGTGATCGCCAATGGCGCGATCCATGAAATAGCCGTCCTCTTCCTTCGGCCGGGGGAGAGCCACTCCGTCAAGGGCGTGGTTCTTTGGAGTGAAGTAGAGGTATCCCTGTGCCTGGTCGTAAGCATGATCGAAGCCCGCCGAGTGTGCCGACTCGCATCCCGTTCCCTGCACATGCCACTTGCCCGAATGGTATGTCCTGTAGCCGAGCGGCTTCAGGACCGCCGGGATCGTCGAATGCCACTTCACGTATTTCCCGTTGTTCGGATCCGATCCGGTCTGGAGAGGATAGTATCCTGTCATCAGGGCACTGCGGGTCGGCCAGCACCGGGCCCCATTATAAAACGAAGTAAAGCGCAAGCCGGTGGCCGCCAGCCTGTCGAGGTTTGGAGTTTCGATCTCGCCCCCGTAGCATCCGAGGTCGGAGAACCCCATGTCGTCGGCAACAATGACCAGGATGTTCGGGCGTTTGGGGGGCTCAGCCGCGGGAGTCGCGGAAACAGCCGGAAAGGCTTGGGCGAGCAGGAGGAGGATTGTCGCGAGGAGGGAGTAGGAACACGTATTCATAAGCAGATTAATAAAAAGCGGGTTGATTGATTTCCATGTGAAACATCACTGTTCTTCCGACGTTTTCTGTGGGGTCGGCGCGTCTGTGGGGGATGCCGGATTGGGCGCGGGCATCACGGCATTCACCTCTTTGCGCCAAGCGATGAGTTTCTCGTGTAGCGTTCTCGTTTTATCCGGCTGCTTTGCGGCGAGGTTGTTCTTTTCGCCAATATCCTGCGGGATGTTGTAAAGTTCTAGCGCGCCATCTTCATACCACTCGATGAGCTTCCAATCGCCCTCGCGAATGGCTCCGTGTGGCGAACCGCCCTGGTTGCTGTAGTGGGGGTAGTGCCAGTAGAGCGGCTTGCCCCGATCCATCGATTTTCCCTTGAGAAGGGGCACCAGACTGACCCCGTCGAGATGCTGCTCCGGCTTCAATGGCAGTCCGGCGAGTTCCAGAAGCGTCGGGTAGTAGTCGGTGCTGATCACCGGAGTGTCGCAGATGCTGCCGGGTTTCGTCACGCCGGGCGCACGGACGATCCATGGTTCCCGGATTCCCCCCTCGTAGGGCCAGCCCTTGCCGCCGCGCAGCGGAAGATTGGAAGTGGGGTGGCCTTCGCTCGTTGAGAGGCCGCCATTATCGGACATAAAAATGATGATCGTTTTATCGGCGAGGCCGTTCCTGTCCAACGCGGCAAGCACGCGGCCGATCCCCGTGTCGAGCTGCTCGAGCATGGCGGCATAGACCGCGTTGTTCTGCACAAGACGCACTTTCCGGTCACGCTCCTGCCCCCAGGCATCAGCGGGCGCGGGAGATTTCGGATTTTTGGATTTCGCCTCATATTTTGAGACGAGATCCGCACGCGCTCCAATAGGGGTATGCACGGCGAGGAAGGGCAGGTAGGCAAAGAAAGGCTTGTCTTTGTTCTCATCAATAAACTTCACGGCCTCGCTCACGATGCGGTCGGTGGTCTTCGGGTCATCCTTGTGGTCCGGTGGAGGGGTGCCTGATTCGGGATACCAAAACTGAGAGCCATCGCTGGTGGTCAAGCCGGGTCCGAACCCCTGGGCGTTGGGCGAATATTCTCCGCCGCCGAGATGCCATTTTCCGGCGAAAAAAGTCGAATAGCCCCGTTCGTGCAGCGCCTCCGCGATGGTTTCCTCCTGAAGCGGCAGGTGATTGGCATTGGGGGCCGGTAGCAGCTTCCCCGAGTGCTTTCCCCCGGGGATCCAATTCGTCACGCCGAACCGGGTTGGATACTTCCCGGTCATGATGCTGCCGCGGGTGGGTGAGCAGACGCAGCACGCGGCATATCCCTGGGTGAACCTCATTCCCGTTTTGGCGAGCGTGTCGATGTTTGGCGTTTCGTAGAACGTTGATGGATTGTTCGCTCCGATATCCATGTAGCCCAGATCGTCAGAGAGGATGAATACGATATTTGGCTTCACCGGAGAGATGTCGGACTGCGGCGGAACGGCCGCTCCGGCTGCGGTGAGCAGGAGGGTGATGGAAAAAAAGATGAGGCGGATGCGTTTCACGCTCTGGTTTGGGTCGCTGTGAGGAATGGGTGGATGGTTTTAGTTTTTTCCGCCTTGATCATTGTAGTCGATGCTCTTCCGCCACTGCACATCCTGGCTCGAGTTTCCAATCAGGAGTTCAAATGTTCCGGGCTCGGCCAGCCAGGAGTGGGTCTTCGCGTCCCAGAACGCGAGCGCCTTCCAGTCCACGGGAATCGCGACCGTTTTGCTCTCTCCGGGTTGGAGGAAAACCTTCTGGAAGCCTTTGAGCTCGCGATACGGACGGACGACGCTGGACTTTTCGTCGTGGACGTAAAGTTGGACCACTTCGGCTCCGGCCACTTTCCCCGTATTTGTCACGGTGACGCTGACGGTGAGCGGCTTGTCCTTTGTGATGGTGTCCGGGGAGATTTTTGGGTTGCTGATTTTGAAGGTCGTATACGAAAGCCCGAAGCCGAACGGGAAATTCACCGGCTTGTTCTTGGATTCATACCAGCGGTAACCGACGAAGACGCCCTCCTTATAGTGAATGTCGAAATAGGGATCGGGCTTGTCTTTGACCCGCCAGACCGTCTGGCCGTTGATCACATTGTAGCCGAACGCGGGTGAATCCTGGAATGACTGCTCCATCGTGAAGGGTAGTTTTCCCGAGGGGGTCACCTTTCCGGAAAGCACATTGGCCAGTGAAGCCCCGTATTCCTGACCAAGAAAGTAACAATGGACCAGGCCCTTCACCTTTTCCAGCCACGGCATGCTGAACGAGGTTCCGGTGGATGCGAGCACGATCAGGTTCGGGTTTTTTGCGGCGAGGTCCGCGATCTTTGTGTTGGTTTCCTCCGGAAGTTCGAACGGGCGGTCATTTCCCTCGTGGTCGCCCATCTCGATAAAGAAGAGGACGCGGTCCGCTTTTTTCAGCGCCTCATCGGACGGGTTTTCAGAGTAGGTCACAGCATCACCGAATACAGCCTTCAGCCCGTCGAGGTAGTTGACCGGATCAAAACCGTCCACGAACCCGGAGCCACCACCGCTGCTGGCGTTCTTCACGGCTTTTCCTTTCCCGGTCAGCAGGATCTTCTGACCGCTCTGGAGCGGGAGAACATTTTCATTTTTGAGAAGCGTCACCGCCGACTCGCCGATCTGGCGGACCAGTTTCTGGTGCGCCGCGTAATCGACGGTTCCCGGTGTTTCGAGCACCCGGTTCCAGATTCCGGTCTCGAGCAGAACTCTCAGCGTGGGTGCGATCATTACATCCAGTTTTTTCTCCGTTCCGGCAGGGTCTTTTTCCAGCTCGGCGCGCAGGTATTGGCCGAACGTCCTCATTTGCGGCATGATGATGTTTTGCCCCGAGTCGAGAGCTTTCGTGACATCCTCGGTTCCTCCCCAGTCGCTCATCACGAATCCCTTGTAGCCCAGCTCGCCGCGCAGGATGTCGGTCAGCAGGATCCTATCCTCGCCGCACTTCTTCCCATTGACCCAGTTGTAGGACGACATGATCGCTTTCGCGCCGCCTTCCTGGATCGCGGCGGCAAATGCCGGCAGGTAGATTTCGTGCATCGCGCGTTCGCCGATGATCGCGTTGCTGTCGGTCCGGAGGAACTCGTTGTTGTTAGCGAGGAAATGCTTCACGGTCGCCACGACTCCCTCGCTCTGGATCCCCTTGACCTGTGCGACCGCCATGCGCGCCGCAAGGAAAGGGTCTTCCGAGAAATATTCAAAATTCCGTCCGCAGGTGGACGTTCGGTGGATGTTGACCCCCGGTCCCAACAGGATCGACATGCCTCCCGCCCGGCATTCTTCTCCGATCGCTTTGCCGGCATCAAATGCCAGCTCCGGCTCCCATGTGGCCGCCAGTGCCGAGGCCACCGGGAACGCCGTGGATTTTTTCAGCGGCGTGTAGTCCCAGTCGAGATCCTTGCGGATCTGGATGCCGGCGCTCGTGTTGCACATCAGCGCCGGCTTGATGCCGAACCGCTCGAAGCCCGGGATATAAAAAATATTCTGTCCGCTGGTCAGCCGGATTTTCTCCCGCAGCGTCATCCGCTTCAGCAAATCCTTCACACGCGCGTCGGGGTCCGCCTTCGGGTCGCGGTAGAGCGCATCGCCGGGAACCGGCTCGTAAGAAAACGGGCAGCATTCGTTGATGAAGATGTCGAAAATCTGATACCCGTCGCCCTTGCCTTTCAGGCAACGGATCCGCAGCGCCCTCGTCGTGACCGGGGGCTCGATTTTGTGGTATGTCCAGCCCGCTTTGAACTCGGTCTTGGATTTTTCCCGGAACGTGTTCTGAAAATCCTTCGCAGTGAACGCGGTCTTCCACGTGCCGCCGTCTTCCGTCCACTGGATTTCATAATCGGACGGGAAATTCTCACCCCATTCGATCTGGACCGAACGGACCTTCACCGGATGTCCGAGATCGATCGTGAACTCCTGCTCCCCGCCCTCCTTCGACCACCACAACGTCGTCCGGTCGCCGTCCAAGGCTGCATTCGCTTCGCCCACCACCAGCGGGATTTTTCCAATTCCCATGCACTGCACCGTTCCAGCCTTCTCCGAGGCCTCCGGATCATCATGGCGTGAGGAGGTCGCGATCGCAGATGTCCCGGTCGGAGGGGTGGCTGCGTTTGCCGGCAAAAGCGGCAGGAGGCTCGCCAGGAGCAGAGCCATGCGCTTCGTCTTTTCTTTCATAAAATGAGCGGATTTAAACTCACAGGGACAGACGAAGTTGCGATTATTCACGAGCCTCCGCTCTCCGTGCCGCCATGATCCTCTGTGTCTCCAGAGCCCGTTTCCGGGTGATCGGATAAAAGCTGATCGCAATCAGGCCGAGCAGCACGACGACTGCCTGACCGAAGACGAAAGCGACTTTGAGCGCGAGGCCGACAGATTCCGGCATGCCGGTTGTGGCGGCTGTCTCAGCGTTGAATCCGACCCAGCTCAGAGCGCCTCCGCCGAGGATCGAGGCGGCAGCGACGGCCATCTTGCGCGAGAACGCGCCGACCGAGCTGAAGATCCCCTCGCGGCGCAGGCCAGTCTGGAGTTCGTCCTCCTCGCACACGTCGCCGACCATGGTGAAGAATGTCATCCACGTCCCCTGCAAGCCGAGGCCGATGATCACAGTGGAGACCAACTGGAGATAAGGCATGTCGGGGCGCAGAGTGAACCACTGACTCCCGACGCCCACGAGCGTCAGGACGAGCAGGATTTGAGCCGCCGCCTTTTTTCCGATGCGCGTGCTCATCCAGACCGCCACGATCACGCTCACATACGAAACGCCGGCATAGACGGAGCCGGCCACGCCGCACAGCGCAAGCCCGGCATCGCGGTTGCCCCCGTAGATCAGGAAAATATTCACGTAGAGGCTCAGGTTGACGAATGTCGCGAGCCCGGTGAGGACGATGACATTGGAGAGGGCGACGACGAGAAACGCGCGGTTCGAGGCAGCTTCTTTCAAGGCATGGAGGAACGTGGTGGTTTCCTGTCCTTCGGCCCGCGCGATCTCGCGTCCGAAGATCACTGGCATGATCCCGCCGAAAAGCACAATGACACCGACGCCGATACTCACGTAGATCGCGCCGGGAACGAGCCCGCCGAAACCACTGTATGCGATGAGCCTCGGGAGCCACGGGAGCAGGAACGACGTGGTCATCCCGACGTAGTTCGGCCAGGCAAGCAGCCGTGTTCGCTCGTCGTAGTCGGTCGTCATCTCGAACCCGAGCGCCTGATAAGGGATGATGAAAACCGTGTAGGCCAGAAAGTAGAGGAGCCCGAAAATCGTCAGCCACCAGAAGACGCCCCAATCGGTTTTGACCGGTGACATCCAGAGGAGGGGAAGGATCAACGCGCAGGCGATCGCTCCGCCAAGGATGTAAGGACGCCGACGCCCCCAGCGCGAACGCGTGTTGTCCGAGATGTTCCCCATCATCGGATCAATGACCGCATCCAGCGCCCGCGGGATCGCCATCGCCCAGCCGAGCATCACCGGGCTGATGAAGAGCCCGATGTTGTAAACCGGCAGCACGAGCGACGAGAAGACGTTCATGATCAGGTTGTCCGCCATTGCCCCGCACGCGTAGCCGAGCTTGTTTTTCAGGGGGATGTGATCGTGGGGAGGTTGGGCGGTGTTCATCTGGAAAATGCTTCGAGCAGGGAGATGTCGAATGTGAACTCCCGGACTTCCTGTGGCAAGCCGGGCGGAAGGCGGAACTTGAAAAACAATTTGTTAACCGTCAGGGCGGTGCGTCCGGTTCCTTCTAGGGGTTCCTTTGGCAGTGCTTTTCCAGCGGCCAGGACGCTTTTGAAGCCCTTTGAGATTTCACCTTCGTAGTCGAGCCATAGCCCGTCGGGCGGGAGGGCCTGATCCGCAAAAATAACGGCCCGGCCGTCGGTTGTCCCGAAACTTGCCGAGACGAAAGCTTCGTTGGATGCGGGATTTCGAATCCTCAACCGGAAGCCGGTGAGATGCGTCGGTGGCAGATCGAAAATCAGCAGACCGTCTTTTGCTTTCTGATCGAAACGGAAGTGCACGCGCAGGATTTTTCCTGTGGAGGAATCCTCCACGATCTCCCATCCGCGCGCGGCAAACGCGGTTCGCAGGATTCTGGAATAATCCCGCCCGTCGCGGAACGTCTCATAATATACCGCCCGCTCTGTTGAAGAAGATGGAGGTGATGCCTCTTCAGGGAGAACGGGCGTCCCGCCTGTTTGGAGACTGGTCTCCGCATGAATGCCGTTTTGCGCCACACACGGGCGGGACGCCCATGCTCCCTGATTTTCCGGTCGCGTATCTGGAGATGCCGGCTCCTCGGAAGGAATGATTCTCTCCACTTTCGAGAGGTTTCCATCGGGCGTGAGCAACCACGCGCCATCGGCGTGAGCAACAAGTCGATTGCCCTCCATTTTCGGCGCGGAGGCCGACCGGTCGGCGGTGATGGAATATTTTTTTCCCGCGAACTCAAAATCCCGGACGGTTGCCGAGGGCCATGCTTGCGGCAGCGATGGCTCGATGCGAAGCCCGCCCGCCACAGGGCTCAGACCGAGGATTCCATCAATGAAAAAATACGGGATGAGTCCGGACTCCGGGAATTCGCGGAGGATTCCGACCACATCACTGTGGCCGCGGCCGTTATCCGGATCGCGGCGGAGCTGATCATTTTCAAACTCCTCCGCGATGCCTCTCCAACGCGCGAAGACATCCTCCGGGCCGCGGCACGCGCGGCGGGCGTGCAGGTCGTGGTAGGAGGTCACAAAGATCGAGCCTCCGTTCTGGATTTGTTCGCCGAAGGCAGCGGTTCCGCCCGGCGAGACGTCGAGTTCGCCATTCCACGTGTTGACCATCCTCGGGTTGCCGCGCGCGGCATCCACCGTGGTCGATCGGGGCGCGAATCCGAAATGATAGACATCATGCGCGTCGTCCCCTGCGACCTTCCGGGTTCCATCCATCCAGTCCAGAATGCTCTTCGCTTGTTCGGGATCCGCGAGCCCGTAAGCCAGCGCCAGCAGGTTGAGATCCGTGAACCCGTAGTCGTGGCGCTTTCCGTTGACGTCTTCCCATCCGATGTAGCGGCCTTTTTCCGCATCCCAGAATGTTTCATTGAAACGCTTGCGAACTTCCACTCGCAGGTCGCGGAGTTCCTTGGCACGGCCGATGTTTCCGAGCGATTCCTCGAGTTCGGCCATCATGCGGAGGGAGTCGAAAAAGAGGGCGTTGTCGAACGCCGATTTGTGACCGAAGAGCCAGAAGTCCCAGTAGTTCCCGCCGAGGCTTGAGGCGGTGCCATCGTGCTGCGGATCGTCGAAGACAAGGAGCCCGTCCCTGCCGTGCAGGGTTTCAAGTTGGAAAGTCATCGCCCGCCGCGCCTTTTCCAAAACCGTCTCGCCGGTCTTCGGATCCTTTGTCTCGAGAAACGCACGGTCCCGCTGCATGAGGTAGTGGTGGGCGACCGCCCGGATGAAACTGGAATTCGTCGTGTAGTGGCGGCTGTGGTCGAGGTGCTTCTCGTGTCCCTGGGCCGCCCAGACGTAGCCGTCCGGGCCGACATCGATATTTACGATCGCCGATTTGAGGCGTTCCGTATCCGGGCTCTTTCCCAGCCAACTCAGCTTGAGCGCATCCCAATACTGCCAGATCGTGCTGCCCATCGCGCGCAACCCCCCGTCGAGCGGACGGTCGGTCTGCCACCAGGGATCGAACCGCTCGTGGACTTCGTTGGCGGCGAGCCCGAAGTTGAGCCAGAGGTTGTTCCAGGCCTGCACATCGGAGGAAGAGCCGTGTTCGATGGTCCACGGAAAATCGCTCCCGCCGAACGCCTCGATTTTCCCGATGTCCCACCCGTAGCTGCCGCCACCGAGATCATTCCCGCGCGGGACCATCACGCGCACCGCATCCGCCGCAACCCCGCGCAGCGGAATCCACACCTCGTTTTTTCCGGGATCCGGAAAATAGACAAAGCCCGCGCTCATGACCGGTTGCCAGCGCTCGCCGCCATCCGTGCTGGTCTGGATGGAAAAGTCCTGCGGAAAATTGCCCCCGGACGCCGGATGGATCACGAGCCAATCGATCCTCTTCAGCCCGGCCAACTTCAGTCCAGCCGAGCCGGAGCCGTAGGCATCGCGGGATCGGAATGGTGCGGGCGTTCCGGAAGCCAGGAGTTCTCCCGGCGGCTTCGCTTCGCCGACAACTTTTACGGCTTTCCCTTCGCCGCTCTGTTTGCGTCCCGACAATGTGATGCCGGTCCACTGCGTTCGATAGTCACCCGGCTTCCACCAGACAAGTTCTGCGGGGGCATCAGCCTTTGCCATTCCCCGTGACCCGGGCATCCATCGTCCATCGCCGGTATCCCAGATGTAATAGACGAATTCGTCGGTTCCGCCGAATTTCGAGACGACCGTGACCGGGTCTCCCGTGGTGGCTGCAAGAGCGGCTCCCGCATGAAGCGCCAGAGCCACCGCAAACAACACGACGGGTTTCATCCCGAACATCCTGGTCATCTGGAGAAATAGGGGAGTGAAGAAAAAGAAGGACCCTTCTCGCGATGATAGAGCCGACCGAAGGGAGACAGCCTGCCGCAGGCAGCCGCGAAGCGGTGAGCAAAGCGAAGCAAATGCCTCGCCGAGGCGTCCATTGAGAGAAGTCGGCGGGCTCGGCGATCCCGCCCTACCAAATCTCGCCCCAGTCGCTTTCCTCACAGGGCAAACTCTTTGTTCGCCTTCTCCGCGAGCGTTACCGTTTGGTCCCCGTGCCGGAAGGTGACTGCCGGTCCTCTGAGGAGGCTGTATTTTACAATATCCCGCACGATCTCGATCCCAAGATGCGTTTCGCGCCAGACGATCTGGAATGCGAGGCGGGTCCACCGGGAGGGCAATTGCGGACAGAACCGCAATCCATCCGGATCATCCCGCATTCCGCCGAACCCGTTGACGACGGCCATCCAGGTTCCCCCGAGGCACGCGGAATGGACTCCGCCGCCGGTGTTGCTTTTGAGGTCATTGATATCCATCAGCGCACTCTCGCGGAAGAAGTGGTAGGCGTCCTCGAGTTTGCCGATGTCGGCCGCGACGATGCTGTGGACCGAGGCGGACAGCGACGACCCGTGGTTCGTTTTCGGCTCGTGGAACCCGTAGGTTTTCCGAACTGTTTCGCCGTCGAATTTGTGGCGCAGCATGAACATTAGTAGGACCGCGTCGGCCTGCTTAATCCATTGATTTCTCCAGAGGGTCAGCGGATGCACGAGCGAGCGCATGTCGGTATGCAGGGGCACTTTCGACATGTCCACCGGGTCGTGCCCGAGGAAGTTGTCGTCCTGCGGAACAAGGCCCAGCGCCTCGTCCCATGGAAGATACATTTTTTCCGCAGCTTCGCGCCAGCCTGCCACTTCGGTGGGGTCGAGGGCGATCTTGGCGCACAGCCCGGCGAGCTTCTCCGGCACCTCGTTCTGCATGTCAGCAAACACTCCGCCCGCCCGCTCAAAATGCCATTGTGCCATGAAATTCGTGTAGGCGTTGTTGTCCACGCCGCAGGAATATTCGTTCGGCCCGCACACCGCGTTGATGACGAACCGTCCGCCCTTGTGGGGAGAGAACGCGCCGCGGTCCTTCAGATACCGCGCGGTTTCAAAAATAATTTCGGCCCCCATGCTGTGGAGGAACTCCCGGTCGCCGGTCGCCCCGACATAGCGATCGATCGCCCAAGCGACATCGCTTTGCAGGTGGACCTGTCCCTGCGCCGCCTCAAAGACGTGTCCGCATTCCTCGCCGGTGATCGAATTCCAGGAATATTCCGCGCCCGTGCCCTGCATCAACCGCGCCTGCTCGCGCGCCTTGTCGAGAATCCGGTATCGGTATTCAAGAAGTCCCCGCACGGATCGCGGCTCGGTGTAGAGCATCGGCGGCAGAATGTATTGCTCGGTGTCCCAGAAGACGTGCCCACCATAATTGTCGCCGGTCTGTCCGTTCGCGCCGACGCTGCGGAAGCCATCCTCCGGATTGCTCTGCCGGTTGTGGAACAGGCTCAGCCGGACGCCGAGCTGGTCAAGCGGATCGCCCTCGATTTCCACGTCGGCGATCGCCCAATATTTTTTCCAAAACTCCGCCTGTCCTGCGAGGAGCGTTTTCGCATCAGGCAGAGCGGCCAGTTCCGCATCCCTCGCCGTGCGCGGGTCCGGGGATTCGAGGCCGCAGAAAATGACCGCGGTTTTTTCAAAGGCGATCCGGCCAACGGCCTTGAGTGCGGCTTCGATGTGGGCTGTTCCGGTCGAGCCGTTGATCGACAGTTTCGTGGCCGCTGGTGAAGCATCCAGCATCGCTCGATGCCTGATGCCGACAGCGACTTTCTGCCCGCTGGTGTTCGACTCTGATTCAGCGAGCAGCAGATCCCCGCTCGCCTCGAGTTTTTTGCAATCCATCCCCGGCTTACCAAAATGGCGGCTCTTCGGTGAGAAGTCGGTCAGCGATTCGATGACGATGGCGCACGGGGCGTCTGCCGAGACCTCATACGTCATCAGCGCGCTGTGACGGCGTTCCATCGATGCCATCCTTCGCGTGCGGATGGTGATGTTTACTCCCTGCGGAGTGGTCCATTCGATCTCCCGGTGCAGCACGCCCTCATGCATGTCCAGCCACCGGCGGTGGGATTTGATTCCATCGAGCACGAGGCTGAAACGTGTCCCGTCCACCGACAGAGAAACGTTCGTCCACTCGCAGACATTCAGCACGCAATGCCCGCGGGGTGGATAACCAGGGAACGCCCACATGTAGGAATACGGTATGTAGCCGACCAATCCGTTGAGAAGAGTGGCCGGGTAAGAGACGCTTCCTTCGTATCCTTCCTCAATATTGCCGCAGACACCGAGCACGCCGTTGGTGACGGCAAACATCGACTCCCAGTAGAGCGACCTTGTCGGCCGAAACGGCCCTTCGACGAGGTTCCATCCGTGCGGTTCCGGGCGGAACGGACGTCCGGAATCCAGCAGCGCTTCGATGTCGATCTCGTCATATCTCGAAATGACCGCAGGAGCTTCGGGCAGGCCCTTTGCGTCGCCGACGCCAACACATTTCATTCCGGCCCGCTTTGCCGCCTCGACACCCGATGGCGCATCCTCGAAGACGAGGCAGTGGAATGCCGGGATCCCGAGTCGTTCTGCCGCCATCGAAAAGACCTGTGGATCGGGCTTCGAGCGCGTGATGTCAAATCCACATACTACGGTGTCGAAAAGGTTGCCGATCCCGAGCAGGCGGAGCACGTCCGGTGCATTTTTGCTCGCCGAGCAGAGCGCGATCTTTACGCCCCGATCCCTCAACGCGCGTACGAATTCCAGCGATCCCGGCAGCACATCACCTACGCCGATCCCGGCCACGGATTCCTTGTAGTAGGCGTTCTTCCTGTCCGCCCAGGCCTCTTTTTGCTCAGGCGTGGAGCCGGCGACGCTGTTCCGCTCGAGGATGACATCGAGCGCTTCCATCCGGCTTACTCCGCGCAGGCTGTGCGCAAGGTCGGGCGGGAACTTCCAGTTCTCGTCCTCCGCCAGCCTCCTCCAGCCGGCCTCGTGGAAGCGGTCGGTAAAAACTAAAACCCCGTCGAGGTCGAATAAAACGGCTTTGATGTGATGTCTGTTCATGGATATTTCAGAAGTTGAACCACTAATCCTCACTAATAATCACTAAATGTCAGAGGGAGTCAGTTGAGCTTTCCAACCGGCAAGTGATTTGAAGCGTTGAAAGCGAGGTTGCTCAGGTATCTTGATTCAGTGAAATTTAGTGGCTGTTAGTGGTTGCTGAGCTCATTTTGAAACGCGGGTCCATTCCTGGTTGTCGCTGCCGAGGACAAATTGGCACTTCGTGTTTTTTGGAACCGCCTCCTCGAATTTCCCGTGCCGGATTTGCAGCGGGATGGGCGATTGGATCGAGTAGAGACGGTTCTTGTCCGACTGCTCTTCCCAGGAAATTTCGATCTGTTCGGGGTTGCTGCCGTCAAGCGAGGGGAGGGGAATCCTTCCCTTTGCGTGTTTCAGTGTGCCGGGCAGAAACGTCCAGTCGTAATGGGCGGCACCACGGTCGAGGGCGGGAGTTAATCCCAGGCAGCAACGCGTGAGCATCCAGGTGGGAGTGGACGACCAATAGTGGCAATGGCTCCAGCGGGGATCGAACATCTCGGGCCAGGTCGTCCATCCCTGATCCAACATCCAGCCCCAGCAGGTCCGGATTTGATCGAACACGAAATCCACCTCGCCATGTTCCGCGAGCGTCGGAAAGCTGAAGTGCGCGAAATACGGAGTCATGACCATCTCCGCCTCGACGGTCACATCGGCGAGGCGCGGAGCAGTGGGATCGTTTGGAAAACAACCAAGGAGAAAATTTTTGAGAAACGCGACCGCATCCCCGGTTTTTATCACGAGCCCGCACCTCAGCGACAGGGTCGTGGCGTGGTATCCATAAGTCTCCCACGTTCCAGCCCGCTCAACTTCTTCCACCGAGCACCGCATGTGGCCGCGCATCTGTTCCGAGCGCGCTTTCCATGTGTCTGACGGCTTTCCAATCCATTCCGACCAGAGGGCGAGAGATTCCAATGCCTCGAGATAGAAAAGGCTCAGCGCGGGATCCGCCGCCGCCTCATCCTTTGCTCCGCTGAGAAAAACGGTGTTCGCGCCGCGATACCCCCAATCGATGAAATTCCAATACTTCGGGTTAACCCGCAGGCCGGACTCGCTCACATCCGGCCAGAAGGCTTCGAGGTTTTTTTCTGCCGACGCGTGAAGCGGTTCGAGCAGGCTGCGGTCGCCGGTGTGCCGTACGTAATCGAGCATCGCCTTCACCCACTGGATGGCAAACGACGGAATGATGCAGTCGCGCGTGCCGGGATAGACAGCGGGCAAGATCCCCTCCGGCGAGGCGCAGAGCGCCGCCTGTTCGATGCTGCGGCGCAGGATCCGCCAGTCCGAGTAGCAGGCCGAGATCATCTCGATGCACGGGGCCTCGACCTCGCCGAGCCACTGACCGCGTTCGCGATGCGGGTTGTCGGTCACCGAGTCCTCCGAACAGGCGACAAATGTATCGCGGCCGACCGCCCACGCCCGGTTGAGCAGATCGTCTCCGCAGGAAAATGCTCCCTCCGATTTCTCGGAAAAATAGACCCGGTCCTCGAAGGAGAATTTTTCCAATTCGGGCTCGGTGCCGATCATGTGAATCTCGATAAAGCGGGCCCCTTTCGGATGCAGTGGAATCAGTTCCTCCTCCCCGCCCGCGGTCACCCAATGGTCGAGCATGCACGAGTCCTGTCCGCCGCCGGTTTTCAGATACGGATGTAACCGGCCAAATGTGAGCGATTCCGCATAAGCCACCTGGATGATCGTTCCAGGCTGTGTCCGGACTTTGAGCATTGGATATCCGAGCCTCACCCGACCGAGGTCGTATCGCCACCAGCGACCTTGTGTCGGAAGGCTGAAATTTTCCAGCTCGCGGATGAAGAACCCCGAGGTCGGATCGTGGTCAATGATGCTCATGTTGACCAACTCGCCACTCCCGATGAGTTTGCCTGCGCAGGTCGGTCGCCGCAATTTTCCCAATTGCGTCTCTTGGAAGGAAACACACGGCACCGCCACGTCATCTGGGGCAGTCCAATCCACATCGGAAAAGCCGATCGATTTCCAATCCGCCGGCACCTTGCGACGGTCGCACCATTCGACCCAACCGAGAACGCACCCGAGTCGCCTGCCGGTCGCCCGCCAGGCACCCGTTTCCACGGCCTTCCAATCCAGGCGGATTGCGTTGCCTTCCGGGTCGAGAACGGTCGCATGAACGCACGGAATGACACCGGTGCCGGTCAGCCGGGTGTCGATATTCATCTGGTGCACATGCCATGCCAGCACATGTTTCCCCGTCTCCAGCACTCGCTCGAAGACCTCGTATTCCGGGTTCGTCTCGCAAAACCGGAGCGGTCCCTCTGCCAGATAACCCCCGTCCAGCCAGACCTTGAACCAGTGCGCCCCGAAAATCCGGAAGGTCACCGCAGTGCGGCGATCCAACTCGAAACCGGCACGGAAAAACACATGGCGATCCGTGCCGGGTAATGCCGGGAGCCATTTGGAATCAATTGTCATGCGAGCAGCGGGGGGATTTTTCAAGAGGTGCCATGGTATGGTCCTGTCCGGGAAATCAAATTGATAAAATGGCTTTTGGAATACATTTTTTGCCGTTGTGATCCCACCGCGCCTTCCCGGCGATTATTTGCTCCAAATCAATTCCGACAGCGTTGCCCTGAGTTTCCTTTTGTTCAAAGGTCGGCAAACCGGTATGAATTCGTCTCTCCCTCCATGAAAAGAAAACTGAGCCCCCTGTGCGTCAGCGGCATTGTTGCTGCCATCGCCCTTGCTTTGATCCCCGCCATTGCGCAGGGAGCCGAATCCTCCACAGAAAAGGATTTGACGCTGAATTTCAGTCAAGATGTGACGATGCTGTTGAAGTTGATCCCTGCCGGTAAATTCATGATGGGTGGGGCGAAGGAGGAAAGTAAAATTCCGAAGCATGAGGTGACGATCAGCAAGCCATTTTACATGGCAGCCACCGAAGTGACCCGGAGGCAGTTTGAAGCCTTCGTGGCCGAGACCGGTTATCAGACGGACGCGGAGAAGCGCGGCTGGGCGAGCTTCTGGGACAAGCCGACAAGGTCAAACAAGCATATTTCCGGTCGAGACTGGCGGCGCCCCGGATACGAACAGGATGCCGATCATCCGGTCGCCTGTGTCACCTGGAATGACGCAACCCAGTTCTGCAAATGGCTCAGCGAGAAAACCGGGAAGCCTGTCCGGTTGCCCACCGAGTCAGAGTGGGAGTATGCTTGTCGTGCCGGAACAACGACACAATTTCAATGGGGAGATGACCCAAGAGGCGGCGATCGACAAGGAAGAATACGACCGGCGGGTCAAAGAAATCCTCGATGCCATTTGATCGTCCAATGAACACAAAAACACAGGACCTCCCGCAAAGGGCGCAAGGATCGCCAAGGAATCGGACTGCGATTTCTTCCCTTTGCGGGCGTTGCGGGCTTGGCGCGATATCCCTATTTGTCATCGTCTTCGCTGCTTTTTCCACCGACACACATGGAGCCGAGACCGCGAAGAAATCCTCCGATCTCCCCGAGGATCTCAGGCGCGGGCTTGTGCTGTATTACGATGTCGAGACCAAGCCGGTCGGCGATAAGATTACGGACCTGAGCGGATACAAAAACGACGGGAAAGCTGTCTCAGTCGAGTGGGTCGCAGATTCGCAACGAGGCGGGGCGATGAAGATTGGCTTGCGTAACAGCCACATCACCGTAACGAACAACGATTCTTTAAACCCCTCGCAGTTGACGCTCGCCTGCTGGATCAAGCAACTCGACTCAAACAACCGGCAATACATTTTTGACAAACGCGGCAACAGTGGATTCATGCTTCGGCTCTACACCTTCATGATCAACAGGCACAAGATCCAAGCTGACGCCATGATGGCTGACAAAGCTTGGCATCACATCGCCGCCACTTATGACGGCAAAACGCAGCGGATGTATGTCGATGGATCGCCTGTGGGTGATGTGGAGTCATGGAGGGGAAAACCCGAACGAAACTCGGACGATCTGACCATCGGCCAGAACATCACCAACGCAGGAAAGGATGGCTGGTCGCTATTTGGCCTGTTGGACGA
>Ga0163199_1000333_pt1 | contig 29718 bp, 30 predicted proteins | sample PL_2010_150m_FD_113537 | JGI IMG/M metagenome (GOLD analysis project Ga0163199, IMG submission 113537) | Freshwater microbial communities from Powell Lake, British Columbia, Canada to study Microbial Dark Matter (Phase II) - PL_2010_150m | ecosystem: Environmental > Aquatic > Freshwater > Lake ...
ATCTTATAATTATTGTGTTGTGAAATAGAACTTTATCCTATAAGAACAATTTTTGTGAGACTGCTACCGATGCCTTGCAGTTCTGAATTTCAGAATCTGCTACCGAAAGGATGCGGCTCACTTCTATAAAAAATAAAACGAGACCATACAGCCCGGAAATACAAACCGGTTCTGTTGATAGAAGGGTGTTTTTATAGATTTTTATAGATTTAGTACCTCCAAATTTTCGATATGGTAATACGGAGGTGAGTTTGTATTAGCCATAATTGGCAATGAAATACAAAAAGAGCCTCTTTCAACAAGAAGCTCTTAACTGTATTTCACAGCCATAAGTCCTATTGCTGTTGAGTTGCTCTCCAGCAGAGCTCACTTCCTCTTCAGACTTATGATGTAAAATTATTAAAAAATAATTCATCATTTTCTTGTTTTACAACATAGAAGGCATCGGCATTATTTTATGGTTAACAAAACCTCTGATATCTATTCATCCTCAGAATATTCAATGATCCGGGAAATGAAAAGGCTCCGGAAAGTTTGCGCCGAACTCCGGTGCGATAATAAAGAGATTGTCGCCCATGTGTTTTGGTTCATTTACAACTGGCCCGCAGATTTTATCGAGCAATGCTGGGGCAATGATCCCAGGTTGCATGAGCATTTACACGATAAATTCATGGGTTACTATTCCAAAGCTCCCAATCCTCATTCGGCGGTGCTTCAATTTTACTGGGAATTGGATGACAAAGGGAAGGCGATACTGATCGATTACATTTTGTCACTTCCTAAATCTCAGTAATTCATTTTGTTAGTAAACCGGAAGAGGTGGGGCAACTCACCTCTTTTTTTTATCAAAATCTTAATCTTTTACATCATGAAAACCAAGTTGATCAATCCATTGAAACTCAAATCCGGCGTGGAATTTCCAATCGGTACTCCGATTTCCGTTTACCCTCACCTTAACGATGTGCATGCTCAACTTTTTGTTGATGGATCCTTCGAACCCATAATCATCCGTATCGTTAACCTGTTCCATTACTTTCCGGAATTCATTGAAGTAACACCGGAGGCTGTTGAAGAGGCGATGACGGACGGAGAATGCCCTTCGATGACAGGCGAAACCGGGATAGAACCCGATGGGCATGATTCGGATGGTTGGCCTTCAATTCTTGCGGCTGCCGGAATAATCTAATCCCATGAATACTCCTGAAATCTTCGATACTCCGATGTCTGCCAGGCAGTTCAACCGTATGCAGTGGGATCTTTACGGTGATTATGTAGTGAGATGCATCATGAACAATGTACCCTATGAACCGAAAGAAAGGTATTTCCCGGGTTTGCCGGTCAATTATGGTTATGCTCTGAAAACACGTTTCTCTGGGATTACGTGGAAGAAGCGGAAATGTGATTTTGGTTTTAGGTATAAGCATATCTGAAACCAATGACAATGCGGTTGGCAGGACATCCCGAGGCTTGAGATTGCTTTATATGAGGCAAATGAAAAGTTGAAGGATATCCCGCAGTGTTAGCATGACGGGGTTCCCTAAATTTAGTAATAATAGTTTCCATAGCATAGACCGGAAAACTCCATTTTTTTTGGTCAAAGGTTGAGCAAAAAAGACTAATTTTAACCAATACATTTCCAACAACCTTGTCATGCTTCATGAAAAAGACATCCAGGCGATATTATGTAAATACCCTGAACTTATAGAGGAAGGCCTGATTCTAATAGCAGAGGAGAAATTAATAGAGGGCAGAAGAATAGACATTCTCTATAAAGACCAGTTCGGTCGGCAGCTATTGATTGAGCTCAAAGCTGGTCCAATCAAAGATGAACATATCGGTCAGATCATGTCTTATGTTGGCAGGCTCCTTTCGAGTGAGAATCCAACCTTGCGAGTGATGCTTGTTGGAACTCGAGTGCCACCAATATTGAAAAAAAGCCTGGACCATCTTGGAATTGCCTGGAGGGAGATTACACTTTCGACCTTAAAGGCATTTCTGGAGGAAAAGAATGAGACATTCTATTTGGGCCTTTTTGAGGCTGAACCGATCATAGAGCCAAAACCTGCCGTGGGAATGACACGAATGAAGGCTAAGCCAGACAAAGTAATTATTGCACCGGGAGCTCCTGTAGATGTTGATGATACAGTAGAAAAGCTTAAATCCTCACCGAATTACTTGAGCTTTAAAAGCATACTCCCTCTTAAGAAGGCTAATGAAACCCGAGCTAAAGAGATTCTGACCAGTAACCTTAATGGATTTTCGAGCGAACTTTTGAAAGAGGTATTGACCTTGATTGATGAGCCTTACCAATACTATGATGAAAAGGGTCATACCAATCATCGCCCCTGGTTTGGAAAACTTATTAAACTCAATACCAGAAACATACTTGATGTTAAGGCAAGTCGAATTAATCAATGGTTTAATGTCTTGACCGACGGGAATTTATCAATCATAGAAAGAGTGGATAGGTTGCGTAGGTACCCTGATAAGATTCCAGGTTTTGACGTTGGCATAATAACCCTGATGCTGTACATTTTAGACAAACCTAATCATCTGCTATGGTTTGAGCCAACCCATACAGGACTTTCTCGGCTTTACCCAATTCTTGGCGAAATTAGTCCATCCGGAGCAAATTATATCACATTCAATGACTTAGGTAAGAAGTTCGCGAATCAATACAAATTTGAGCACACCGAGCTCGATTGGATATTTTCTGTCGGCATCTTACCTAACTTATAGGATTCAAACCTCAAATAGTACTGCTATGATCGAAAGAAACTACGGAATTCTTACATCCATTGATTGGAATTCCTTTCAGTGGCAGGCAGAGTCTTCACCAGCAGACATAAGCCATTCAAACTATGGATATGTCATTGAAAACGGCATCACCTTTACCTTCTTGAATTTCGGTCATGAAATTTATCCAACTGATGAAAAAGGTTATTACCGTGGGCTAGTGCCACAACTTTGGTCAAGGGAACCCGATAAGGACAAGGTCCGATACGTCGAGATTGTTTTTATGAAATCACAAAACTGGCAAGACAAGCAGAATTATATCGTTGGGTTTTATGCATTCCCAATATTTGGGAAGTGTAATATGCCTTCTCCAGTTCCTTCTTTTCCAAGAGAATTTGAATTGAATGTCAAGGCTTTTCCAAATGATATCCACCTCCTGGAGAACTACATCAACTTGACAGCTCATCCCGAGCTTCAATCAGCAATTCTGCCCAAAGGCAAACTGCTTGGTAAACAAGGTTATAATTACCTGACGAAAGAAAATGTCTTTAAGATCCTGGATATCATGACTACTTTAAATCCTACAGATGTAAGGTTGAAGGGGATCAAGTACAGGGTTATTCAAAGCATTTCTTCTAAGAGATAATTATCATTTTGACTGTTCAATACATTCCGGTTACCTTTTCTAAGCTGTTAAAATGAAAGGTTCATAAAACAATCCATGACTATTTTTAAAACCAAGACTAAAAAATACAAAGATTTATTCAAGAAGTTGTTAATGAATTGATTGAATGGGTAAACGTTACTGTCTTTACCCCAAGAATTATTGTATGACCATCTACCACGCCATCTACTACGCCTACGAACTCAGCCGGCGTCATTCACTGAATGACTCTGAGAAGTTGGCTACGGCCCTGGCCGATGCAATGGTCGATCTGAATCCACACCAACTGGATGCCGCATTGTTCGCTTTTCAGTCGCCTTTGTCAAAAGGATCAATCCTGGCAGATGAAGTCGGACTTGGAAAGACAATCGAAGCCGGATTGGTAATTGCTCAAAAATGGTCTGAACAGAAAAAAAAGATTCTTATTATCACTCCGGCTAATCTGCGGAAGCAATGGTCGATGGAAATGGAGGAGAAGTTTTATCTGCCAACCCTGATTCTTGAATCCAAAAACTACAAACAGTTCCGGAAGGATGGGATTAAGAATCCTTTCGTGCAAAGTGCAATTGTGATTTGCTCTTATCAATTTGCGGCCAGGAACAATGAAGCCATTATGACCAGGGATTGGAATCTGGCAATCATTGATGAAGCACACCGGCTCAGGAACGTCTACAAGCCCGATAACAAGATTGCCAAAGCCATTAAAACGGCTTTGATGAATACTCCCAAAATCCTATTAACTGCAACACCGCTGCAGAATTCCTTAATGGAACTGTATGGATTGGTCAGTGTGATTGACGATTACACTTTTGGGGATGACCGAAGTTTTAAAACCCAATATGCGCGCCTCACTTCCGAGGATTCGTTTGATGAACTTAAGGCACGTCTTGCGCCTCTTTGTCATCGCACCCTCCGGAGGCAGGTTCTCGAATACATTCGCTTCACCAACCGGATTCCATTAACTGAAGACTTTTATCCTACAGCGGATGAATACACCCTGTATGATATGGTGACGGAGTATTTACAACGCGAAGTGCTGTATGCTTTACCAAACTCGCAAAGGCAACTGATTACCCTGATATTGCGGAAATTGCTCGCATCATCTACGTTCGCCATTGCAGGTGCCTTAGAAACCCTCGCCAACCGATTAAGGCAACAAATAAAGGGAGCCAGTAAAACCAATGATATCGAGGAGATCCAAAAGGATTACGAAGAATTTGATACTGATGCTGAGGAATGGGATGAAGATGCGGACGATAATAAATTAACGCTTTTGGACATCCAGGGTATCGAAGCGGAGATTAAGGAGCTGGAAGCATTCCATTCTATAGCTGTCAGCATTACCGAAAATGCCAAAGGGCAGGCACTGTTAAGCGCACTTTCTCAAGGGTTCAGGAAAGCTATTGATTTGGGCGGCGCTGAGAAAGCACTCATTTTCACCGAGTCACGTAAAACCCAAAACTACCTGATCCGGCTTTTATCCGAAAACGGTTACCAGGATCAGATTGTCCTGTTCAATGGTACCAATAACGATAACTTTTCAAAGGTGATCTATGCGGAATGGGTGGATAGATATCGGAATACTGACAGGGTCACCGGCTCAAAGTCAGCAGATATACGAGCGGCATTGGTTGATTACTTCAAGAATACGGCGAAAATTATGATTGCCACGGAAGCCGGTGCCGAAGGGATCAACCTGCAATTCTGCTCCATCGTAGTGAATTATGATTTGCCCTGGAATCCACAACGGATAGAACAGCGTATTGGCCGCTGCCATCGTTACGGACAAAAGCATGATGTTGTGGTTATCAACTTCATAAACCGCAAGAATGCGGCCGATTTGCGGGTGTACGAACTCCTTGACCAGAAATTCAAACTCTTTTCCGGTGTGTTCGGAGCCAGTGACGAAGTACTGGGTGCCATTGAATCCGGGGTGGAATTCGAGAAACGGATTGCTGCTATCTATCAGAATTGCAGAACCACTGCTGAAATAGAATCGGAATTTGAACGCCTGCAGCAGGAAATGGAAGCAAATATTACCGCAACCATGACCGATACCCGAAAGAAATTGTTGGAGAATTTTGATGCCGATGTTCATGATCGCCTTCGCGTGAACCTCACCGAAAGCCGCGAATACCTGAACAAGTTCGATACTATGCTTTGGAAGCTGACCTGTTTTGGCCTGGATGGAAAAGCTTCATTTGATCAGACCAATCTTCGATTTACCTTAAACGATATTTCAGGGCTAGGTTCAAAAATATCCAAAGGAACTTATGCATTGACTAGGGAAGTTCAGAACTTTCACCGTTACCGCATAGGTCACCCCCTGGCTCAATCTCTCATAGCTAACGTTAAAAGTAAAAATCCTGATGGAGCGCTGATTCAATTTGATTATACCGCTTGGTCCAAAAAATCAGAAAATTTGAGGCCATTGGTAGGTCAATCAGGAACTTTAACCCTTTTTCATTTGGGAATCGATGGTTCGGATGAGCAGGATCATCTTTTACCAATCGCAATCACTGACCGTGAAGAAATCCTATCGGAAGAAATTGCCCGTCGGTTTTTTGACTTACCGGCAACCGTTATCACCGCCAAAAAGGTAACTTTACCAAAAAAGTTACAGGCGGAGACTCAGATGAGGGAACAATCGATAATTAAGAATTTGGAAGCCAGACAAGCTGTCTGGTTTGATGAAGAAATAGAGAAGTTAAATTATTGGGCCGATGACAAGAGAAAGGGTCTCAAAACGGAACTGAAAGAGTTCGATGATGAGATTGCCCTGCTAAAAAAAGAAGCCCGGGTGGCGCCGAACCTTCCGGATAAGCTGGCGATACAAAAAAAACTCAGGGATATCGATAAAAAGCGCGATACCTCATGGAGAGAATATGATGAAGCAGCCAAAAATATCGAAAAACAAAAAGACGAACTATTGGATTCGGTAGAGGAACGATTGAAGCAGACGATTCATGAAAAATCTGTTTTCAACATACGCTGGACCATTGTGTAACAAGTAATTGAAATAAAGAACATTACCTATGACTATTCAGGACCCCGAAAAAATGACCGGAACTTCATTCGACATATCCGCAGAGAACCGTGCTCAGTTGAAGCAACTATTCCCATCGGTTTTCACGGAAACGAAAAACGACAAGGGCGAATTAGATGAATCCATCGATTTTGAAAAACTCAAGGCAGAACTTGGTACCTTTTCCGATCTCTTTGAATCCCGAAGGGAACGCTACGGTATGGACTGGCCAGGTAAAAAAGAGGCCTTACGATTAATACAGACCCCAAGTGCAGCCACATTAAAACCTTGCCGGGAGGAATCAGTGAATTTTGATACCACCGAGAACCTTTTTATTGAAGGTGACAACCTGGAGGTACTCAAGCTTTTGCAGAAAAGCTACTACGGTAAGGTAAAAATGATTTACATCGATCCACCTTACAATACAGGTAATGAGTTTATTTACCCAGATGATTTTACGGAAAACCTTGATACCTATTTAGAGTATGCTGGACTAATTAATGGTGATGGCAAGAAGTTTTCCACAAGCAATACAAATGAAGGCCGTTTCCATACCAATTGGTTAAACATGATATACCCACGCCTGTATCTTGCTAGAAACCTCCTGCGTGAGGATGGTGTTATATTTATCAGTATTGATGATAATGAGGTAAACAACCTGCGTAAAATCTGCGATGAGGTTTTTGGTGAGGAAAACTTCATTGCCGAACTAGTGTGGCAGAAAAAAACCGGTGCTGGTGCAAAAAGCAAGGGGTTTATTGGCCTGCATGAGTATGTACTTTGTTTCGCCAAGCTCATTATTCCGACATGGGACATTGCGGCACCTATGTCAGAAAAAACCAAAGCCATGTATACAAAAAAAGATGAGCACTTTGCAAAACTTGGACCATTTGCAACATGGCCACTTGATACCACTAGCATGGATGAGCGCACCAATCTTCGATTTCCTATTTTTCACCAAGGACAGGAGATTTGGCCTAGAAAACAATGGCTATGGTCTAAAAGTCGGGTGGAGTTGGCCCAGCAAGAAAACAAACTCACCTTTAATTATAACGACAAAACCGCATCCTGGAGTGTCCGATTTAAAGGATACCTTTTTGAGGAGAATGGAGAAGAGAAGTCGGGCAAACCAACCTCTGTCATGATTGGTCCTTATACGCAGGAAGGCACAAAGGATTTTCAAAAATATTTTGATCGTGATGTTTTTCCATTTCCAAAACCTGTTGCACTTTTAAAGCATTTACTATCAATTCAAGTAGAAGGCGTTGAGGTTTCTGGAGACGATATAGTAATGGATTTTTTTGCCGGTTCAGGAACAACAGCTGAGGCAATCCTCCAATTAAATCAAGAGACCGACCAAAATATTAAATTCATCCTCGTGCAGCTTCCAGAGCCATGTAGTAATGACAGTGAGGCATTTAAAGCAGGATACAAGACAATTTCGGACATTGGTAAAGAACGAATTCGGCGTGTTCTAGAAAGCATAGATACTGCAACCCGGAAAAAGCTGGAAATTGATAAAAACAAGAGCCCTGAATTATTTACCGCTGATATTGAGCCTTCTAGTGAAAAACTGACAATGGATTTAGGTTTTAAGGTTCTTAAACTCAACAAATCAAACTTTAAACAGTGGCAGAAACTCGATCCAGCAACCCCGGTTGAAAAAATTGAGGAACAACTCTCTTTGCACATTGACCATATCGACCACCAGGCCACACCGGAAGATTTACTTTATGAAATCCTTCTTAAAACCGGATTTAAACCAACTGAAAAAATTGAGACAAGGACCATTGTAGGGACGAAAGTGTTCTCAGTTGCTGAAGGTGCACTTCTTCTCTGCCTGGAAGATACAGTTACCAAGGAACTGATTGACCAAATAGCCGAAATCGAACCCATGCAGTTTATTTGCCTTGATTCGGCGTTTCACTCAAACGACCAGCTTAAAGCCAACGCTGTTCAGACCTTTGCTGCCCGGAATATGCAGAAGGAAAAGCACAATCAGATTATTTTCAAAACGATTTAGTTAATTGAACTGCAATGATTTCAGACAATTTGCCTGATAAAACGCAATTCCTTCTCTATTCAACAGAGGATGGAAAGATTACGAAAGAAACCCGATTGGAGGATGAATTAACACTAGAGGCAACTATTCGGAAATTCCGAATAGTTCGAACACGATTCTATCAAAACGAGAAAAGGTATTTACTATATGATTGATAAAGGGATCATTCAATTGATGCAGTCAAAATTTGACGGTCTGATACAAGGTATTACTGAGGAAAATATAGAGTTCTGGTTTGCCCGTGATCTGATGGAACCCTTGGGGTATAACCGTTGGGAGAATTTTTTAACAGCAATAAACCGTGCCATAGATTCTTGTAAGTCAACCGGATATGATCCTGACGACCATTTTCGTGGCGTCACGAAAATGGTCGACCTGGGGAGCAAGGCAAAGCGTAAAATTGATGATTTTATGCTTACTCGATACGCCTGCTATTTAATTGCTCAGAATGGAGACCCCAGGAAAGAAGAAATTGCTTTTGCTCAAAGCTATTTTGCCATTCAAACCCGAAAACAAGAACTTATTGAAGATCGGATGCGATTACATGCGCGATTGGACGCAAGGGAACAGTTAAAAGAATCGGAAAAAGCATTATCACGAATTATTTACGAACGTGGTGTGGATGATAGCGGATTCGCCCGAATCCGGTCAAAGGGCGATGCTGCTTTGTTTGGCGGTAATTCCACACAATTGATGAAGGTTAGGTACGGAATTGTTGGGTCAAGACCTTTGGCTGATTTCTTGCCGACTTTAACCATAGCTGCAAAAAATCTGGCGACTGAAATGACCAACCATAACGTGATTCAGGATGATTTAAAAGGCGAAACGTCCATTACGACCGAGCACATCCAGAACAATAAAAGTGTTCGTAAAATGCTTGGGCAACGAGGTATCAAGCCTGAAGCTCTTCCTCCTGAAGAGGATATCAAGAAGGTGGAGAGGCTGGTAAAATCAGAAGAGAAAAAGTTAGCGAAGGGATCCGGTAAATTACCCGAACACAAAAAGTCTGATGATGAAACTAAAGTTTGATTCCAGTCTCGATTACCAACTTGAGGCAATCAAAAGTGTTACCGACCTTTTTGAAGGCTTGCCGCAGCAATCGGCGGGATTAGCCGTAACCCTGCACTCGGAGCTGCTGAATACCGGTATGGAGTATAATGAATTGGGAATTGGCAACAGCCTGAGCCTTACTAATGAGCAGGTTCTGAAAAACTTACAAACCGTTCAAAACCGGAATAACGTAACCAAGTCCAGGTCGCTCATCGAAACCGGCAACTATTCCTTTCCTAATTTCTCGGTGGAGATGGAAACCGGTACCGGTAAAACCTATGTCTATCTCCGTTCGATTTTTGAGCTCAACCAACTGTATGGATTTAAGAAGTTTATCATTGTGGTACCATCCGTAGCCATCCGTGAGGGGGTAACCAGTTCCATCAAACTCATGAAGGAGCACTTTAAGGGTCTGTATAACAATGTTGCCTTCGATGATTTTGTGTATCAGTCCAAAGATTTAAGCCGGGTTCGCCAGTTTGCAGTGAATAACGAGGTGCAGATCATGGTGATTAACATCCAGGCATTCCAGAAGGATGCCGGAGAAAACGTGGATTATGCAACACTGACCGATGACAAGAAGAAAAAATTGAATGTCATCCATCAGGAACAGGATAAAATGTCTGGCCGCCGTCCGATTGAATTTGTCCAGGCTACAAATCCCGTTTTAATTATTGACGAACCGCAAAGCGTTGACAATACCGAAAAATCGCAAAAAGCTATCCGTAATCTTAACCCACTTTTCTGCCTGCGATATTCAGCAACTCATACCAATCCTTATAATCTATTGTATCAGCTGAACCCTGTTCGTGCTTATGACATGCGTCTGGTTAAACAGATTGAAGTTATTGACGCCAGCGGTACCCAGGACTATAACAATACATTTGTGCGGTTGGATGCAGTCGGTTACTGGCCGGCCACGTCAAAGACCCCCCAGGCGAAAATCACCATTTTTGAAGATACTCCAAATGGTACCAGGGAGAAATCAATCCGGATCAAACACGGTACTGACCTTACGAGCCAGACCAACCGACCGGATTACGAGGGATATCTGGTTGTGAATATCAATGCAGAGCCCGGGAATGAATATATCGAATTTCAGAACGGGGTTGTCGTTGAGCTGTTTACCGAGGTGGGAGGCATGAGTGATGAGCGAATGAAGAGCCAGGTTGAACAAACCGTTGAAGCCCATTTCGCCAAAGAGAAAAAGCTGAAAGAAAAGGGAATAAAGGTCTTATCCCTTTTCTTTATCGACCATGTCAAGAGTTACCGGACTTATGATGATGAAGGGAATCCACAGCAGGGGAAGATTGGTCGGTGGTTTGAAGAAGCCTATAAAACAATCAGCACAAAGGCTATGTACAAAGAGCTCATCCCCTTTTCGGCGGCAGAAGTGCATGACGGCTATTTCTCGGCGGACAAAAGGAAGGGAAAGATTGTGGAGCTACTGGATACCAGTGGTGGAACAGCTAAGGACGATGAAACGTACGAACTCATCATGAAAGACAAGGAACGTTTATTATCGCCCGAGGTCCCTTTGCGATTTATCTTTAGTCACTCTGCGCTGAAAGAAGGATGGGATAACCCTAATGTCTTTCAGATTTGCACATTGCGGGAAATGGGAACCGACCGCGAACGCCGGCAGACCATTGGACGCGGATTGCGATTACCAGTAAATCAGGATGGTACCCGGGTTTATGACGAACAGATAAACCGTCTTACTGTTGTGGCCAATGAAACCTTTGAAAACTTTGCTAAGGGTTTGCAAAGTGAAATTGAATCGGCAATCGATCCGAGCGGTGGTTTTAAATTCGGCCGGGTCCCGGCAATTGCTTTTACACAATTACTTAACCCTGAAGGATCAAATTATCTTTCACAGGAGGAATCAAAGGAGGTATGGGATTGTGTGGCAGAACAGGGATTCATTGACCAATACGGGGATTTCACCAAGCAATTTGAGCCTGATAAGCCGGGATTCTCCATTGAACTACCCGAGAAGTTTTCCGGTATAGAAGAGCATGTTGTCGACCGGATGAAGAAATTCCTGCCCAGAGATTTTGTCAAGGATGCCCGTAAGCGACAAGCAATTAGTTATAATAAACGGGTAGAATTGAATCCTGATTTCATGGTTCTCTGGGATAAAATCAGTCAGAAAACCCGGTATTCGGTCGAGTTTAGAACAGAAGACCTGATCAAACGCGCAGCCGAAAAGATCAGGACCATGGCTGAAATACAGGCAATACAGATTTCAATTACGAAACGGGATCTTGAAATCACCGAATCAGGATTAGAAGGTGGAAAAGTAAAGAGCAGCCGAATTCATTTGGTCAGTAACGATCAACCGTTGCCCGATATTCTTGCATTTCTTCAACGGGAAACTGAGCTCACGAGAGGCACGCTGGTTCAAATCCTTAAATCATCTGGTCGGATCAAGGATTTTACCGTTAATCCACAGTCTTTTATGACGGAGGCAGCTAAACGCATAAACCGGTCATTGCATGAATTGATTATCGATGGTATCAAATATGAGCCAATAAAAAATCAGTTCTATGAAATGCGCCTGTTTGAAGAGCAGGAAATCGAAGAATATCTGAGCCGGCTTTACACCATATCCAGTCATGACGACCGAACACCATACGATTTCATCGCCTACGAAAGCGGGACAGAAGAAGAAATTGCCAAGCTCCTGGATGCCGATGAACATGTTAAGTTCTTCTGCAAACTTCCACGGTGGTTCAAAGTAGCAACGCCATTGGGCGATTACAACCCGGATTGGGCGGTAGTTGTGGAAGACACAAAAAAACTTTACTTGGTACGAGAAACGAAAAGCACCTTGGATGCCGATAAACGACGTGAAACCGAGAATAAAAAGGTTGCCTGTGGCAAGGCGCATTTTAAAGCACTTGGGGTAAATTTCAAAGAGGCGACAAATATTTACGAGGTGCTGCAACCATGATCCTTTATGTTAAAAATTGATTTGAATTGAATTTGGATTACAAAAGTTATAGAAAAAAGAGACCGTTAAAGCATAATATTCCAATGAACAAAGGCTCTTTCTAGATTTTCAATAAAATTGTTCATAGCTTGTTGATAAAATTTCTCATGATATTATTAACTGCCAGCAATATTATATTATATTTGCATCATAGTTCTTTGAAAAGTGTTTTGTTTCTGGTTGCTAAGTGGAGTTCACTTGACAGTTCGAAAGAACAACCCGTGAGGGTTTCTTAATGGCACAACAATTCTCTTCCGTTCTATCGTTGCGATGATAGACCGTACCTGATATTGGTAATGCTATTGTATATGCATCAAGCTATCAATTGATTATTGATTTTTTGGAGCAGGAAAATTAGGTGAGTGTAATGGGAACATCGTTTACGCACTTAGCGTCCAGAGCTTTCCGGCTGTGATAATAGAGGACAGTTTTACCAAGTGAGCAGGGGTAATATTGCCTCATTTATTTAAACTAAATTATTATGGCCAGAATTAAACAATGTCAAAACATTGATAGATTGATACATAGTATCAAATCTATCACTGAGAACCGGTGTTCTCTTTCGGAAGAGGATATAAATATCCTTGATGAAGCATTAACTCTACTTCAGAATCTGAAACGGAAAAAGGGAAAAACCAACAAAGACATACTAGAAGTAGTAGTCAAAACTGTTGAATTGTTAGCCAAGTTTTTCAAATGAATCTGAGAATTAAAAGAAGAAACGCGTCAGAAAATCCGAACACTCCTTAATTTTTTTCAAACAACATGGATTTAGGCAGAACCATAAAAAATATTAGAAAGCAGAAAGGGCAAACTCAAGGTGAGTTTGCCACTTTATGCGGTATTTCTCAAACTTACCTTTCCCAGGTTGAAAATAATCTTAAAGAACCCAAGCTGTCAACGCTTAAATCAATCAGCGAGCAATTGAAGGTTCCTTTGCCAATTTTATTTTTTCTTTCAATGACAGAAGAAGATGTTCAACCTAGCAAACGCCAAGCATTTGCTATAGTAAGTCCTTCTGTAAATTCCTTGGTAAATGAATTCTTCGCTGTATAAACAAGCCCAACTCAAGCATCTTTGCGCAATCATTGGTTGTCAACCTTACGAGGTGGAACATATCACTAGCCATATTGATGATTATTATAAAGAGTGGTTTGAGAAAAAAGTAAATAAGGTCACGGGCGATTTCAAAAAATACAAGGATGGAACGGTAAAGGAAAGAGCGATTAGACCGTCTCTGAAACGACTGAAAATTATTCAGTCCTCAATAAAGAATAAAATCCTTGTTCCAATTTCACTCTCTGATAACATACATGGTGGAGTTAAAAGAAGAAGTAACATCACGAACGCTAAACCGCACCAAGGAAATAAATACCAGTTTACAACCGATCTGCAAGATTTTTATCCAAGTATAAAACACAAACAGGTTTACCATACTTTTTTGCTGTTGGGTTACTCTGATCATAAAGCTCATTGGCTTACAAAACTGACTACTTGGAAATACGAGTTGCCGCAGGGAACTCCAACGAGTCCGCATATCGCCAACCTTGTATTTCTTGAAACGGACAAGAAACTGATTTCGCTTTGCAGACAAAATAATCTCACTTACACCAGGTATGTTGACGATTTGACTTTTTCATCTCAGCAGGATTTTAAACCAATTCTGAACAATATTTTAGAAATAATTAAAGAAGGTGGTTTCAATATAAATTTCCGCAAGACTAAATATATGGGTAACCAGACAGTTACGGGCATTAATTTATTCCTCCATTGCATTGATGCACCAGAAAAAATAAAAGTGAAAGCTGAAGCGGAAATAATGACTAATAGCAAGTTAAAACCATATTCCAATTATTTACAAAGGATTAGGGGAACGAACAAAAACATGCTTAAAGAAAGGCAGCCAATTATAAAAGGGACTTCATGAAGCCCGAAGAGTCCTAATTGCTATTCCGATTGCACGTGATCACTTTCAACTGCACCAATCTGCGGACCGTTATCTGAAATTATGATGTCTTCTAAGACTACATTGACGTGAATGTAAAGGACTTCAAATGTTAAAAGAACATAAACGATCGATCCTTTCGTATCTATTTCTAACCGTTTCTTTATTTTCGTCAATAATTACATATAGCTGTTCATCAACTCGTGAAAAGGATAGTGAAAAGGTTATGACGTGGGCAATTTTCAAAATCAGTTATGATCCTAATACAAATATGGCTGAAGGAGGGATTTGTGGAAGCGCATTTTTCTTTAAAGAACAGTTTTTTATTTCAGCCTACCATTGTTTCAACGATTCTGTTTTCACTCCAAATAAGAATTTTCCAAAAGTAAAAGTATTCTTGGTAAACAATAGAGGAGATATCATCGATGATATCAGGATTAAAAAACTAGTTCCTGAATATGATTTGGCAATCGGGGAGGTAATTCAACATGATAAAAATGTAATTGCCTACTCATTAGCTAATGATTTCAATGTGGGCGATTCGGTTTACAACATTGGTTTCCCTACCGAGAGTCTAATTAATTATAGAATCAAGATTGAAAAAAATAATTTGTTTGTTGAAAACATCATTTTGAAGGAATTCCGGCAAAATGGTGAAGTTGAAGATATACTGAGGATTACTGTAAATTCAAACGATGTCAAATTGGATAATAAACTTATGATTAAATTAACCTATACATCAAAATTGGGATTCTCGGGAGGTCCCTGTCTATTGAAATCTTCGGGTAAGGTGATTGGAATGATGTCTATGTTAATCCCCTTTGAAATAGATCCTAAAAAACCAGCAATGGCTGTAAGAATAAGCGATATATTACAATTTCTGGAGACTAAATAGAAAAGCTATCAAAACTTCAGATAACAGGCGTAACCAGGACGCTCATTCATTTGGCATGTGATGTTGAAACCGAGTTGGAATGATTGTTGTATTCACTCAATAGTTTTTGTCGCGAGGAAATCGTTCGTTTTTAGCGGCAAAAACTGCGATGTGGTTAGGCCAAACGTTAAATTACTCACAAAACATTAATAACCTCGAAACCGGCTTCTCTCCCGATCACTTGGGAAGCTGGCCAGTACTTCTTCCAAAAATTTCAAACCCTTACTGTCTTCCCCGGCCTAGGTATCACCTCATTCACTTTATTGTAAAGGGTAAGCGATTGAACTCTGCCACAACACCTGCAATCCCAGCAGGATCTAAGGTCAGTTCAATACCTCCATATCTTACGGCATAAACTGCTGTTTTTGTGTCCTTTTTTACAAGGATGCATGGCCGTATCTTTCATTCAAATCAATAGATATGGCTGCCAAAATCAGAAGGAACTTAATGCTGAAATCCCTGGATCTCAAGGAGACCCCATCTGGTGACCAGGTATCGTTCAGCATGATATTCATTAAAAAAGATGGCGAAAGGGTTTTTGTACCCCGGGCCGTTTCAACCGGATTGCCCTATTCATTGTCTGCTAACCGGCTAAGAGGAATTCTTCCTATTGATTCCAGTGGCAATAAAATCGGGCATGTTTATCCGGTTTGCATCGACAATATTCTGGAATATAACTCCATGGAGGTAATACTATAATGGCTAAAATCCTTTGGAATAAGCAGGGCGATCCGCTCATGGCCTATGGCAAAACGTATTTTGCAACCACCACAGGTGCTCCGGAAGAAGTGAAACCAGTAAAACCGGTTGAGGAACTGGATTCCACCGAAATATTCAACCAGTATACCGTCAGTCCGTGGGGATCCGGAAACGATTTTCCTGTTCAGGCGTTGGATATCATCGGTCGCACTGGTGTGCTGAACACCGGCTTAAAGTATATAAGAAACTTTACTATGGGTCAAGGGATTTTCCCGGTGAGAGTCACTGGGTACAATGATAAGGGTGACGAAATCCTCGAAGTGATTAATGACCCGAAAATTACCTCATTCCTGGAGGGGAGGATCGTTCGCCGATACATGGCCAACGCCCTGCGCGATTATTTTAAGCTGGGAATTTCTTTCGCGGAGCTTATTGCCAATGCCGATGGTTCGCAAATCGTTGGAATCAACACCATAAACGCGCAGCATTGCAGGCTCACCCAGGCACAGGGAGGTTCAATTAAGAATTGCATCATCCATGGGAACTGGCCGGATCCGCCGGCGGAAGCTTTCAAGACCTTACCAATTCTGGATAATTATGATCCTGAATCAGATCTGATCTCCCGGAGGATAGCCGGAAAAACCGCTAATAAATCCTTTGTCTACCTGATCCGGGATGAATGGGGAAACGAGGATTATTATCCGCTCCCTGCCTGGTACTCGGCATACCGTGCCGGATGGATCGATATAGCCAACCAGGTGCCGGTATTCCTGAAACGGGCTTATGCAAATCAAATCACATGGCTTTGGCACATCAAAATACCGTATGCGTATTGGGATAAGCGTTACCCGAAATCTCAGCACAAAGATGAAGTGGCCCGGATGGCATTGATCCAAAAAGATATGGACGAGATCGAAGGATCACTGACAGGCACAGCAAACGCCAATAAGGCAATCTTCAGCCACTATGCAGCCAATGCATCCGGGAAGCCTGAAGAAATGTGGTATATCGAGCCGCTGGATAATAAGTACAAAGAGGGTGATAAGCTAATCACAAGCGCAGCTGCCAACTCTGAAATCCTCTTTTCCCTGATGATCAATCCCAATGTGCTCGGTGCCGGGATGCCCGGTGGAACTTATGCCGGGAACCAAGGAGGAAGCAATATACGTGAGGCGTTCCTGGTCAACATTGCAAACGCCTGGCTAGACCGACAGAACATCCTTGATCCGATTGAGGCTTATCTGGGATTCAACGGAGTGAAAGACGTTCAGCTCCTGTTCCGTAACACTATTTTAACCACGCTGGATACCGGCGCCGGTACTCAGAAACAAATCAACTGACATGCTTTTCAAACCAACCCTGAATGCGAAAATGGAGGAAATCCGGAAGTATGTTCCGGTAAGCGCTGCAACTTCATTCGGGAACATTTCGGCATTTATCCAAAGTTCAGAAGTCAGTTTCATAATACCATTGATGGGAGAAGAGCTTTACGAACAGCTACTTGCCTATTACACCACGCCAACCACCTTACCAACAGGAGTTACCACCGAAAACAAGATCCAGTTTGATACACTGATCGAGTATGCGCAGCGTGCACTGATCAACCTGACCTACTATTCCGGTTTCGATTTTATCAATACCATCATGAACGATGCCGGTTTTCACCGGCAGGAATCGGATACCGAAAAAGGTTTGTACAAGTACCAGGAGGATGCCGTCAAATCCGGATTCCGTAATAATGGATTCAATGCATTGGATACTATGCTCAGGTACATAGAATCTCATATCGATGCATTCGAACTGTTCAAATCGAGTCCCAATTATACGCTCCGCAAAAAGTCGATCATTCCCGATACGCTCACCTTCGATACCATTTTTGATATCAGCAGCTCCCGGCTGGTATTCTTAAAACTCTGCCGGTTTATTGCCCAGGTTGAAGATTTCGAAATCGGAGCCCTGTTGGGAACAAAATTGTACAACCTGGTTAAATCCGAAATCGTGAAAGATTCTCCGGATCCCAGGATCCTTGCTCTAATTCCGCATATCCAGCGGCCACTTGCATATCTAGCAGTCAGCCGCGCATCCTTTCAGCTTGGAATAAATGTCACCGACAAGGGCCTTTTCTTCGAATCTCAGGCATCCACTTTGCTGAATTCCGCGGTTTCCACACCATTAACGGATCAACAGTATTACCTGCTCGCAACCAAATCCGAAAAAACCGGCAATGAATACCTTGAACTGCTGAGAGGATTCCTGCTCGCCAATGCAGCGGATTACCCTTTATACGTTTCTCCGGGAGCCTCACCATTTGTCCGTGACAACAAGACCAAAAGCACAACCTGGGTATGACTCCGATTGCATTGGAATATTGCCCCGTTAGATGGCTCCGGTATTCCCGGAAGCTGAATTGTCAGCATCCGGATAATTGGAGCGAATTATCTGCAAAGCAGTTAATCGCAGCCGTCCGGGTGATGCAGGAGACCATCACGGATGATGAATTGATTGCATCGATGCTGAATATCAAAAAGAGACTGGTCAAAAGACTTTCTGCTTACCAAAAGTTTTGCATTATAGATCTTCTGGGGTTTCTGGAAACACATGACCCCTACTACAAATTCATTCTACCTGCGATCGGCAAGTTCTCCCGGCCACAGCCCAGGCTAAAGGACGAAACCTTCGGCACCTTTATCTTTGCTGAAACCTATTTCGAGAAATATGTCACCACTGGTGACAAAAAGTTTTTAGCCAAATTCATATCCTGCTATTACCGAACCGGAGTATTCCGGGAAGCAGATATTAAAACCAATTCGGTAATCATTGTGGATCTCCCGGCCGATGAGCAAGAGGCCGTGTTCCTCAATTACTTCCTGATCCGTCAGTGGTTCGTTGAACAATACCCGAACGTATTCGAGCCGGCCGCAGACCAGACGAAAAAAGAAAAATCATCCTGGATAGACGTCTACGATGCCATTGTCGGAGACGACATCGTAAAGGAAGCCGAATTCGCCAACTTGTCTTTATCTACTGTACTCAGGTATCTCGATAAACGCATCAAAACCAATAGACATGAAGGCAAAGTTCCTGGATCTCGTTGACTATTTCGAGACCCTAGCCATCCTGCATAAAGGGATACAGCATACCGAAGAGGAAAAGCACTTCTTCCGGTTCGAACTGGAAGAAATGCTGACCGGCATGAAATCAAACCTGAACTACCCGGCCCTGATCCTGGAAGGATATGACTTTAATTTCGTGGATGAAGATTCCGACAACCTGCAGAAACGGGTGAGCTGCACTTTTATGCTGCTCGGGAAGGTCAGTGATAAGGGGGATTTCGATGCCATCCACACCCTTTGGGATAAGCTCGAAGAGATCGGAGACGAAATCGTGGTGAAGATCCTCTCAGACAAAAGAGACCACCAAACCGATTGCCTGGCGTATTTCCATGCCCGGTCGATAACCGGAACTCCAATTACCGACATGAACCTGATTCATTACGGATTCCGGTATGCTTTCGAATTGTCCTGGCCGGTGAATAATGATGTGGATCCCACAAAATGGAGCACCAATGGATCATACTGAGACCGAAGCCTATAATGCCCTTATAACCAAATGGGGATTTAAAACGCGAAGCCTGCTGAAAATTAGCGTGGCCCGGCTATCCATGAAAGGTAAAAAAGAACTGGTTACACGGATTCAGTTAAAAAGCAAAAAGGATTTCGGAGAGATCGAGGCGGCAATATTCAACTTCCCGCAACATGGAGTCTTTTTTCATAAAGGCGTTGGCCGGGGATACATCATGGTTGCCGGAACCGTGGTTCGAGGGAAACGGAAAGACAAAAGCCATTCTGCGAACCATCCGAATAACGCGGTTATCCACCCGGCATCCGGACCGCTGAAACGCCATCCAAAAGATTGGTTCAACCCGGTATTTATCAAATCCATTCCTGTACTCGCTGACATTATTGCAAGTACGAAGGCTGATAACATTTTCGAAGTCAAACACCTTAAACTGAACACCTGATGGCCAGAGAATACACGCGGGAGATTTACTTGTATATCAATGGCAAGCAGATCAATAACGATATTAAAAGCATTCGTGCAGAGATGCAGCTTTTGGTGAATGAGCAGGCCAAGATGATCGTTGGTTCCAAAGAATACGTGGCCCACGGGGAGAAGATCCGATCCCTGAAAGGAATCCTGAACGAACATTCCCTGCAATTGAAAAACATGAACCGTTCCTGGAAAGAAACCATGGGTGCTATGGGCGATTGGTTCAACCGGTTCCAGGCTGTGGGTGTGGCTGCTATCGCCACCATTGTTGGAGTAGTCATGGCATTCCGGAAAACCACGGAAGCCTCGATGTTGATGGAGGAACGCATGGATAACTTATCCGCGCTAACCGGGTTAACCGGACGCTCCCTGGAATGGCTCGGGCAAAAAGCAAAGGATTCTTCGGTATCCATTACCGAAACCGGAGTCCGGATTAAACAGTCAGCCACCGATATTGTGGATGCCTACACGAAAATAGGATCCCAGCGGCCGGAGCTTTTGAAAAACAAAGAAGCCCTCGCGAAAGTCACGGAAGCAGCTATCGTCCTCTCTGAAGCTGCCAAATCTAAACTCGAACCGGCAACACTGGCACTAACAACTACCATGAACCAATTCAATTTGGGCGCCGGTGAAGCCAATAGGATTATAAATACCCTGGCTGCCGGCTCCTTGGTTGGTGCTGGTGAGATCCCTTACCTGACAGAGGTTCTGGAAAAATCAGGTACCACAGCCAACCTGATGGGAATCAGCATCGAACAGATGACTGGGATCATCGAAGGAATTGCGCCAAAATTCCAGATGGCTGAAGTGGCCGGTACCGCCCTGGATCGGGTATTTCTTGAAATGAGAAAACGTGGCATCGGTTTCAAAGACGGGGTTTTTGATATCAACCGTGCAATCGATGAACTCAGCGCCCGTTACAAAAGCGGTGAATCGGCCGTTAAAATATTTGGGGTGCATCAGGCGAAGATGGGCGAAGTGTTGGTCATGAACCGGGATGCCATCAACCGGTTTACCGAAGGGGTTACCGGAACCAAAGTTGCCTTCGAACAGGCCGGTAAGAATACCGACAACATGGCTGCGAAACTAGCTCAGGCAAAAAACAAGGTAACCCTGATGTATATTGAGGTTGGGGAAAAGCTGGCTCCGGCCATGATCTTTTCCACAAACGCTCTCAATATTTTCCTCCGGACCATGATGGCACTCCCTAAGATCATCAGTGACAATCGGGTCCTGATTGTTTCCCTTGTTGGTGCAGTCCTTGCTTACAATGGGGCATTGATTGCTCATATCGCAGTATCCGTATGGAAACGTACTGCCGACCTGCTGACTATTAAATCTACCGCTCTTCAAATTCTTATGACCGAGGCCCAGACCGCTCAAATTGCAAAACTTACAATTGTACAGAAAGCGGCCGTTGTAACCCAATGGCTCCTGAATGCAGCCCAGGCGGCTAACCCTGTCGGTTTGGTCATTGCCGCAATCACGGCCCTGATCGCAGCTTCAATGATCTATGCCCGCAACAGTAAGGAAGCTTTGGCAATGGAGGCGCGTAAAAAAGAGCTGGTTGATTCTCTAACAACTTCTAATCTAGAGCTTAGTGCATCATATGATATGCTTTCAGAAGATCAGGATAAACTGAACCGCATGTCAGTGGATCAGAAACGGGAACTAGCCCAGCAACTGGATGCCACCATAAAACTGGCCGAGGCAAATTATGATCTTCTAAAATCCAAACGGGGTGAACTTCGCGCGGATAATACGAAGCTTAATGCCTGGCAGTTTCTTACCACCTGGAGCAATTCCGGTAAACTCGAAAAGGCGAGAGCTAATGGCCTGAAAGCGGTTGCGGATATCGATATTGCACTGGGCAAATCCGGAGACATGATTCAGTCTTTAAAAGATCAGAAGCTGACCCTCGCAGATATACTGTCGGCCGAAGCCACAGGCGATAAAATAGGTACTGAGTCCATCGTGATGATGGAGGAGAAGTTGGATCGGTACACCCTGGCGCTGAATAATGCCAAAATCGGCACCGAAGAATATATCCGGCTGCAGAAAAAGGTTGCATCTGTTGATGCTGAGCTAAAGAAAGCACGGGGCTCAAACCTGGATGGTGGGGATGATGGCAAATTCAAACGAGCCGAGGCTCTTAAGGATATTGAGGAATTCCACAAAAACCAGAACGCTGTCATTAAAGCACAGTATGCCAAGGGCATTGATGATAAAGACGTTTACCTCGAAAAATTGGATGCCGAAGAACTCCGGTACCTGAACGCCTCCATTGAAAGACTTAAAAAACACGGTCAAAGTACGGTAGAAGAAGAAGAAAAGATCCAGGATGTTATTATCGCTGCCAGGGAAGCCGGACAGAAAAAAACTGCCGAGGCTTCCAAGCAACTATATGAAGAATACGATAAATTCTATGAGAAATGGGATGAAGACAGCAAGAAATTCCTGAAGGATGCCGGTGAAAACGCCAAGTTACCCGATTGGTATGTCCAGCAGCAATTGGAACTGGATTACTGGATGGAGAAAACCTATGAAGGCCAGAAGGCTAAACTGAAGAAAGAATTGGATGACAAACTGATCGGATATACCGAATACACAGACAAAATCAAAGCTCTGGATCAGCAAGTGGCTGAAAAACAGTTCCAACAGATGGAGGATTGGGCCCGTGGAGCCAATACCATTATGGATGCCGTTACAACTATGTATGAGGCATCTAAGAACCGGGAGCTTGCAGCCGCCGGGCTTACCGATAAGCAGAAAGCGGCCATTGAAAAAAAATATGCCAAACGTCAGCAGGATATGGCCATCGCTCAAACGATTATCGAGGGAATCATGGAAATTGCCCGGGTTAACTCCAATACCGGAGTCAATGCGGATCTTACCCAAACACTTCGAGCCTTTTTGACCGGTGCTGCCGTGGTGCGTACCATTGCCAACGTGGCCCTGATCAAATCCCAGCAATTTGCAAAAGGGAAATACCCGGTCATGGGCGCGACCGATGGCAGGGTTTACCAAGCCCCGATGATGGGAGCCATCAAAACCGGATACTATAAACAGCCAACTCTCGGCCTGTTCGCTGAACGTGAACCGGAAATTGTCATCGATGGGCCAACCACCCGGAACATCAAAGCCAATTTCCCAGAGATTTTGGGTGCAATAAACGCTGCCAGGGTAAACCAATATGCCGGGGGAATGTACCCCGATCTGGGAGGAACCAGTCAGCAGTCCGCCATGCAGATAACCGCCCTCCTTCAGGCAAACATGCAGATGATGAGGCAGGTACAAAAATCGCATGAACGGCCGGCGTTAGTTAGTTTTCAATCGATTCGGGAAAGGGAGGATGAATTCAATGCGATTAAAACAAAAAGTACCATATTCTAATGTTGAGGAGTCTTGCACAAAATGCAGTGAACGTTACCGAAAAACAGTCGCTTCAGGGAAGGATAGGCGTTCTTTTCCTATGGAAGATAGACTTTCAGGAAGAAGCGTTGAGAATTAGCAAAAACAGGTTGTTATAGCCAATCAAATCTTCACGACAAAGCTAAGTTAGGCAACAATTTTTCCTATTTTTAAAGTCAGGAACCAATCTCTTAACAAAGAACCTCATGCCTACCGTGAAATCAAACTGGATTTCAATTATTAAGACGCTCAGGGCCTTCTTTGGCATAACCGATAAGAAAGAATATCTCAACAAACTGGCCGACAACCTCGAAAAGCAAAAGACTGAAGATGTAAATCTGGCTTTTAAGATTTGTGATATCCGCGAGAAAGGTTTTATTGCTAAGGTTGAAGGATTATATGGCTTTATTTCATTCAACCACATGCCCTGGAAGTATCCCACCACTGAGGCCTGGCAGGCGGTTTTTCCGTTTATAATGGGCAAGGTGTTTTTCTGCAAAATCTACAAGCTCAATAAAGACCCTCTTTGCCTTCAGATCAACGGGGAAATTCCCCAATTCCGAAAACCGGATCTGATCGAAAATGAAGTTTACCCGGGGGTTGTCATTAACAAGGCCACCTATGGAGTTTTCATTGATATCGGGTATACCTTTAGATGGGAATGTGGATCAATTGTGGGGTTACTTCACAAATCGAATTTTGAAAACCTGGAGTCGTTTAATAAAACTGCAGTGGGGCAGGTTATTGAGACCACTTTCTGGAGGGTGAACGAAAAAAATCAGCTGGTATTCGGAAACAGATCCGATCTCAGGGAATGGCAAACCGGCGAAATCTTCAACCTGATTGGTGAAACGGTGGAAGTAAAAATAAGAAAGATAAAAGGTACCGGCTTCATCTGTCTGGCCGAAGGACAATTTCAAGCTTATATGCCGGTTACAAGGTTCCTGTACCCATTAAATTTACTTCAGATAAAAAAGGCAATCAGTTTTTTGGAAGTTGAAGAGATCATTCACTGTGAGGTAACAGGAATCGATAAAGGCAAGAAACTGGTTTTTCTTAAATGGACCTTGCAATCTGAGATAGCTATTATTTCATCCCGGGAAAATCAAGTCGAGAATCCTTTGATACTGAGGAAGAGGAAAGCCAAAAATAATCCTTGTGACCAGGATATCGATTCTGCAAACGAAAACAATGCCATTGGTAATCTACTCGACAATGACACCATTCAGAAACTGAAGCTTTTCGGAAAATAACCAACTTTTCGATGAGGATGGTCATTGCCAACCGCCTTTTATAGGAAGGTGGCGTAGGTATTCATCCAACCTTTCCAAATGAAATCCATTAAGTTCTAGCCGGAGTCCCAGGAATCTGTCCTTTTTAGTTGGTCGATACGCCCCTACTTTCAACCGACCAAATAATAAGAATCATGCTTGATCAAAGCCAATTTCACCTGATAGAGATATTGCTCTCCTTGGCAGGAGCATTAATCCTGATATTGCTGGGGATAATAGGGTTCTGGATCCAGAAATGGATACGGGCCACGGATGCCCTCACGGAAGCCATTACAAACCTAAAGGTTCTCTTTGCAACCTCCCAATCGGCTGTCACAAATCTCGAGAAACGGTGCGACAACACCTGTAAGACGATCAACGAGAGACTAAACAGCCACTCCGATTCCATCCACTTTCATGAAACTGAAATCGCAATCCTTAAAACAAACAGTCAATGATTACGAAGGATTTTTCAATTCACGAATTCGTACCACCGGCTATCTATGAGCATTTCGTGGATAAATCCATCTGGTTCATCGATCCGAAAATTGTGCAGATGGCCCAGTTTATCCGGGATCGCTTAGGGAAGCCCATCACGATCAATAACTACCTCACCGGCGGATCCTATCAATATTCTGCATTCCGGGATAGTGCCTGTTCGATTGGGGCAACCAACTCCCAACACCGTCATGGCCGGGCCATCGACTTTCGAATTCAGGGAATGTCACCGATGGAAATCCGTGCGGACATCATCAAGAATTTTGATTTGTATCGGGCATCAGGCCTGACCACCATCGAAGGGGGAACCCCAACCTGGACACATATCGATTGCCGGTTCACCAATATGGATTCATTATTAATCGTACCCTATAAATAAAAGTATCATGAAAGAAGGCATTGAAAACATCAAGAATTGTGTCGGTTTTGTCCTGGACATCACCGCTGACGTACAAACTGCTCTTGCCGACGGCAAGTTTGGTTTGAGAGATTCATTTCTGTTCGTGGATGACGTTCCACAAGTTCCAAAAGTGATCCGGTCAGCCGCCAAATTTTGGGATGAGTTTCAGGATCTGGACGAAACCGAGCAGGCTGAAATCGTTGATTTTGTGATCGAGCGCGTAAAGTGTAACACCGAAAAGGCGAAAGCAATAATCGTTCAGAGCTTCAAAACGGCCATGTCGATCAACGATGTGGCACGGGATGGTATCGCTCTTGCAAGGATCATCAAAGCAGCGTAATCATGAATGCGGTTTTCAGAATAATCCTGATCAGCCTTAAATACCTCGTCAATGTTGGCCCGCTCCTATACGAGGCAACACAGTGGGGTATTAAGATTGCCCGGGAAATCAGGCGCAAAAAAACAGCTCCACCGGTTGAGGTGATTATACCTGAGAAACCAATCGCTACAACCAAAGCCGACTTTGATCCTGGTTAACATTTTCTTGTCGTATTTTAGTATGAACCGTGATCCCACAATGGGTTACGGTTTTTTCATTTCCTATTAAAACATTGAATTGAAGACGATTACTTTTCCCTTCGGGATTCTTCTTGTATCTAATGATTTCAATCCAGTTGGTTTCTTAATTTATCTTGATGACAATATGAACTACATGAGTTGCCATTCAATTTTATTCGTCATTCATTCTGTGACTTATAGTGTTTCTTCGAAAACTCTTCCAAATTTGGGGTTACCTTTTAATCTGTTTATGGATTAATAGAAAACTGACCACTGTTACAGATTTTCTTTTGCTCACCTAAATCCAAGTACCATGTCACCCAATCAATTTATTTTATTTAGCCGGAATCTACCGTTCTATCAATAATAATATTCAGATTCTGGCAGTAACCATTTGATTCATTGCGAGTAATGTGAAAAACCAGACCCACCTCCCTCCAGATGGGCTTGGAGAAACATGAGAGCATCATTGGAGGGGAAATTAATGTTGGACAAATTTAACAATTCTTATTATGAGAAAAATTATTAGCATCACTATCTTATCCATTATGGTTTTATTTGGGTCAGGTTTCAAAACAGGGGCTCCATCTCCATTACCAGTTCCAGTGCCACCCTATACTATGATTGAAATCCCAGATCCACCTACATGTTACGCCCTTAAGGTTGAATGTACTGGTAGTTTAACTTCCAATTATATTGTTTATGATCCTGACTATACTTCAATTTGGAATATGGACGGTAGAGCTTCATGCTATTACGGAATTACTGCCAAAGTTTCTGTTAAGTGGTACAGCTATTCAAGCTGGAGTGTTATAGGAGAGATTTCGTCAGGGGATCCAAACGTAACAAATACTTGTTATGATGACTTTTTGTCTAAAATGGAATTTAGTTATTATGATATTCCTACTCCGTGAATTGTAAGAGAATTTCAAAATAATGTATTTCAAACAAGGGGGGGGAGTTCCCCCCCTACCATTTTTATGGTCTTGGGATTGGTGTTGCTTACTTTTATCGACAAAAAAACTAAAAGAAGATGAAGGAAAACAACAACGTGAGTGATTTTCCATCCATAATTCGTTTGACATTGACATCTTGATAAGATCGGAATAGTTTTTTCTATCTTTGTTTGTTCCCCTAAATAGTTCTACTGTCTAATTTTGCCTTTTATGAGAGTTGAATTAAAGTTTATATCAACTTGTTCCATTGGTCTTTTAATTACCATCCTTACATTCATTTCTTGTAATAAGATAAATCTGCCACCTGTGGCCGTTTTAGAAGTGTTTCCTTCAATTGGCGATACCACTATTTTTTTTGACTTCAGTTCAGCCGGATCCGAAGATGACCGCAATTATCCCATTGCGTTGCAATATCGCTGGGACTTTGATGGAGACGGGCTGTGGGATACGGAATACTCCAGGAACAATGGTATCGCCCATCAGTATAAGCAACCGGGCTCTTATCATGTTTTAGTTGAAGTGAAAGATATCGATGGCCTTTCAGCCATTGCAGGAGATTCCGTTGAAGTTTTCGGAATGAATCCGGACACCGGCACCATGCTTGACAGCCGGGATGGAAATCAATACAGGATCGTCAAAATCAATGACCAATGGTGGATGGCCGAAAACCTTCGTTACGGAACGGTAATCCCGACCGACCGGGAGCAGACCGATAATGACACGGTCGAAATGTACAGAATCCTCAATTCCGAACCTTTGGATACCATTGGCGGAATTTATCTTTGGATTGAAGCGATGAATTACCGGGTTACCGATCCGCGAGGAATTTGTCCCGAAGGGTGGCACATCCCAACACGAAAGGAGTGGGAGGGATTATTTGCACCTTATCCAAGGCCATATTCCTTACAATATTATGGCAGCGAAGGTCTTTCGAACCTCAACCTCGATCTTAGGAACGGAGGACGCAGAACCAATGGTACTTTCGAGTATATCGATTTATTTTACCCCGTTGGTGTTCGAGCTGGTTTCTGGTCATCTTCCTTTACCTTAGAAAACGCTCTCTTTCGACCTTATTATTGTAGTTTTAATAGCGAAGAATGGCTAACTTGGTACGACCTTCCCCTTAAGGGTGGTCTTATCCAATATTATTCAGTCAGATGTGTGAAAGACAATCGATAAAGAGGGCAATACCAATGAAGTACCGTGGAATTTTTACCGCAATTTTTTTATTGGTCTTATCTTCCTGCTCCAGCGATCTCGATCTGATTGATCCGGCCGATCCGATCCCGGTTGTCTTCTTTCAAATGAATCCGGAAGACCGCTTTTTATACCTGACGCTAACGAAATCATTTGCTGGCGATTCCAGTGCGTATGATATGGCCCGTAACCCTCAGTCGGTTTATTATGATAGTGCCAATATTTATCTTGAAGGATGGATCGATCAGTACAAAGTCTGGGAAACTCATTTCGAACCTTCCAGCCGGATCAAAGCACCCGGGATCTTTGCAGAAGTTCCCGGGTATTGTTACAAGGCTTATAACATCGAACCGTTTGGTCAACTATTTACTCATTACAGGTTAATGGTTACCATTCCGGGAATATCAAGCCCGGTGTTTTCCAAGATTGGCAACGTCGGGCCACCTATCGTCAAATCCAGATTTGATCATCAGATCTCTCTTTATCCTAAAAATTATGAAATTGGGATCAGCCCGGGACCCGGTTCAGCCTATTGTGATTTGATCTGTGTGTTTCGTTACCAGCAATTAGAAGGAATGTGGGTAAATCATTCGGATACTTTTCTTTTAAGAAGAGATATCAACTTCGAAGCCGGACGAACTGATTATCTCTATGCCGAACTGTTTTTTAACCAGATTGCTGTCAATATCAAACCCATTAACGACACGATTGTCAGGAAGTTTACCTCGCTTGACCTGATATTGTATGCCGGGGATCAATATTTCAGGGATTATATTGACACCTATGGAAATGCAGCGGACCTGGATTTACCTCCCAAGGGAAATATCACCAATGGACTGGGCTTATTCACTATGCTTCGGACTGCCATTAAAGACAACATGACCCTCGACAGGGTAACCCATGACTCCCTTTGCCTGGGGCAGTTCACTAAAAAGCTGGGGTTTGTGAGATGGTGAGTGTCTTCATGGAACACTTCCAAATGAAAACGGATACCCATTCTGGCGCCTTCCTGGCATAAACGATTAACGACCTAAAGGTCAAAAGGGTGGCGGTATAACTCAATTGAGTATTTTCGCAAAAAGGGAAATTATGCACAACAATGGATTTACGGAACAGTTTGCCAGCCATATCAAGTTTGTGTATTGTTTTTTTGATCGGTTGATTATACGGGGATACATTCAAGGGATGTTTGCAACGGGGAACGTGATCACCTTGTTACGCAACCTGGGCTTTAATCAACATACCAACGGAGTAATAAAACTGTTAG
>Ga0163199_1000334_pt1 | contig 29716 bp, 26 predicted proteins | sample PL_2010_150m_FD_113537 | JGI IMG/M metagenome (GOLD analysis project Ga0163199, IMG submission 113537) | Freshwater microbial communities from Powell Lake, British Columbia, Canada to study Microbial Dark Matter (Phase II) - PL_2010_150m | ecosystem: Environmental > Aquatic > Freshwater > Lake ...
ATCCACAGTGAGCTTGCTCATATTGAAATTCCTTTATGGCGCATTTTGCGCCATAAAGATCCGATTGACAAGAAATCGGATTCTTCTCAACCCAGGATCGCCACACCCTTGATTTGGGCGTACAGCGACAAGCCCGGTGCCAGGGACAGCGTGCGGGCCGAGCGCTCGGTGATGCGCGCCAGCAGCGTGCAGCCACCCACATCCAGCGAGACCATGACCTGACCCGGGCTGTCGGGTGCGATGGCGCTGACGGTGGCACTCAGGATATTGAGGATGCTGGTGCCGCTTTGCTTTTGCAAGGTCAGGCTGACGTCGCGTGCCTGAACGCGGATGCGCAGGCTCTGGCCAATGCTCCTGTTCTGTATCGGCAGGCTCATGACGCCGCCGCTGAAACTCGCGGTGCTCAGGTGGTCCGACTCGTCATGCCTGCTGACGCTCAGTGTCAGAACGGCGCCCGCTGTATCGCCATGCGCGAGTGAAAGGTCAAGACGAGTGAGCATGTCCTCAGTGCGACCGCTGGCGGTGACCTTGCCGGAATCGAGCAGCACGAGATGGTCAGCCAAACGCGCCACTTCATCGATCGCGTGGCTCACGTAAAGCACCGGTATGTCGAGTTCGTTATGGAGCTTTTCTAGGTAGTGCAGAACTTCGGCTTTGCGCGCGGCGTCCAGAGCTGCCAGCGGTTCGTCCAGCAACAGGATGCTTGGGCTGCTGGCCAGAGCGCGGGCGAGGGCGACGCGCTGACGCTCACCGCCTGATAGCGCATCCGATCGGCGCTGCAGCAGATGCCCGATACCGAGCAGGGCAACGCTCTGTTCCAGCGATACCCGACGCAGTGCCGGTGGCACGCGGTGCAGGCCGTAATTCAGGTTTTGTGCGACGTTCAGATGTGCGAACAGACTAGCCTCTTGAAACACGTAGCCCAGCGCACGCTGGTGGACCGGCATAAAGAGGCCTCTAGCGTCGTCTTGCCAGACTTCACCGTTGACCGCTACCAGTCCCTTGGCGCGTCGCTCCAGACCTGCAATAGCGCGCAGGCAACTGGTCTTGCCTGAACCGGAGGGGCCAAACAGGGCGGTAACGCCGCGGCCGGCCAGGTCGAGGTCAAGTTCGAGCGCAAAGCCCGGGTAGTTGAGCTTCAGGCGAGTGCGTAGCTGGCCTTTCAAGAGCTGGCTCATCGGGCGCGCTCCAGTGGCTGCCGCTTGCCTGGTGCCACAGCGTAAAGTGCCAGCAGCGCCGCAAATGAAAACAGCACCATGCCGCCGGCCAGCCAGTGTGCTTGCGCGTATTCGAGTGCCTCCACGTGGTCGTAAATCTGCACCGACAGGACACGGGTTTTGTCGGGTATGTTGCCGCCAATCATCAGTACGACCCCAAACTCGCCGACCGTGTGTGCAAAACCCATGACCGCCGCGCTCAGATAAGCCGGTCTCGCCAGCGGTAGGGCGACACTGAAGAAGGTGTCCAGGGGCGATGCGCGCAGCGTGGCGGCAATTTCCAGCGGGCGCGCGCCGATCGCGCTAAACGCGTTTTGCAGAGGTTGCACAACAAAGGGCAGGGAATAGATGACCGAGCCGACAAGCAGACCAGCGAAAGTGAAGGGCAGCAGCCCCAGGCCCAGGGCTTGGGTGAGTTGGCCGACCGGTCCGGTCGGCCCCATCGCGACCAGCAGGTAGAAGCCGATGACGGTCGGTGGCAGTACCAGCGGCATTGCGATCAGGGCGCTCAGCGGACCTTTGAGCCAGCTGCGCGTGTGAGCAAGCCACCAAGCCAGCGGTGTACCCAGCAGCAGCAGCAACGCAGTAGTCAGGCTGGCGAGTTGGAGTGTCAGGCTTGCGGCCCCCCAATAAAGATCTGGCATCAGAAGAATCGCTCAGGGAGTTTCATAGCCGAAAGAACGGAGCGTACGCTTGCTCTGCTCGGTTTTCAGGAAAGCAAGCAGCGCCAGGGCTGCTGTTTTGTCGCGCCCAGGCAGCAACAGCACGGCGTCCTGTCGCAAGGGGTCGTAGTAGCGGGGCGGGACGATCCAGCCGGAGCCTTTGCTGATGCTGCCGTTCTGAAAAACTTGTGACAGGGCAATAAAGCCCAATTCGGCATTCCCGCTGGCGACAAAACTGTAGGTTTGACCGATGCTCTCACCCATCACGAGACGCGGCGTCAGTGCGCCCAGCAGTCCAAGCCCGGCCAGTGTTTGTACGGCGGCAGTGCCATAGGGTGCCAGTTTCGGTGAGGCCAGCGCAAGATGTTTGAAATTGCCACTTTTCAAGATCGCACCCTGTGCGTCGACGACATCGGCTTGTATCGACCACAGGACCAGTTTACCGACGGCGTACGTGAAACGCGAACCAGCCACTGCAAGTCCTTCGCGCTCCATTTTTGCCGGTGTTTCATCGTCGGCCGAGAGGAAAACGTCAAACGGTGCACCACTCTTGATCTGGGTGTACAGCTTGCCGGTGGCACCGGCCGACAGCAGCAGTTTGTGCCCGGTCTTCATTTCAAAATCGACAGCCAGCGCTCTGAGGGGCGAGGCGAAGTTGGCCGCCACCGCAATCCGTGCTTCTCCTGACTGTGCGCTGCTGCTCAGCGCCAAGCCAGCGATGAAGCACAACAGCGGCTTGATCATTTCGGATTGCCCAGTTTGCGGTACACCGTGGCGCGACTGATGCCCAAGGCGCGGGCGGCTTCGGCTACATTGCCGCGGGTTTGTTGTACGGCGCGGTGGATCAGCGAAATTTCGATATCCTTCAAATGCAAGTTGTCGCGCTGCGTGGCGTCGGCACCGGGTCGAACTGGCAGGCTCTCGCATGAGCGCTCGATCGGCAGGGCTTGCAGGCGCAGACCGGTCCAGAGCGGAACTTCCAGCGTGCTGTCCGGGCGTCGCAGAGCGTCAAACAGCAATTCATAAGCCATGCCAAAGACTGAGCTGACATGGACGCTGGATTGCGCCGGGCTGGGCAGGTTAGGCACCATTTGACGTGCAACCTGGTTGGCAGCCACGATCCAGCCGTCGTGGTCGAGGCACAGCAGGCCATCGGCTTCACTGCCAAGGTTGGTGCCCGGCCAATTCAGTCGAAGTGTCAGACTGTGCGCTTCGCGTTGCACCAGCGCGTTTTCAATTTTTTGTGCCGATTGCGCTACCAGATGCTTGAGTTCGGGACGTTCCACCGCATCGATGCCGGTCAAGTCGAGCATACCGACACAAGCGCCGTTCGGGCCAAACAGCGGTGCGCCAGCGCAACTGTAATGTGAGGTGCCTGAGAAAAAATGCTCACCCCGGTGCAACCAGACAGGTTGCAGATCGGTCAATGCGGCTCCGATGGCGGTGGTGCCGACCCGGCGCTCGGACAGGTCGGTGCCAATGCGGGTAATGTTGTTGGCGCGCCGGTCGGAGCGGTCAATCGCGCCGCTGGCAGCGATCACCACGCCGTCGACGTTGGTGAGAATGGCAAAGTAGCGCGTATTGATGATTGCGCGCCCGAGCTTTTCCAGCATCGGTCCTGCCGTCTCAACCAGATGCTGATTGGCGTCAGCGGTGTGGCGCATCTGTTGCTGACTTATCGCGTCAAAACTGACCGCCTGCTGTGGCTGCAGACCCAGGCTGATGCAACGCTGCCAGGAGCGTTCAATCCAGGGCGCAATCCAGCCTGGGACCGGCGACGCATGGTCCTGCAGCACGGCTCGCCGCGCTTGCGTGATGGTCGTCAGTCGCAGTGCCGCCTGAATGTCAGTAGGTTTGGTCATGGAGGCTGATGGCCTATTTCATGTGGTCGCCAATTTTCGTACACAAAGTGTTGCCACGTGCAGTGTCTCAAATTGAGAATTTCGTCGCTCTTGAGCTGTTACCTAGGGTTACCACCTAGGAAAAAGTTTATCGGCACGGCCAACAATCGCTATGTATTTCATTTCATAGGCATGGCACTTCTCAAAGTGCCGCAACCCCGCAGGAGAAACACATGCAAAAAGTGTTGCATATCAACGCCGACAAGTGCACCGGTTGTTTGCAATGCGAAATGGCTTGTTCTTTCGAGAACTACGGCACTTTCGCCACCGCCAAGTCGCGCATCAAGGTATTTGACTTCCACCACACCGGCAAGAAAGTGCCCTACACCTGCACCCAGTGCGATGAAGCCTGGTGCCTGCATGCCTGTCCGGTGGAGGCCATCACGGTGGACAAGGCCACCGGCGCCAAAGTCGTCAACGAAGCCACTTGCGTCGGCTGCAAGGTTTGCACCATTGCCTGCCCGTTTGGCACCATCAACTACGTCGAGACCACCGGCAAGGTGCAGAAGTGCGACCTCTGCGGCGGCGCGCCGGCCTGTGCCGAGCACTGCCCGACCGGCGCCATCACTTTCATTGATGCCAACTGGACCGGGCTGTCCAAGATGGCGCAGTGGGCCGACAAGCTGGGCAACCAGCCATCGGCATCCTGAAACATTGCGGGACAGATCGCAGCTACGCGAAGCGAGCCAGCTCTGTCCTCAACTGATTAAACTGGAGAAAATTATGTCTTGGGCTGGAAAAATTCTTCGCGTTGATTTGACCGCTGGTACCGTCAAATCCGAGCCGCTCAATATGGACTGGGCGCGCGCCTACATCGGTTCGCGCGGTCTGGGCACCAAATACCTGGTGGAAGAGGTGGATGCCAAGGTGGACCCTCTTTCACCCGCCAACAAGATCATCTGGGCTACCGGTCCGCTGACTGGCACGATGGCCTCGACGGGTGGCCGCTACACGGTGATCACCAAAGGCCCGCTGACCGGCGCCATTGCCTGCTCCAATTCAGGCGGCTATTGGGGCGCCGAGTTCAAGATGGCCGGCTGGGACATGGTGATTTTTGAAGGCAAGAGCGCCAAGCCGGTCTACCTCTATGTGAACGATGACGTCGCCGAGCTGCGCGACGCCAGCCATCTGTGGGGCAAGAGCGTCTGGGAAACCGAAGCCTCCCTGAAGTCCGCGCTGCAGGATCCGCTGACGCGAGTGTCCAGCATTGGCAAGGCCGGTGAAAACGGCGTGCTCTACGCCAGCGTGGTCAACGACCTGCACCGCGCCGCCGGACGCTCGGGCGTCGGCACCGTGATGGGCAGCAAGAACCTCAAGGCCATTGCCGTGCGCGGCACCAAGGGTGTCGGCAATATCCGCGACCCGAAAGCCTTCATGGAAGCAGTCAAAGCCGGCAAGAAGGTATTGGCCGAGAACGGCGTCACCGGAACCGGCCTGCCCGCCATGGGCACCCAGGTGCTGATGAGCGTCATCAACGAAGTGGGCGCTCTGCCAACGCGCAACCATCGCGACAACCAGTTTGAAGGCGCCAAGGACATTGGTGCCGAGGCCATGGCCGCGCCGCGCAAGAGCGACGGCAAGAAGCACCTGGTGACGAACCAGGCCTGCTTTGGTTGCACCATCGCCTGCGGTCGCATCAGCAAGATGGACGAAGGGCACTTCACCATTGTCAACAAGCCGCAGTACCGCGGTGCCAATGGCGGCCTGGAGTACGAAGCAGCCTGGTCGCTCGGCGCTGCCAATGGTGTCAACGATCTGGAGGCGCTGCAATACGCCAACCTGCTGTGCAACGAGGAAGGCATTGACCCGATCAGTTTTGGCGCCACCATCGGTGCCGTCATGGAACTCTACGATATGGGCGTGCTGACCAAGGAGCAGGTTGGCATCGAAGCCAAGTTCGGCTCGGCGCAGGCGCTCGCTTTCCTGGCCGAAGAGACCGTCAACGGTCGCGGCTTTGGCAAGGAAATCGGCCAGGGCTCCAAACGTCTGACCGCCAAGTACGGCCACCCCGAACTGAGCATGAGTTCCAAGGGACAGGAGTTCCCGGCCTACGACGGTCGCGCCATTCAGGGCATTGGTCTGGCCTACGCCACCAGCAACCGCGGCGGCTGCCATCTGCGCGGCTACACGATTGCCTCCGAAGTGCTGGGCATCCCCGTCAAGACCGATCCGCTCGAGCATGAAGGCAAACCCGATCTGGTCAAAGCCTTCCAGGACGCGACCGCTGCCTTTGATTCCTCTGGCTTGTGCATCTTCACGACCTTTGCCTGGGGTCTGCAAGACCTGTCACCGCAAATGCAGGGTGCCTGTGGTGAGCAGTACACGATCGAGGAACTGGCCACCATTGGCGAGCGCATCTGGAACATGGAGCGCGAGTTCAATAACCGTGCCGGCTTTACCAACAAGGATGACAGCCTGCCACCGCGTTTGACCAGTGTCGAAGGCGCCTGCAAGACCGGCCCTGCCAAGGGCAAGTTCAATATGCTGGCCGAAATGCTGCCCAAGTACTACGAAGTGCGTGGTTGGGATGCAGAAGGTCGGCCGACGGCAGCAACCAAGACACGCTTGGGGCTGTAGTAGGTCGGTAGAAGCCAGGTAGGTTTTTTGGGGTCGGATCACCGCCCGAGAGCGAAGCGAAGGGCGTGTGCTCTGACCCCAAAAAGCCGGTGCAACGAATGAGCGGCGTTTTCTTGCCGCTTTATTTTTTGGAGACTCGAATATGACCCATCACCTCATCCTCGGCGCCGGCCCGGCCGGCGTTATCGCTGCGGAGACGATACGCAAACACGCGCCCGGCGATGCCATCACCCTCGTTGGCGATGAGCACGAGCCGCCGTACTCGCGCATGGCCATTCCCTATCTGCTGATGGGCAAGGTGGGTGAAGCTGGAACCTACCTGCGCAAGAGTGCTTCGCACTTTGCAGACTTGAGAATCAAGCTGACGCAGGCAACCGTCAAGCGCGTCGACAGCGCCGGGCGATCGGTCACGCTGGACAGCGGCGAGGCCATCCAGTTCGACACCCTGCTGATCGCCACCGGTTCTCAGCCACTGCAACCGCCGATCCCCGGCATTGACAGCGCTGGTGTGCATACCTGCTGGACCATGGCGGATGCCAGAGCCATCATGGCGCTGGCCACCAAAGGCTCGCGTGTCCTGCAACTCGGTGCCGGCTTTATCGGCTGCATCATCATGGAAGCGCTGGCGGCTCGCGGTGTGCACTTGAGCGTGGTCGAGATGGGTGACCGCATGGTGCCGCGCATGATGGGCGAGACGGCAGGCGGCATGATTCGCGACTGGTGTGAGACCAAGGGGGTTGAGGTTTTTACCGGCACCCGGGTTGAAGCGATAGAAGCCGGCAAGCCAATGCAAGTACGCCTGAGCAATGGCAAGACGCTAGCGGCCGATCTGGTGATCAGCGCTGCTGGTGTGCGCCCGGCCATCGGCTTTCTGGAAGATTCCGGCATCACCTGCCTGCTCGGTGTGCTGACCGACGAGCATTTGCAAAGCTCGGTACCTGGCATCTACGCTGCGGGTGATTGCGCCGAAGCGTTTGACAAGGTGTCTGGCAAAACCATCGTCAGCGCGATCCAGCCCAATGCGGCTGAACAGGCGCGGGTGGCAGCACTCAATATGGTCGCTTTTGCACGTGGTCAGGCGCCTGGCGCCGAACTCAAAGGCGTTACGCAAGTCAACGTACTCGATACGCTGGGGCTGATCTCCAGCAGCTTTGGCGAGTGGCAGGGCGTTGCCGGTGGTCAGCATGTCGAGTTGACCGACAAGGCGGCGGGGCGGCATTTGAGTCTGCAGTTCAAGGACGACGTGCTGGTGGGCTGCAACTCGGTGGGCTGGACGCAGCATGTGGGCGTGATGCGCGGTCTGGTCGAGGGACAGGTGAGACTGGGCGGCTGGAAAGACGTCTTGCTGCAGGACCCGACACGTCTGATGGAGGCCTATCTTGACAGTGCGCAGGGGCAAAGTGCCTGGTCCGGTGCGCTGGACGAGCGACGCCGCTAGAATCCGCGGCGCATGAAGATAACGCTCAAACTCTTTGCCACGCTCACCGATTACCTGCCCGAGTCATCGCGTTACACCAACATCGTCGAACTGGAGGTGCTTGAAAGCACCACCATCGGCCAGATCATCGAGACGCACCAGTTGCCATCCAAGCTGGTGCATCTGGTGCTGGTCAATGGCAAGTACATAGAACCTGAAAAGCGTGCCAGCTATAGCCTGATCGAGGGCGATGTGCTGGCGATCTGGCCACCCATCGCCGGTGGCTGATGATCGGTCTCGCCCGAGCCAACATCTTGTCATGCCGGACCCCTATCAAGCCCAGAGTTGGCGGTTTGTCATCCCGGCCCCGGATCAGGTCCGGGGTTTCAACATCCGGGATCCAGTGGTACGCCAATACTGGATTGCGGGTCGTGGCCCGCAATGACAAAGCCTGGCCAGCAATGACAAAGCCTGGCCCGCAATGACAAATGCAATCCTTTTACCCTGAGCGCTTCGAGCGCGAAATGGCCTGCACCGAGGTCGAGTGGCTGCGCTGGCTGCCTGCCGCCATCGGTGAACACCACTGGAAATTGCAGGAACATTCTGCCGGCGTGCGCATCGGCGATGGCGCGCTCGGTTTGAAGTGGCAGGTGGCCGAGCCGCGTGTGATAGGCTTGGTGCGCCTACCGCGCTTTCTGGTGAGCTTTCGCTTTGCCGGGCTTGATGATGCCCAGCGTTACGCCTTCATGAAGCGATTTGATCTGTACACGCAGCGCGGCGGCGGCTGATTGACTTGATGCACACCCACCACCTCACCCCCAGCAAAGAGCAGATTGCACTGCTGCCAGAGTTTGCCCGCTTGGGTATGGACCACATCGTGCTGGTCAGCACGGCCGCCCAGGCACAGGCGGCGCGGGTCGAACTCTGCGCCAGCACGGTCTGGGGCTTTGATACGGAGTCGAAACCCACCTTCGTCAAGGATCAGGTCTCCGACGGTCCGCACATCGTGCAACTCTCCACGCCGCAGCGGGCCTGGGTCTTTCAGCTTCAGGATCCAGACTGTTCTGCGATGGTGGCGCAATTGCTGGCGCTGCCGGGCTTTACCAAGGCCGGTTTTGGACTGGGGGATGACCGCAAACGCATCCAGTCCAAGCTGGGCGTCGAGGCGGCAGACGTGCTCGATCTCAACCACGTGTTTCGCGAGCGCGGCTACCGCAAGGACATGGGTGTGAAGGGCGCGGTGGCGGTGCTGTTCAATCAGCGCTTCATCAAGTCCAAGAAGGCGGCCACCTCCAACTGGGCGGCACCCCGGCTCAGCGATGGGCAACTGGTTTATGCGGCCAACGACGCCTACGCCGCGATGCGCGTGTTCGGCGCTCTCGGACTGTCCTGAGATTGCCGGCCCGGCCTGTCTTGCATGCCTGCAGCCTGTCCCTTGTTCCCGCAGTGCGTCGCCTGAGGCTGGCGTTCAGGGTGTGGGCTTGCGTACAGTAGCGGCATTCAAGCTTTGCCAATGCAGGACGTCCAGATGATCAACTCAAGCAACCCGTCGGCTCCAGTCAGCCTGTGGACACGCTTCTACAGCGCTTTTCTGCGGGTCTATCACGCCTATGCTGGCTGGCTGGTCAGCATTTCGTGGTGGCGCTTTCTTGGCATGTCCTTGCTGCTGCTGGTTGCCATGGGGATTCTTCACGACATCCCACCCTTCAGCTGGACCTATACCGAACTGTTGAATGAATCCGAAATACCCAGGGCGCCAGCAAAAAGGAAGCCCGCAGCCAAGCCGGGCAAGGAGCAGAAAAGTCCGGTGGACGGTATCGACATTTCAATCGACGAGCGTGGCGTTCACATCAACACGCGGTCCGCGAAGCCGGCTGCTCCCGCATCTGCTGTCTTGCCCGCACCGCCGGCTTTGCCGGCCTCGGCAAGTGCATCGGCACCGGTCGTTCCCCCTGTGCCTGCAACTCCCGACCCCAACGGCGTGACGATCAAACTGCCGCCCGGTGTGGACGCGCAGGCGATCAAGGACGCGGTGGACGAGGCACGGCGCGAGATGATGGATGCGCTGGAAGAGGCGAAGCAGGAAGCGGCGGATGCGGCAGAGGCCGCCGCGGATGAGTGGCGCCCGCGCGTCATCCGGCATCGCTATGGCGACCCGCTGATGCCCATGACGATGTGGTTCATCCTGCTGTCCATCATCATCAAGATCAGCTACAAGGGCAAGGTGCAGGCCGAAGCCAAGGCGGCGCAGGCGACCGAGGTGGCAGAGTCCGAATCGCTGAAACGCCAGGTGGTGGAGGCACGCATGGCCGCCATGCAGGCGCAGGTGGAGCCACACTTCCTGTTCAACACCCTGGCCAGCATAGAGCACTTGATAGAGACCGACCCGCCGCGCGCTGGCAAGATGCAGCGAAACCTGATTTCGCTGCTGCGCGCCAGCATGCCCACCATGCGCGAGGCCAACGCTCAGGGTACGCGCGATCTGGGGCGGGAACTGGCGATGATTCGTCCTTATCTTGAGATCCTCAAGGTGCGCATGGAAGACCGTCTGCAGACCGAACTTCGCGTCAGCGACGGCCTGCTGTCGGCCGAGTTTCCGCCCATGATGCTGCAAAGCCTGGTCGAAAACGCCATCAAGCACGGACTCGAACCCAAGGCCGAGGGTGGCTTGCTGACAGTGAGCGCCGAGATTGTGCACGGCAAGCTGGCGGTGACCGTGGCTGACACGGGCCTGGGCTTCGGCAAATCGGCGACCGCCGGCACCGGCATCGGATTGAGTAATATTCGGGAGCGGCTGGCGCTGCTGTACGGCAACAAGGCCAGCCTGGTGCTGAGCGAACCCGCCACCGGCGGTACGTCGGTCACCATCACCGTACCCTATGTGTCACGCGCCAACCCGGAGACCTGAGATGCCCACTGCCCTGATTGCCGACGATGAACGCCTGATGCGCGAGCAGTTGCGCTCCCGGCTGCGCGAGGTCTGGCCCGAGCTGGAGGTGGTGGCCGATGCCAGGAACGGCGAAGAGGCAGTGGCGCTGACGGAACAAAAGCATCCCGATGTCGTGTTTCTGGACATCCGCATGCCGGTGCTCACCGGCGTCGACGCGGCACGCCAGATTGCCCAACTTCCCACTTACGACGAAGCCCAGGGCTGGCCCGGCTGTGAGATTGTCTTTGTCACGGCCTACGATCAGTACGCGGTGCAGGCTTTCGAGCAGGGCGTCGTCGACTATGTGCTCAAACCGGCGGACGCCGAGCGCTTGCGCCTGACCGCCGAGCGCATCAAGAAGCGCATGAGCGAGCGCGCACAGCAAGAAGGCGGCGACACCGACGCGCAGCTGGCGCCACTGCCGGCGCACACGCCCGACATGCATCAGCTGCTGCAGCGTCTGGCGGCGCAGATCAATCCACAGGCACCAGCCAAGCTGCAGTGGATTCAGGCCACGGTGCGCCAGACCATCCAGATGATTGCCGTGGAAGACGTGCTGTTCTTCATCTCCGACGAAAAATACACGCGGGTCCAGACCGCTACGCTGGAAGCGCTGATTCGCAAACCGATCAAGGAACTGGTGGATGAGATCGACATGAACCTGTTCTGGCAGATTCACCGCTCCACCCTGGTCAACGTGAAAGCCATTGCCGGCGTCAGCCGGGACGAGCGGGGACGGCAACTGGTCAGTGTGCGTGGCCACAAGGAAAAGCTGGAAGTCAGCCGCAGCTACGCGGGTCTGTTTCGGGGCATGTAGCGTACGGTGTGTTGACGGCGCTACAGAATCGAAACTGCTGCAAGCACCTCGATGCAAGAAACTTGAAGGTGCCACATAATCCCTACCTTGGGGAGGTAGAGCCATGAACTCATTGATCGGATATGTTTGCGGAACTCAGGATGAGTGATAGCGAAAACTCGCCTCAGGCAACGGTCAACTTTTTTCGAAACTACAACCGGGTTGTCGGCGTCGCCTTCCTGGCCATCGTCTTGCTGACGCTCGGATTCTTCCTGCATCAGATCAACGAAAAGCGCAAAGAAGAATTGGCCATCATTGTGGGGCACGTGGAACGGCATAGCCAATTCATTGAGTTCGTTTTGCGCTCGTCGCTGGACTACCTGGAAACTTTGCGCACTGCCGCGCACAGTCAGTATCTTGATCAGCCCCAGCGAGCTTCCCCGGCCGCAGAACTGGACGCTCTGAGCCGCAAACACCTGTTCAAGATGCTGCGTCAAAATAGTTCCGCGTCGGCTTTTGATCTCGATACGCTTCCTGACCGCGACTCTGGCGGTAACCTGACCGGGATCGGCTCGCTGCAAGGGCGCAGCCAGGCGTTTTACATGGATGTTGGGATGGCCTTGGAGCTGAACCAGGCCTTTCGCTCCATTGTCTTCAATTTGCCGAACGCCGCCGAGGCCTCGTTCACTTCCGTGGAAAACTTTGACATCACTTCGCCCTGGCAGGAATCGTCCAAGCGAAAATTTGAAACTGCGCGATATCAGCGACCGGTCTGGCGCATGGGGACGCCTGAAAGCAACCCGAATCGAGAGAAGTACTGGGCACCCGTCCACTTCGGCGGCAAAGACACCGGCTTGCTGGTGCCTGTGGGGGTTCCGATATACAACCATAACGAATTCAGAGGTGTGGTTGCGATCGAGACCAGTCTGGACTATCTGAACCGCATCAACGCCGACTTTGGCTACAAGCTGGGGACCGTTATGCTGGTGGATGCACAGGGCGTCGTGCTGGCGCATCCCAGTCTTGCCAGGATGGCACTGGATCTGCAAACGACGCAAACCCTTGCCGAACTTTTGCCCGCCGAGGTCGTGGCTGAACGCCCGCAGCTGCGGGACCTGCCTGACAACCAGCCGGCCGAAATAGCCGGGCATGTATTGGTCAAGCACAGCTTTGTCTCGGCTCCCTGGACCCTGGTTTATAGCGTCCCGACGCAGACCCTCTGGTACAAGCTGCTGCAAGAGCGCGGCGCTGCCATGCTGGCCATGTTTCTTGGCCTGACAACCCTGATCATCGTGATGTACGCAGTGACCGCCCGCGAGTTTGTGGTGCCTGCGACCAAGCTGGTTCAGCACCTGGCAGCAGAATCGCAGTTTCGGCCGGTACCAGCACCCAAAGTTCCGTTTCCGTGGCAACCCTGGTTTGACACGATTTCCAAAGCCTTTCGCGAGTCATTGCAACTGATGTCACTGCGTCAGGAACTCGACATCGCGGCCAAAATGCAGCAGGCGATACTGCCGCGGCATTGGCCGAGTCACGGCGACTTTTCACTGTGGGGGGCGATGCGCTCGGCCAAGGAGGTCGGTGGCGACTTCTATGACCATTTCCAGCTCGAGGGTGGCAAGATCGGCATGGTGGTGGCCGATGTTAGCGGCAAAGGGGTGCCGGCAGCGCTGTTCGGCATGGTTTCCAAAACCCTGCTCAGAGCGACTGCGACACAAGACGCGATCGCGCCGGGTTCGGTCATCGCCAGCGTGAATGATGTCTTGTGCCAGGACAACGAGAGTTGCATGTTCGTCACGGTTTTTTATGCCGTTCTGGATCCGGGCCGGGGTCAGCTCTCTTATGTCAACGCCGGGCATCCGCCGCCGCTGCTGGTTCATGCTGACGGACGCACTGAATTTTTGCCCCTGACCGGGGGAATTGCCTTGGGTGTCGCGGATGACATGTTGTTTGAGCAGCAGAGTATTCAGCTTGAACCAGGTGATTGTCTTGTCATTTACACCGATGGGGTCACGGAGGCCTTTAACCCCGACAACGAGGAATTTACTGAGGCTCGCCTGCAGCCACTGTTTGGTGAGAACGCCGCTAGCGACGTGCAAGACGCAGTTCATCATGTCATTCGGGCGGTTGACCGATTTGCCGCCGGTGCGCCTCAGTCGGACGATATTACCTGCGTGGCTTTGCTCTACCGTCCAGCGTCCGGGCCCGAGCAAGGACCAGCGAACAAGGTTGAAATGTCGTGAATAAGTGCAGGATCATCATCCATAAATCGACTTGCCTGTTGCTGGGCCTGCTGCTGCTGGGTACTTGCGCCCGAGTCGCGTGGGCCGAAGCGCTCGATGCGATCAGGGCCCGCGGCACATTGATTGTCGGTGTCAAGAAAGACGTTCCCCTGTGGGGACTGCTGGACCCGTCCAGCGGTCAAATCAAGGGATTGGAACCCGACTTGGCGCAACTGCTGGCTGACCACCTTGGTGTCAAGCTCAAGTTGGTCGGTGTGCTCACCTCGGAACGCGCTGACGCCGTGGTTAGCGGCAAGGTGGATGTGTTGATAGCCACCTTGTCGGACACGCCAGAGCGTCGCCAGATCATGACTTTGGTGCAGCCACACTACTATGCTTCGGGGGTCAACCTGCTGGCCCGAAAAAGCGAACATTTCAAGGAATGGACTGCCCTGCGAAATCGCCGTGTCTGCGGCCGCCGGGGTGCGTTCTACAACCGTCTGATTACCGTGACCTACGGTACGGACGTGATTGCCCTGTATGGCAACGACCTGTCGTTTGCAGCCTTGCGTGATGGGCGCTGCTCGGCACTTCTGCATGACGATATTGCCATTGTCGCCATCTTGCAGAAACCGGACTGGGCGCGAGATTTTGAAATGCCATTGACATCGCTTTATCATGTGCCGTGGTCGATTGCTCTGGCTCCCGGCGAGCGCGGCGGTCAGCTGGAAAAAATCATCTCCCGCCTCGTGACGGGATGGCATCGCGATGCAGTGTTGACGAAGCTCGAGGAAAAATGGGGGATGCCGTCGGCAGCCTACCTCAAGGAAAAGCAGATCAGTTGGCAACGCAAAGAGAACGGGAAGTGGTTTTGCGGTGATGAACTGACTGATCGCTCGCCGCTCGAATGTCGTTAAACCAGGCACAGTTGATTGATGAGTTCAAAAACCATTCTTAGCCAGACCGGCACGCTCGGTGCCGCGCCCCCCGGTAGCTCACCGGCCGACATCGAGGTCAGCGCCGCCATGGAGCAACTTTACGACCACTATTTTTCCTGTCACGACTACGAAAGACGCTATCCCCAACCCAACCACGCGACCCTCGACTTCCTGACGGAACAGGGCGCCGAAACAGCCCGACAGATACTCGATTTTGGTTGCGGCAATGGTCGCTACGGCTTGGCACTGCTGCAAGGCACCTCGGCCTTGCTGACGGGATGCGATATCTCCGAAGCAGCGCTGGCCGAATTCAGCAGCCACCTGGACCATGCCAGATTGGGCGCCCGTACCCGTTTGTTTCATGGGCCCGCCAGTGTTCTGGAAGGCCGCGGCCGCTATGACCTGATTCTGATGCTGTTTGGGGTGCTCAGCCATGTTGGCGCGCGCTCGGCGCGGGTCGATACCTTGCGGCAGCTCAGAGCTTTGATGGAGCCGGGGGGCAAACTGGTGTTGACCGTGCCCAGTCTGTGGCGTCGCCGTCCGGTGGAACTCCTGCGTGCCGCGTTTGATCGCTGGCGGGGTCGGGTTCAAGGCGTTCGGTCAGAGCCGGGAAACATCTTGTTCAGTCGACGATTGGGTGGTGTGTCGCATCAGTTTTTTTACCACCTCTACACCGTGCGGCGCTTGCGCGAAGAGTTGCGCGTCGCGGGCTTTCAGATGACGCTGGTTGAAGCGGAGAGTGTGCTGCCCGAATGGCTGATCACACAGCACCCCTGGATTGGCGGCGTCGATGCCCGAGTCACGCGGTTCTTGCCCGCTTGCTTGGGCTATGGCATGCGAGCAGTGGCGCTGCCGGTATGAAGCACTTGCATCCCTTCCTGCGCAGGGCAGGCGCCCGGCTGCTGGCGCTGGTCGTCATCCTGTATCTGGGCGCATCGTTTGCCGCGCCCGTTGAAGCCCCGCGTAGCAGTGAGCGACTGGCCCTGGTCAAGCAACGCGGCAGCCTGATCGTGGGGGTCAAGACGGACTATCCCCCGTTTGGCTTCCTCAATGCCAGCGGTGTTTCCGAAGGTTTTGAGCATGACCTGGCCAAAGACATTGCCCGGCGCCTGGGCGTCAGTCTGACCAAAGTGACGGTGTCAGGCGCCAACCGCCTGCAAAAGCTCGAAGAGGGCAGCGTTGACATGCTGCTTTCCACGACCGGTGATACAGCCGAACGTCGCAAGATCGTCACCATGGTCGAACCCAACTATTACGCCTCTGGCGTCACCCTGTTCATGCCGCCTGAGCAGAACATCAATGACTGGTCGGAAACCCGCGGTAAAAAAGTGTGTGCCACGCAAGGCAGCTACTTCAACCGGATCATGGCGCAGCGCTACCTGCTCGATCTCCAGATGTTCAACAGCGCCAGAGATGCAAAGCTGGCAGTCAGGGACAGGCGCTGTATCGGCTATCTGTTCGACAACACGGCGATTCAAGGCGATCTCCGGTTGCCGGAATGGGCTGGATTCAAAGCGCCCTTGGCGCCGGTGCTAAACACGCCTTGGGCGATCGCCATTGCGCGCCGGGAAGCCGGTTCCGAGTTCGAACGCCTGCTGGGTGATATTGTGGCGGATTGGCACCGCAGCGGATTTGCCATTCAGCGTGAAAAAGTGTGGGGCCTGCCGGCATCGACATTCCTGGCAGATACGCATGCCTTGTGGAAAAAGCTTGATGCAAACGGCAATAGCTTGTGCCAGCGTGAAATCTCCGGCCAGTGGCCTGGTGTTTGCAGGAATCCCGTGTTTCTGAGCTCAACCGACACCACTGGCCTGCGCCGTCTGGGTTTGTGGTTCAAAGAAAATACCGGTCTGGATCTGAGCCTCGTTTATGACGAATACGATCGCACGCGCTTTCTGTTGGGTTTGGGTACAACGGTCTTGTTGATGCTGCTTTGCGTTTCAGGCAGCCTGCTTCTGGGTGTGCTGGGCGCCTTGCTGGCTGAGGCCAAAGTGCGCGTTATAAGCAGGCTGACCTGGATGGCGAGCGTGGTTGGACGCATGACGCCACCGCTGCTGGTGATGTACCTGTTGCTGTTTGGATTGGGGTCCATGCTGATGACGACCTACGGCATCAGTGTGTCGCCCTTTGCCGTTGTGGTGTGGTGCTTGTCCTATTACACCGGCTCAAGCATCGCGACGGCCTTGCTGTTCGCTGCGGATGTCAAGCGGCAGTCGAACCCGGCTTTCCAGTTGCGTTGGGGCAACATGCGTGAGCTCATTGCCGTGAGCAGTGGCCACGTAACGGCAGCGCTGGTCAACGTATCGAAGGCGACCATGATGGCTTCCGCTGTTGCGGTTCCCGAACTTCTCTCGGTTGCTACCACCATCATGACCGACAACGGCAATGTTGGCGTGATGATGAATGTGCTGCTGTTGACGTTCCTGTTGCTCATCTTTGCAACGGTCCGCGTGCTCACGCTGCTGGAACGCAAACTGCTGGGAGTGAGCAAATGAATCCTTTGGGCCTGGACGTGCTGCACGAACTGATCACCTGGACGCCGTTCTTGTTGACTGGTTTCAGCCTGAACATTCTGATTGCCTCACTCGCCATGGTCATTGGAACCGCGCTGGGTTGGGGACTGGCACTGCTCAGACTGTCCAGTCGTCCGCGGCACGTGAAGATCAGTTTGCTGCTGACCGAGCTCACGCGCAATGTGCCCACCATTGTTTTCCAGTTTTACCTGGTTTTCATGTTGCCCAGCGAGTTTGTCTTGCCCGGCACCTCGATCACGCTCGGCTTTCCGGGCTGGCTGAACGCATCACTGGCGCTGGCCATGGCAGTGATTGGATTCACCTCTGACAATCTGACTACAACGCTGCGCGATTGGCGCAAGGGCGATCACGCTGCCGCGCTGTTGTTCCTGCCTAATTGGACGAGCTATATGCTGATTATTGTGATCGCCTCCAGCACCGCTTCAATCATTGGGGTAAGTGAGCTTGTCAGCCGTTGCAACACGGTCATCAATGCCACTGGCAATACTCGCCTGATGTTTCCGGTCTATTTGTATGCCTGCGTTTGTTTCTTCCTTTTTTGCTACCCTTTGACCCGCTTGATGCAATGGACCAGGGCGCATCTTGCTGCGCGCCTGGGGCCTGCACCACATTGAATCAGAAAGGCTTTGCCATGAAGGTCCGTTTTTGGGGTACCCGGGGGTCTATTCCGATCTCGCTGACCGCGGAGCAAACTCGCGCGAAAGTGGTGGCAGCGCTCAATGCGGCGATGGATCAGGGCTTGAATCGACGCCAAGACGTGGAGGCGTTTGTTGACTCCCAACTGCCTTTTGAAGTCAGAGGCACGTATGGTGGCCACTCCAGTTGCGTGCAGCTGGAGTCGCAGGGAGCAGGTCATGTGTTCATGGATTTCGGTTCGGGCGCTCGGCCGCTGGGGGTTGACTATTTGCGGCAGTTCCCGCCCGGTTCGCCGCAGACTTACCATGTTTTTATGTCCCACCTGCATTGGGACCACATCATGGGTTTCCCTTTCTTTACCCCAGTCTATATACCTGGCAATCGTATCGTCATCCATACCTGCCATGCGCAGGCTGAACTGGCTTTTCGGCGGCAGCAATCAGCGCCGTGTTTTCCCGTTGAGTTTGACGCCCTGTCGGCGCAAATCGAGTTCGACCTGGTGCGCCCGGGACAGCAGTATGAAATCGCTGGCTACTCGGTAGCGGCGCTGCTGCAGCTTCATTCGGGTGACTCGTTCGGTTGGCGTTTCGAGCGCCATGGCAAGTCCATGGTTTATTCGACAGATTCCGAACATAAACTCGATGACCAGGACGCGCTGGACCCGTATATCGCTTTTTTTCGCGATGCGGACCTGGTCGTGTTCGATGCCATGTACTCCTTGGCCGATGCCGTTTCGGTGCGCGCAGACTGGGGGCATTCCAGCAACATGGTGGGGATCGAACTGTGCCAGGCCGCCAAGGCCAGGCGCCTTTGTATGTTTCACCACGAACCGGCCTATGACGATGCCAAGATTGCCGGTGTTCTGGAGCAGTCGCGCCGACTCGAGGCGCTCACCCGCAGTGGCGCTGAGTTGGCGGTCGTGACGGCATACGACGGCCTTGAAATAGACCTTTAGCTGTTGGGAGTCGGCCAGCGGTCAAAGCAGCGACTTGCTCATCGACAGCAGGTTCCAATCGCCCCTGCGCTGGTAGCGCACACTGTCCATCAGTTGGAAAACCAGAAAAATTCCCAAGCCCCCAATTTCCCTTTCTTCCAGCGCGGCATCCAGCTTGGGCGGCGCGATTTGAAGGGGGTCGAAGGCCATTCCGTTGTCGGCAACCTCGATCTGGAGCTGTGATTCTTTCTGTGTCAGATCAATCTTCAAGTGCGGCGCGCCCTGCCCGAGCGATCCATAAGACACGACATTGACGATAACTTCTTCCAGCGCCAGGCGCACTTGCGCCGCCACGTCCGCGGGCCAAGTCTGGCTCTGACCAAAACTCTCGACGTCATCGAGCAGCACTGCCAGATGGGCCATGTCTGCGTCGCCTTCGATTGTGAGTTGCCCTGACATTCTTAAATTCTATAGCGTCCATCTCAGCGGGCTCCGATAAAACGCTATAACATGAGCGCACCTATTAGCAAGATTTCGTAACATGAACACTAGCGTTACATACAAGTCCACTGGCCGTCTGGATACCGCCACCGCAGGTGCCGCCGAAAAAGCTTTGCTGGCTTTGCTGGTTGACGATGTGAATTCGATCACTATGGATTTGTCGGAGCTCGACTATGTCAGCAGCGCCGGGCTGCGCGTCTTGCTGGTTGTTGCGAAAGCCGCAAAGGCCAGAGGCGGAAAACTGGTTCTGACTGCGCCGAAGCCGGCGATTCTGGAAGTCATCAAGATTAGCGGTTTCGACAGGATTATCAACGTTCAGGCTTGACAGTCGCTGTTATGCGGGCTTGTGCCGTGGGATGTCGTTGAAGGCTTGATGCACGTCAACAGATGACGTGTGTCAGGGCGTATTTATCACATAGTGGTGCTACTATTCATTCGCCAAAATATACGAGGAGCCTAGCCTCTCGTTTTCCCATTTGGGGTGAGTGTTTTTCCGCTTAGCTGTCTTCGGCCGGAAAGTGTTCGACCGGGCGATGAGTTCATCCAGGGTGGGTCTTGCGATTAACCGTTAACTCATGGACACAGAATTATGAAAGCCAAGACAACAAAGTACCCCGGCATCCCCAACGTGATCCATGGCAACGGCGCAGTCGCCTATGTCATGAGCCAGGTCTGTGGCGGTGTGATCGGCTACCCGATTACACCCTCCACCGAGATCGCTGAAATCTACGAAGCATTTCGCGCGGAGGGCGGCGTCAATGTTTTCGGCAAGCATCCCTTCTTCTTCGAGCCCGAAGGCGAGCATTCGGCGCAGAGCGGTGCGCTCGGTGCGGCACTGACCGGTGGCCAGTTCATCTCCAATGCTTCCTCCAGCCAGGGCATTTTGTATGCGCTCGAATCGCATTACGTCACGGTGGGCAAGAAGGTCGGCGGTTTTGTGCTGCAGGTGGCCGCGCGTGTGGTCTCCAAGCATTCGCTCAACGTGATGGCCGGGCACGACGACGTGTATTCGCTGCTGTCTTCCGGCTACACCATCCTGTTTGGTTCCAACCCGCAGGAGGCGGCCGATCTGGCCGCTATTTCCTACCGCGTCGCATCGCTCTCGCTGATTCCGGTGGCCAACGCGATGGACGGTTTTGCCACCAGCCACATGATGAGCGAGGCGCTGATGCCCGAGCCCGCTCTGCTGCGCGAGTACCTGGGCGACCCGGCAGGACGCATCAAGGCGCCGACGCTGGCGCAGGAGATGCTGTACGGAGCCAAGGGCAGGGTGGTGCAGTTGCAGCAGTACCTGGTTCGGCAACAGGCCGACCTGACCCCGGAGAAGTTCGCCAAACTGCAGGCGTATCTGATCAGCAACGCGGTCACCGTGGAGTCCGACAACGCCGGCAAACTCGTAGCCAAGACGCTGGACTGGCTGCCTGAAGAACTGCACGGCGCCTGGAGGCGCCAGTGGCTCAACGCCTTCGAGAAAGGCACGCGGCAACTCGTTCCCGCACTGGTCGATGTGAATAATCCGGGCCTCACGGGTGCGGTTCAGAATCAGCCCGATTTTCAGGCGGGAGCGGTCGATCACCGTACCCATTTCGTGGTCGCTGTGCCAGCCATCGTGCGCCAGGCGATGGACGAATATGCCGAGCTGAGCGGGCGCAAATACAACCCGGTGCAGACCTTCATGTGCGAGGACGCTGATTACGTGATGGTGGGTCTGGGCTCGGTCACGGACGACGTGGAAGCGGTGGTGAGCCACCTGCGCAGCCAGGGCAAAAAAGTCGGCCTGGTGGCCATCAAGCTGCTACAACCCTTCCCGGAAGCTGAACTGGTGGCGGCGCTCAAGGGCAAGAAGTCGGTGACCGTGCTGGAGCGCTCGGACCAGACCGCGCTTACCAGCTTCGTCACGCAGGCCCTGTTCAAGGCACGCGAAAATGCCAGCCAGATGCGCCACGCCGGCATCCCGGCGCTCGCCGAGAGCCCGCTGCTGACGACCGCCATCTTTGGCTTGGGCGGACACGATCTGCAACCGCGCCATCTGATCGCCGCCTTCAAGAACATGGAAGACGGCAAGCTGGTGCCGCTGATCTATCTGGGCTCGCAGTTCTTCTCTGATACGGCGACGCCGCGCGTAGCTGAAATGCTGCAGCGACTCAAGACCGCCTATCCCGAAACCGAGCCGATGGCGCTGCAGACCCAGCCCAATCCCAAGCTGCTTCCGGACGCCGGCTTTCGCGTGCGCTTTCATTCGATCGGTGGCTACGGCACGATTGCATCGGGCAAGCTGCTGACCGACATCCTGGCCGGCGTGCTCGGCATGCACTCCAAATCGGCGCCCAAGTATGGGTCCGAGAAGAGCGGCGCGCCGACCAACTACTACATCACGCTCAGTCCGGAGCCGGTCAAGATCACCAACGCCGAACTGGAAGACGTGGAAGTTGTGATTGCGCCCGACCACAAGGTCTTCAGCCACACCAATCCGCTGGTCGGGTTGGTGGCGGGCGGTACCTTCATCCTGCAGTCCAACGCCAGCGCCGAAGAGGTCTGGGCCGAGCTGCCGGTCAAGGCGCGCCAGACCATCCGTGACAGGAAGATCCGCTTCTTCATCATCGACGCTTTTGCCGTTGCCAAGAAAAATGCGCCGACACCGGAGCTGGCTACCCGCATGATGGGCATCGCCTTTATCGGTGCCGTCTCCGGTCACGTGCACCAGGTGTCAGCTGGTGCCGATGCGGCGACGATTCTGGAGAAAGTACGGCAACAGATTTCGAAGAAATTCGGCGGCAAGGGCGGTGCCGTGACCGATGGCAATATGGCTGTGATCCGCGAGGGTATCGAGGCCACGCAAAAAGTCGATTACGACCTGCCGGCCTTCACCAGCATCGAGAGCCGGCCCGCCACGATCCCGATCTACAGCGCGTCGCAATCGGCCGCGCAGTGCCAGAGCGCCGGCCCGTCGGGCTGCGCTGGCATGTTTGATGCCGAGTACTACGACGATATGGTGCTCAAACCGTTCCGCGAGGGTGCCTTGGGCGAGGCCCCGGTGTTGCCAGGTACTGGCCTGTTCATGCCGGCGGGCAGCGCCGGTGCCAAAGACAAGGGGCTGTTCCGTCGCACCGTGCCGGAGTTCATGCCCGAGCTCTGCACCGGTTGCATGGAATGCGCGCTGGTCTGTCCGGACGCCGCTATTCCGAACGTGGTGCACGAGATTCACGACTTGCTGCTGGGCGGCATCAAGCAGCTTGACATCACGGCGGCGCAAGCCGAGGCGATGCGTGGCCATGCCTACGCACTCGCCGAAGCGGTGCGCGAGAGCTATCGTCAGAGCAAGGAGGCTCGCGCCCTGCACGAATTGCTGGCCGACGCCGCGACCCATCTGGAAACCGACAACGTGACGCTGCTGCGCAACGTCAACAAGCTGATTGATGTGCTGGCGCTGTATCCGGTGGCACGCACCCGGCCCTTCTTTGACGCCATGGAAAAGGCCAAGGCGGGCAGTGGCGGCTTGTTCGCGGCCAACATAGACCCCTGGAAGTGCACCGGTTGCCTGGAATGCATCGAGGTCTGTGGTCCGGGTGCTTTGGTGGCGCGCGAGCAGGACGCGGCTGTGCTGCAAACGGTGCAGCAGCGCTTTGATTTCATGGGCAAGCTGCCCCACACGCCAGCGCGCTTTGTCGACGGCGCCATCAAACCCGACGGCGAAATCAAACGTCTGCTGCTGGACCCCTCCAACTACTATTCCACCACCGGCGGTCATGGTGCCTGCCGCGGCTGCGGCGAAGTGACGGCGATCCGTCTCGTGATGGCCACCAACCAGGCCATCACCAGCAAACGCCAGCGCGACCACATCCATGAACTCGAAGCCCTGATTGCAGACCTTGGTGCCAAGCAGGCGGCATTGGTCAACACCGACGCGGAGCGGGCAGAGCGCCTTGGCGCACTGATCGCTATTCTGGAAAAACGTCTTTATGTGTTCGAGAGCGGCCCCAGCGGCAACGGCCCCTCCGGTGCGGTGGTGGCCAACTCCACCGGCTGCAGCAGCGTTTACGCCTCCACTTTCCCGTTCAACTGCTACAACGACCCTTGGGTCAACAGCTTGTTCCAGGATGCACAGCCGCTGGCCAAGGGCATCTTCGAGGGCATCGCCGCGCAGACCGTCGCCGATGTGCGCGCGCAGCGTGTGGCCCGGCTGGAGCTGGCCGATGCCTACGACGCCAAGACGCACGAGCAGAGCTTGCGCATGCTGTCCTGGGAGCAGTTCAGCGTCGCCGAACTGGGCCTGATGCCCACGGTGATCACGGTCGGTGGCGACGGCGCCACCTACGATATCGGTTTTGGTGCACTCTCGCGCATCCTGATGAGCGGCACGCCGCTCAAGGTGCTGGTGCTCAATACCGGGTCCTACTCCAATACCGGAGGTCAAGCTTCAACATCGAGCTTCATCGGTCAGGACTCCGATCTGGCACGTTATGGCAGTGCCTCCAGCGGCAAGCAGGAGTCACGCAAGGAACTCGGCCTGATCGCAGCCTTTCATTCCAATGTCTTCGTCTGTGCCACCAGCACCTCGCTGCAGGGGCACTTTTTGAAGAACACCATGGAGTGCCTCACCTACACCGATGGTCCGGCGTTGATGGACGTCTACACACCGTGTCAGGGTGAGCATGGCATTGGCGACGCAGCCTCGTCGGAGCGCTCGCGTCTGGCAGTGCAGAGCCGCATGAACCCGGTGTTTGTGCATGACCCGCGCCGCGGCAGCAACCTGCACGACTGGTTCTCTCTGGAAGGCAACCCCGAGCCCGAGAAGACCTGGGCCAGCAGCACGCTGGAATACCTTGACGATGCCGGTCAGATCAAACTGCTCAGCACGGCACTGACACCGGCGCACTTTGCGCTGGGCGAAATCCGCTTCAAGAAGCAGTTCCACAAACTCGGCGCGGACGAGGTCAATGCGATGCCGGTGGAGGCCTACGTTGAATTGGTGAAAGACGATCGCCAGGGCATCAAGCCTTTCATCTGGTCGACCGATGCCAAGAAGCGCCTGCAGAAAATTGAAGTGACCCAGGCCATCATTGCGCTGGTCGAAGAGCGCCGCAAATACTGGCATCTGCTGCAGTTCCTTGATGGTCAGCATGTGGCCAAGCTCGACGAGAGCCACCGTGCTGACATCGAGTCCTTGCAGGCGCAGTACCAGGACTCGGTGACCCTGCGCGACTCGTCGCTCGACACCTTTGCCCGTGCCATGTCGGAGCTGGCCGCTTCGAGCAAGGCACCGGTGGCGGCCGCGCGCACGATTCCGATCACGCCGGTGGCCGGCGCGTCGGCACCCGCAGGGGCGGCAACGGCGGTGGCGGATGCGCTGGTGACTTACGACGTTGCCGACCAGGTCAAATGCACCGACTGCAAGACCTGCTACCAGGACTTGCCGGAGCTGTTTGAGAAGACACGTGTCGTGGTCGACGGTGAGAGCAAGGACGTGGCGCAATTGATTCCCGGCGCGCTGGCCAAAGTCAAGGTCACACCGGAACTGAAGAGCCGCATTGCGCGTGTTGTTGCCAATTGTGATTCGGAGATCATTCGATGAGCAGCGAAAACCTGACCCCCCGCAGTGGCGAGGATCTGCAGCGTTATCTGCAGGCCAGCAGCACGATTGCGAGCACGCGTTCGCAGCTTGACGCGCTGGAGCAAACGCCCGACGTCGAGAACTTCCACCAGCAACTCAACCTGTTGCGCCGGCGCCTGCTGAGCGAGCCGCAGGCCTTCCGTGACATGTTCATTGCCGACGGCACCAACGCCATGGTGTGGGAGTTTCAGCAGGAAGAACTCAGCGCCGAGTTCATCCGCACCATGTGGGGCCTGCTGCTGCGCGACGACGACGCCAGCAAGGTCTTGATGCGTTTTGTCTGGAATGTGCCGCTGCGGCTCAAGCGCAAGTTCATACGCGCCATTGAGCTCCATCTGTCGGAGCGCTACCCGATGTTCAAGGGCCTGTCGTTCAACTGGCCGGTGGAGCGCTCCATTCCGCCCTATATGCGCGACGCCGAAGAGCGCTCACACGACTTCGGTCTGGTCAATCAGGGCTACCTGGGCTATATGAACCTGGGCTATAGCGGGCGCGAGGTCGAGATGTTCGTTTGGCTCGAAGCGCTGCGCGACAAGCAGTGCAAGGACAAGCCCTGCGAAGTCGGCGTTCACGTGGCCGGCAAATTCGAGCCCAAGGGCGGTTGCCCGGTCAAGATTCATATTCCGGAAATGCTCGAACTGCTGGGCACCGGACGTTTTCGCGAGGCCATGGAGTTGATCGAAAACTGCAATCCGCTGCCCAATGTGACAGGCCGCGTCTGCCCGCAGGAATTGCAGTGCCAGGGTGTCTGCAAGCACAAGAAGTTGCCGATCGAGATCGGCCAGATCGAGTGGTATCTGCCGCAGCGCGAGAAGCTGGTCAACGCCGAAGGCATTGCGGCGCGCTTTGCCAACTTTCCCGATCCCTGGGCCAAGGCCGACAAGCCGCCGGTAGCGGTGGTGGGCTCCGGGCCTGCGGGTCTGATCAACGCCTATCTGCTGGCCTCTGAAGGTTTCCCGGTGACGGTGTTTGAGGCCTTTCATGCGCTGGGCGGTGTGCTGCGTTACGGCATCCCCGAGTTCCGTCTGCCCAACGAGCTGATCGACGATGTGGTGGGCAAGATCAAGCTGCTGGGTGGCAAGTTCGTTGCCAACTTTGTGGTGGGCAAGACAGCCACCATCGAAGACCTGAAGAAGGCCGGCTTCTGGAAAGTTTTTATCGGCACCGGCGCCGGTTTGCCGCGTTTTATGAACGTGGCGGGCGAGCACCTGCTCAACGTCATGTCGGCCAACGAGTTCCTGACCCGGGTGAATCTGATGCAGGGCCTGCACAAGGACTACGAAACACCGCTGCCCGAGACCCGTGGCAAACGCGTCATCGTGATTGGCGGCGGCAACACGGCGATGGACGCGGCCCGTACCTCGCGCCGGCTCGGTGGCGATGTGACGATTGTTTACCGGCGCACGCAATCCGAAATGCCGGTGCGCGTGGAAGAACTGCATCATGCGCTGGAAGAAGGCATCAAGCTCATGGAGTTGCGCGCGCCCAATGAGTTTCTGGGTGACGACAAGACCCACTTTGTGACGCATGCGCAGCTCGACGTGATCGCCCTGGGCGAGCCCGATGCCAGTGGCCGGCGCAGCCCGGTCAGCACCGGCAAAGTGGAGTCGATGCCGGTGGATCTGGTCATCATGGCGCTGGGCAACACACCCAACCCCATCATCCGCGAATCCGAGCCGAGCCTGAAGACCACCAAGTGGGGCACCATCGATGTGCCGGATGGTTCGCAGCAAACCTCGCTGGCAGGCGTCTACTCTGGTGGTGATGCCACCCGGGGTGGTTCTACCGCCATTCGCGCGGCCGGTGACGGCCAGGCAGCAGCACGCGAGATTGTGGGCGACATCAACCTGAGCGCCAGCGAGATTCGTACCATGGTCCGCGGCGCGCAGTACTACACCGGCCTGGGTTCGGCGCCGCAGACCATTCTGGAAAAAATCGAACTGGCCGACGGCATTGTCGAGTTCATCGTGCACTCACCGCTGGTCGCCAAGTCGGCGCAAGCCGGGCAGTTTGTGCGTGTCTTGCCCTGGGAAAAGGGCGAACTGATTCCGCTCACGCTGGCCGATTGGGACGCCAGCAAGGGCACGATCTGCCTGGTGGTGCAAGCCATGGGCAGCAGCAGCATTGCCATCAACAAGATGGCGGTGGGTGATTCGTTTACCGGCATTGCCGGGCCGCTGGGCCTGCCCAGCGCGCTGCATCGCTACGAAGGCCAGCAGACGGTGGTGTTTACCGCGGGTGGCCTGGGCCTGCCGCCGGTCTACCCCATCATGCGTGCCCATCTGCGCCTGGGCAACCACGTGACGCTGATTGCGGGCTTCCGCAACTCCGACCTGCTGTTCTGGGTGAAAGACGGCGAGCGCGTTTCAGCACTCAAAGCCGAGTTTGGCGATCAGCTTGACGTCATCTACACCAGCAACGACGGCAGCTTTGGCGAGAAGGGTTTTGTCACGACGCCGCTGGAAGCCATGCTGAAAGACGGCATGACGAGCAAGGGCCGCAAAATTGCCGAAGTGGTCACCATCGGCCCGCCGCTGATGATGCGCGCGGTGAGCGACCTGACCAAGCCCTATGGTGTCAAGACCGTGGCCAGCCTGAACTCGATCATGGTCGACGCGACCGGCATGTGCGGCGCCTGCATGGTGCCAGTGACGATTGCCGGCAAGATGGTGCGCAAGCACGCCTGTGTGGACGGCCCCGAGCTCGACAGCCACATCATCGACTGGGACAAGTTCCTGCCACGCTTCAATCAGTTCAAGGTGCAGGAGCAGGAGAGCAGGGTGATGCACGGGTTTGCGTGAGACGTGACTGTCATTGCGGACCTGATCCGCAATCCATGGCGCGCGTGGCACCTTCAGAAGAAATGGATCCCGGGTCACGCCCGGGATGACAAGTCCTGGATCGGGATGGCAACGTTGTTTGTCATTGCGAGCGTAGCGTGGCGATCCATGAATCCCGCGGCGATTCAGTTCAGTAGTCAGCGACTACGTTTCATCGATGTCCTCTTTGGAATATTCAGGCCAACTTTTTCGCGCCATTCCCAGTGTTCTTCAAGAGTTTTCCCATGCTTCTCCGCGTTGCATTGCTTGTGAGCTATTGCCAGGTTTGAAATGCTATGCGTTTCACCCTGAATCACCGGCGTGAGGTGATCAATCTGAGTGACATCCTTAGCCTTGGCCTTGCCAAACAACTCAGTCAATTGCTTTTGACTCAGCCACAGGGTTTCGACGTGCTTGGTGGTGATTCTGGTGGCCATGATGGTCTGGGGAATGCGTTGTTGACAGTGAGTGCCGGTCAGAGGAAGCCGATACGGGGTTTGGCTTTGCGCGAATTGTCTTCGGTGATTAGTTGCTTGATGGCGTCGAACACCTGGGAGAACTGCTCGTCGTAACGGGTTTCCATGGCTTCGATGCGGCGTGCCAGGTCGCGGTTGGAGTCCATCAGGCGGCGCAGCTGCACAAACGTTCGCATGATGGCAATGTTGACCTCGACTGCGCGTTGTGAGCGCAATACGCTGGAGAGCATGGCGACACCTTGCTCGGTGAAGGCGTAAGGGATGGCAGTGAGCTTGCGTCGGGATGCGGTCACAATTTGTGACTTCATAGCCTTGTTTTCAGCGTATGAGGTCACAGTTTGTGACCTCATACCTTCCCATTCTTCGGACGTGAGCTGGAACATGAAGTCCACAGGAAACCGATCAAGGTTTCGTTTGACGGCCTGATTCAGCACTTTGGTAGCCACGTCATAGAGGTCAGCCAGGTCGGCATCGAGCAAGACCTTTTCGCCACGGACCAAAAAAACAAGACGAGCAAGGTTCTCGGGCTTGGGAATGACTTGCGTCATAGAGTCAGCACCTCGGCGCGTTCATTGACATTGCGCTTCTTCGGCTTGGGGATCGGGGTGATGAACTCGGCGCGCCTGCGGGTTTCAAGAGTTTGCTGGGTGGGTTGACCGCCTGGGTCCAGTTCCCAATGCCGACGCAGGCACTCATAGGGTGAGTTCAGAACAGGTCGGTCAAAGAACGGATTGGACATAGTCGATTCAAATTCATGCCTCGATAGTGGCAGCGAACAGAATGTCAGTCTCCCTCATGCCTGCCTCCCGATACTTTCTGCATCCTATGCCTCTTTTTGGCGCTTCTTTAACGGTTTAAGAGTGGGCTGAAGCAATCAAACCTGCATCGACTTCATTCGCCACCATCAAAAACGGATTGACGATGCGCAGCGTGCCGCCAAGCAACTGGTTGTGCTGCAGGTCTTCGCTGTAGAGAACGTCGGCGCCGGTCTGCAGGGCGGCGGCCAGCACCAGACAGTCGTAAAAACTGTAGTGCGTTTCCTGTTGCAAGTCGAGTGCGCTGCTTAGCAACCCAGGGCTGGAGCCGACGCGGTTCAGGGGCTGCATGGCCGCGTCGACAAACTGTTTGCATTGATCGGTGCTGAAGCGCTGCGCAAACTTGCGGGTGGCGACGTTGGCAAACTCCTGAATCACCTGGTAACTGGTGCAACCCAGGTGGCTGGCCAGGGCTTGCTCTATGAGTTGCAGGGCACGCTGCTTCTTCAGCGGCTCGCTCGCCAGCAGGGCGTAGACGAAGACGTTGGTGTCCAGAAAGAACAACTCACCCGCGCTGGGCTGAATCGCTGTGCTCATGTCTGGCGTTCGTTCATTTCATCGCGCGTGAAACTGCGACCTGCATCCAGTTGGCTGAGTTGCGTCATGACGTCGCGAAACCGGGTAACGGCGGCCTCGTCCTGCGTGCCGGCGTAGGTTTCCAGCCATTTGCGGAATTCGACGTTCAGTGTGCTTTGCGCGGCAACCGCTTTTTCACGGGCGCGGTTGATCAG
>Ga0163199_1000335_pt1 | contig 29683 bp, 34 predicted proteins | sample PL_2010_150m_FD_113537 | JGI IMG/M metagenome (GOLD analysis project Ga0163199, IMG submission 113537) | Freshwater microbial communities from Powell Lake, British Columbia, Canada to study Microbial Dark Matter (Phase II) - PL_2010_150m | ecosystem: Environmental > Aquatic > Freshwater > Lake ...
AACCCGGCCGGCATCACCCAGTTGCCTGGGACGCAGGTGATGGCCGGCACCGCGATCGTGTACCTCGATTCCGTCTTCCGCAGTTCGACGACAGGCGAATCGACGCAGCTTCAGGATCATTTTCCCCTGATCCCGCATCTGTACGTCACCCACCGGTTCAAGCAATGGGACGAACGGCTCAGCATTGGCCTTGGCGTTTACACGCCGTTCGGTATCGTCGTCGACTGGCCGGACAATTGGCAGGGACGTTTTGACTCCACGAACGCCAAGCTGCGCGTGACCATTTACAATCCCACGGTGGCGTTCCGGGCCACACCGAAACTCTCAGTGGCGGCCGGATTCAGGTATGCCGATGTCGCCGCTGAGTTCGAGCAGAAGCTCAACATCGGCAACGGCGAATCCAAGCTGCGCGGCTATGACCTCACTGCGCATCCGATCGGATGGAACACGGGACTGCTCTATCATCTGACAGAGACCATGTCGGTCGGGCTGCAGTTCCGGAGCGAACTCAATGCCAAGCTCCGCGGACAGGCGGATATCAACGGGGCGGGGGCCTCGGGGCTGGGCTCGGCGAACGGATTTGCCACCACGGGTTTTCGCAGCAATATCAAGCTGCCGCCCCAGGTCGTCGCCGGCCTCTCCACAAAGATCATCCCTCGCTGGACGATCAATGCCGACATTGAGTGGCAAGGGTGGAAGACGTTGGGAACGATTCCCCGCGATTTTGTGGGGAGCACGGCCCTGGATAGTGTGAGTAGGCGCCTCTGGAAAAACTCATGGGTGTATCGGCTGGGCGCGGAATACGCGGCGACCGATCGTCTGGTCTTGCGGGGCGGGTATTTCTATGACGAGACACCGATCCCCGACAACACCTTCGACGCCAATATTCCCAATGCCAACCTGCATGGCCTCACGGCGGGAACGGGGTACGGGTGGGACCGCATGGGAGTCGACCTGGCCTACCTGATCGGCTTTTACGAGAAACGCTCGATCGATAGCTCCACCCTCGACCCCAACAACAAGGGGGGCACCCGCGGGCTCGGTCCTCCGGCGTTCGGGTCCTACTCCACGACGTCTCATGTGCTGACGGTGAGTGTCACCTTCAAGTTCTGAGCGGCCAGCCTATGGTGCGCCCTTGAATCTCCCCTTCCCCGCCCTATAGTCTTCCAGTATGGCGATTGATCCGGTCTGCGGGATGACCGTGGACGAGCAGAAGGCCCCGGCGACGGCGCTCCATGAGGGAACCACCTACTATTTTTGCGCGCCGGGCTGCAAGCGAACCTTCGAGAAGGACCCCGTCGCGGTCCTCAAGGGCGGTCCGAAAGGCATGAGTTCGCCGCCCGTGCAGATGGTCACGATGATGCCCTTACGGGCGAAGCCCGTTTCTGAACAGCCGGCGAAGCCCGCGAGCGCTACCAAGCCCGCGTCGCTCACGATTCCGATCGAAGGCATGTCCTGCGCGTCCTGCGTCGCCAAGATCGAGCGCGGCTTGAGCGTGGTGCCGGGCGTGCTGCATGCCTCGGTAAACCTGGCGACGGAGAAGGCCACGGTCGAATACCAGCCCGGGGTTGCGAATCCCGACATGATTCAAGAGACCATTCGCAGTCTCGGGTATACGCCCGTCATGCCGACGGATGTCCCCCTCACCCCGGCCCTCTCCCTCCAGGGGCGAGGGGAAGAGCGGGCGGAGCGTAAGCAAGCCGCCTATCGGTCGCTCCGAGCACGGTTCTGGTTTGCCGCTGCGCTGACTGTGCCGGTGATGATCCTGAGCATGTCGGAGCATCTCCGCCTGCCGCTTTCGCAATCGGCGTCGTTCTGGATGCAACTGTTGCTGACCACGCCCATTCAGTTCTGGGCCGGGTGGCAGTTCTATAAAGGAGCGATCGCGGTGGCCCGTCACGGGACCACCGACATGAACACTCTTATCGCGGTCGGCACAACCGCCGCGTATGGCTACAGCGTGGCCGCGACCCTCGCGCCGGGAATCTTCACCGCCGCAGGCGCCGCGCCGCAGGTCTATTTCGATTCGTCCGCCGCCATCATCACGCTCATCCTGCTGGGGCGTCTCCTCGAGGCCCGCGCCAAGGGACGTACGTCCGAAGCCCTGACCCGGCTGATCGGCCTCCAGGCCAGGCAGGCCCGCGTCATCCGCGAAGGCCGCGAGCTGGACATTCCGATCGGGGAGGTGCGGGTCGGCGATGTGGTGATCGTTCGTCCCGGCGAGAAGGTCCCGGTGGACGGCGTCATCCTGGAGGGAAATTCTTCGCTGGACGAGTCCATGCTGACCGGCGAGTCCATGCCAGTGGATAAGGGGCCTGGTGACAAAGTCATCGGCGCCACGCTGAACTGCACCGGCAGTTTCCGTTTTGCGGCCACGCAGGTCGGCGCCGACACCGCGCTGGCGCATATTGTGAAACTGGTGGAAGAGGCGCAAGGCTCCAAGCCGCCGATCGCCCGTCTTGTGGATCAGGTCGCGTCGGTCTTTGTGCCGATTGTCATCGGCATCGCCCTGCTGACGTTCGGGCTCTGGTTCGCGTTCGGCCCGGCGCCGGCCTTCACGCCCGCGCTGCTGAACTTTGTTGCGGTGCTGATCATCGCCTGTCCCTGCGCGCTGGGGCTGGCCACGCCCACCTCTATCATGGTGGGGATCGGCCGCGGGGCGGAGCACGGAATATTGATCCGGAGCGGAGCGGCGCTGGAGCAGGCACGGGCGCTGACGGCTGTCGTGCTCGACAAGACCGGGACCCTGACGAAGGGCGAACTGGCGGTGAAGGAGATCGTCGTGCATAGGGAAGGCTGGTCGCGCGAGAAAATTCTTCTTTATGCCGCCTCAGCCGAGCAGGGGTCGGAGCATCCGATCGGCGAGGCGATCGTCAGGACGGCGAGGGAAGCGCACCTCGCGCTGGAGCCCCCGAAGGACTTTGCCGCCGTGCCCGGTCATGGCATCCGGGCGACGGTTCAAGGGCAGCCGGTGCGCGTGGGCAATCTCCGATTGATGGAAACGGACGGCCTGCCGGTCGCTGGGCTGGAGGGGGAGGTTGCTCGTCTGGCGGAAGCCGGCCTGACGCCGATGTTCGTGGCGGTCGGCGCGGGCGTTGTCGGCGTCGTGGCCGTGGCCGATCAGGTGAAAGAGCATGCCCGCGAGGCGGTGGCGGCCCTCAAGGCTCTCGGCCTCGAAGTGGTGATGCTCACCGGCGACAACCCGCGCACGGCCGGGGCGGTAGCCCGGGAGGTCGGCATCGAGCGGGTCCTGGCTGAGGTGTTGCCGGAGGCGAAGGCGCGTGAGGTGAAGCGCCTGCAGGGCGAGGGGAAGAAGGTGGCCATGGTCGGCGACGGCATCAACGACGCGCCGGCGCTGGCCCAGGCCGACGTCGGGATCGCGATCGGCGCGGGCGCCGACGTGGCCCTGGAGGCGGCGGACATCACGCTGGTGGGCGGCGACCTGCGCGGCGTGTCGGCGGCCATTGCGCTGAGCCGCGCCACTATGCGCAACATCAAGCAGAATCTCTTTTGGGCCTTCGTCTATAACATCGTCCTGATTCCGGCCGCGGCGCTCGGCTGGCTCAATCCGATCCTCGCGGCGGGCGCGATGGGGGCGTCCTCCGTCAGCGTCGTCAGCAACGCCCTCCGCCTGCGCTTCTTCACCCCGCAGCCCAGCGCGCGGCCCTGAACACCCGCAAGAATTTTTCTGGCGGCCAGGGTCAAGGGATAGTCAGTCGGCCTTCCGCGGCGTCCCGTTCAGCCTGTTCGTACCGCTCCCGCGTGCCGATGTCCGACCAGTAGCCGTCCATCCGGTAGCCCTGCAGCACCAGACCCTTTCCGAGCAGCGCGTGATAGACGTCGATGATCGAGCCGGGCCCCGGCGGAATGGCGTCGAGAACCGCCGGCTCCATCACGTGAATGCCTGCGAACATGCAGGGCGCGGGCAGGGGCTCGGCGTGCGGCGCGAGCGGCGGCGCGCCGTTGATCTGGAGAATCCGTGAGCCCGCGTCCACCGTGACAGGACCCCAGCGGGTTGCCTCGGGGTCTTCCCGAAGAGCCAGGGTGGCGAAGGCCTTGCCGGCGCGGTGCGCGGCGATCAGGCCTGCCAGGTCGCATGCGGAGAGCGTGTCCCCGTTCATCACCAGGAACGGTCCGTCTTTGAGAAAGGGCGCGGCTTGCTTGATGCCGCCGCCCGTCCCCTGGAGCGCGGGCTCGTGCGAATAGGCCACGCGCAGGCCGAAGCGCGTGCCGTCTCCGATCGCCTGCACGATCTGATCGCCCAGATGGTGCAGGTTGATGAGGACGTCGGTGATCCCGTGGCGCTTGAGGAGCAGGAGGTTCCAGACGAGGAGCGGCCGTCCGGCGATCGGCAGCAGGGGCTTGGGCGTCCTGTCGGTCAGGGGCCGCAGGCGTACGCCGAGACCCGCTGCCAGGACCATGGCTTTCATTGCAGTTCGGGCACGTGGTGCGCGAGGGCGGCGCGCAGCGGGTGCAGCGACCGGTGCTTCTCGAGATTGCGCTTCACGTAGCCCAGCGTCCGCGGGACGTATGGGAGGTAGCGGTCGTTGTTCTTTTCAAGAAGGATATACACGAACCGCCCGGCCGCCTTGAGATTGCGCTGGATGCTGGTCAGGTCGAAGACGCGCATGAACGTCAGGCGGTCGAGCGGCGCGCCGGCCTTGGCCCGCGCCTCCAGATAGCGGATGACCAGCTCGTCGATCAGCTCTTCATCGAGCGACAGGTAGGAGTCGCGCAGGAGAGACGCCAGATCGTACGAGGCCGGGCCCATCAGGGCGTCCTGAAAGTCGAGAACCCGGAGCCGCTCGTCCTGCACCATGAGATTGCGGCTGTGATAGTCCCGGTGGGTGAAGACGCGCGGCTGGCCGGCCAGCAGCTCGGCGATCTTCCGCATCTCGGCGCGGATCGTCTCGCGGTCCGATTCGGGCAGCGCCGTGCCGGCCCGCTTTTCAATGCCGTATTCGATGAAGTGATCGAACTCCCACATCAGGAGCGGCACGTCGAAGGCGCGTCCGAAGGCCAGGCAGGCGGGGTCGGCGGGAAAGCTCGCCTTCAAATGGAGCCGGACGAGCGCGTCCACGGCTTGCCGGTACAGGTCCGGCGTCTCCGGGCTCGTCGCATGGCCACAGGCCTCGGCCAGCGTCACGTCCCCCAGGTCTTCCAGGTACAGAAGCCCCGCGGCCTTGTCGTAGTAGTGCAGCGCCGGCACCGCCACGTCGGCCTTGGCGAGATGGGACAGGATGTTGACGAACGGCAGCTCCGTGATCGGGGCGGCGCCGCTGACGGCTTCCTCCGATTGCTTGAACGCCTCGGGCGAGGACAACTGCATCAGCACCAGTGTGTGGGGCGGGCCGCCGGCCAGCTCCAGGCGGAAGTAGCGCCGATTCGAGGCGTCGCCCGCGAGCGGCGCCATCTTTGCCAGCTCCACGCGGAACGGCAGCTTCGTTTTCACCATGTCGGCGACGAGCGCGGGATCGGGCGGCGGCAGAATAGTAGGGGCCATACGGGCGGCATTATACCATCTTCATCCCTCGCCCCTTCCCATTCGTGACATCACTAGTTTCCGGTGATACCATGAGCCCGCATGCCTCAGAAACCGCCCCAGATTATCTTCGACCTGATCGAGCGATTCGAGCGGAACATCGAGTCGTACCGGAGCTCGGCTTATAACGAAGCGCAGGTCCGGCAAGAGTTCATCAATCCGTTCTTTAAGGCCCTCGGGTGGGATGCAGCAAACGAGGGCGGCCTTGCAGAAGCCTACAAAGACGTCATCCACGAGGATGCAATTGTTGTACTCCCATTAAAATTTGGACAGGTATAATTGGTCAGGAGGGATCATGGAAACAGTTGTGAGACCTGTCCAGAATGGTCGTGGGGGGAGGCGTCGCTGGAACGCCGAGCAGAAACTGGCGGTGTTGCAGGAATGGAAGAACGGGGTCCCCCTTGAGGAAGTCTGCCGGAAGTACGCGATGAATGCCGCCCCGATGTACCGCTGGAAGCGCAGCCTCGACCAGGGGCTGAAGGAACCAGGCGAACTGGTTCCGAAGAGCCAGGTCCTGGGGTTGCAGAAGCGGGTCGAAGAACTGGAACGGGCGCTGGGGCGGAAGGCCTTGGAGGTGGACGTGTTAAAAAAAGCCTTCGCGCTCAAGGGACTCAAAGTATCCGAGGGGATGTACGGTGGTTGGCGAGGACGGTGGGCTGTTCGTTGACGGGGGCGTGCCAGGCCCTGGGCAAGCCGCGGAGTTGGCTCTACTATCGGCGGCAGTCCGGGCGGGGGTGGCCGGTCGGCGGCCGGAGGTGGAAGAGGCGATCAGCGGGCTCTTGGGGGCCAGCCCGGCGTCCTACGGATACCGGCGGTGGGCATCGGACATCACGGGCATTCGTAGAAGAAAGGGTGCCAGGCACCAGTATTCTTCCCTGCCTGGCTAGCAGACCTACTTTTTCTTCGCCTCCTCGATCAGCGTGTTAAGCGGCAGTGACTTGTCAAGCAACCGCCCGGCCTGCTCCGCGCCACTGACAGGCAAGGTCTTAGGATCAAGCAGTCCAACCTGGGACAGCAGCGAAGCCTGGTCCCAGTAGATATGTTCGTGGACGATCTTCCCGCCCTCGAACTTCATGACAACCACAAACGGCAGGACCACGGGCTTGCCGGTCGGTGCGACGCCGGGCAGCATAAAGTCCAGCGGCCTGTCGTGGGTAAAGCTCACGATTATCTCGTCCACCACTTGATCGCCGCCGACCGTTCGCGAAAGCTGTGATACCTTTGTATCAGCCGGCCATTTCCCGACGAAGTAGTTCGCATAGAAGCGCCGGACCTCGCTGGCCCCCATACCGCCGGTCATCGTTGGCACATGGAGCACGTACGGGGCATCGGTCATCGTCCGCATCGTCGCGTCCACGTCATGGTCTACAAATTCGTGCTTCACGTGCGCGTCAAAACCGGCGCCCAAATCTCTGCCGCAAGATTCCTTCTGGTCAGCCATAACGGTCCCTCCTGGATATGAAGAAGAATAACGGTGCCAGGCACACTTAATATCTCCACCGCATTATACCCATACTTGCGAGCACGCTCCAACGCAGTTCGCATCAGAATTTGACCGCCTGGGCAAGGTCCCTGTCGGGCAGGTCACGGGCGCAGGGTTCCTCCCGCAGGTGTGAGGCCCGCGTGACGACGAAGGCGGACGGCATGTGCTCCCAATGCCGGAAATCCGGCTCCAGGGCGCCTTTCAACACCTTGGGGGCCTGCCGCATCAACGCGATCCCGCCTCGAATGGACAGCTCGCACAACTGACCGTTCCCTTTCCCTGCGGCGTCGGTCACGCATCCCCCGACGGCCACGCCTGCGCCGGCCGCCACCGGCACGAGGCTGTACACGATCCCGATCGGCAGGCGGATCCAGCTTTGCACATTCAGGAGCGGATGATAGGCATGGCTGTGCCGCACGGCGATTTTCTCGAACCAGTGCTGCGTGGGAATGCGCAGCCCCGTGTCGGACGCACAGGCCGGCAGGAACCCCGCGTTCGGTCTGACGCGAAAATAGCCGTTGCTCGAGCCGGTGAATTTCAGGTCCCATTCGACGCCGGGGAGTGTGCCCAGGCCGTAGATCTGCCACGCCGGCTGAACGGTCTCGCCGCGATCAATGCGTGTCAGTTGCCGTTCCGCAAAGGAGCGGATGTCCGGTTCGAGGCCTTTGAGCGCCCCGACCTGATCCCGCAACCGAAGCCAGTCCACCCGCGCCTCGCCGGGATCGCCCAGTTGCTCCCACAACACGGCCGACAGGAGCAGGTTGACCGGGTCCTCCCCGTAGTTATAGAGCGGGGCAAACAGTTCCTGGTCCAGCCGCCGCAGTTCGACTTTCGCGTCGTCGGGTTTCTTGGCCCTCAGGTAACTGTCCGCCAGCAGGATGGTCAGATAGCCACGCTCATAGCTTTCCATGACATACGCCGTCAGTGCGCCGTCAGGAAGAAAAATGCCGGTGGTTTCCCTGGTGATGGAATAGGTCTTGTGCCGGTAGGCCGTTTGCGCCCGTGCGCCGTACGTGATCACCACGTCGTAGCACGTCTGCGAAAAGGCGTCCACCAGGAGATTGAGCGTCTCAATCTGGCGCGATAGATCCATGCGTCGTTCAAGCGTGGAGCAGTCGGACGCGGCTCTTTGACTGGATGTCCGGTGCTGGCAACCGGCAGGAAGAAGGGCGAGACAGGCAACGACAGCAAGGCCCGCCCATGCGGACGGTGCGGCCATGCGCTTCTCCCGGACCATGACGTGCCCGCTGAGCCTATCACAACCGCACTGTCCGTGGTAGACTGGCGGCTGTCAGAGGAGGGTCATGATGAGCCTGGCTGATAACAAATGTGTGCCCTGCCGGGGCGGTGTCCCGCCGATGGAGCGGTCACGCGCGCAGGCGATGCTGGCGGAACTGGATCCGGGCTGGCAGTTGAACGGCGAAGGGCATCTGGAACGGGTCTTTCCGTTCAAGAATTTCGCGCAGGCGCTCGAGTTCGCCAACAAGGTGGGGGCGATTGCGGAGCAGGAAGGGCACCATCCGGATCTTCACGTGGCCTGGGGAACGTGTGCGATTGAGATCTGGACCCATAAGATCCAGGGGTTGACGGAGAGCGATTTCTACCTGGCCGCCAAGGCGGACCGGGCGTTCAAGTGAAGACCCTGGCCGTCGCGATACTCTGGCACCTGCACCAGCCCTATTACACCGACCCCCTGACGAAGACCGCGCCGCTTCCCTGGGTGCGGCTGCATGCGACCAAGGGCTACTACGACATGGGCGTGCTCCTGGAGGAACATCCGGAGGCCCGGGTCACGGTGAACCTCACGCCCTCGCTCCTCTATCAGCTTCAGGAACTGGCGAACGGGGCGGTGATGGACGTCTTCTGGATGCACGCGTCGCGCCCGGCGGCCGACCTGAACGAGAGCGAGCGCCTCTTCATCCTGCGCCATTTTTTCAGCGCCAACTGGGACACGATGATCCGCCCGCACGACCGCTACTACAGCCTCCTGATCCAGCGGGGCACGCACCCGCGCGACGAGGAGTGGCCCCGGATTGCCTCCCGGTTCTCCGCCCATGACCTGCTCGATCTGCAGGTGTGGCACAATCTCGCCTGGTGCGGGCACCGCGCGCTGGCGCGCTTTCCGCAGTTGCGAGAACTGGTCGCCAAGGGGCGCCAGTTCTCGGAGTCCGACAAGCAGGCCGTGCTGGCGGCGCAACGGGAGATCCTCGGCGGGATCATTCCGCTGTACCGGCGTCTTCAGGAACGGGGGCAGATCGAGCTGTCCACGACGCCGTTCTTCCACCCGATTCTGCCGCTCCTGATCGACACCGACTCGGCCCGGCGCTCCCGGCCCGATTCGGCCCTGCCGCAACGGTTCGCCCATCCGGAGGATGCCGAGGCCCAGATTCACAAGGCGCTTGATTTTCACGAAACACTGTTTGGCCGGCGCCCCGTCGGGCTCTGGCCTTCCGAGGGGTCCGTCTGTCCCGAGCTGATCCCGATCCTGACGAAGCTGGGCATTCGCTGGGCGGCCACGGACGAAGACGTGCTGGCGCGCTCCGTGGACCACTGGCAGCGCGACGCGATGCTCTACCGGCCCTATCGCGCGCAGGTGGACGGCGGGGATGTCGCGCTGCTGTTTCGCGATCGGGATTTGTCGGACGCGGTGGGGTTCACCTATTCCCGGAACCCGCCGGACGCGTCGGTCGCGGATTTTTGCGGACGCCTGCAGGCCATCGCCGGCCGCTCGACCGAGGCGCGTCCCTTGGTGCCGGTCATTCTTGATGGGGAAAATCCCTGGGAACATTACTCCGACGGGGGCGAGGGCTTTCTGCGCGGCCTCTATACGTCGCTGGCCTCAGGCGAATGGAACGGCATGCGACTCCAGGCCGTGACCCCGGGGCGCGAGCTCCAGGAGCATCCACCCGCGGCGCGGCTGGACCGGCTACACACCGGCTCCTGGATCAACGCCGATCTCAAGATCTGGCTGGGCCATGTCGAAGACAACGACGCATGGGATCGGGTGGGGAAGACCCGGCGGTTCCTGCGCAAGCAGGAGGAAACGGGGGAGGTTCCGGCTGCGGCGCTACGCGCCGCCTGGGATGAGCTCTATGCGGCCGAGGGCAGCGACTGGTTCTGGTGGTACGGGGACGAGTTCGACACCGACCACAAGGCGTTGTTCGACCAGGTCTTCCGGCTGCACCTGGCGAACGTGTACCGGCTGGTCGGAGCGGAGGTGCCGGAGTTCCTCAAGGTCCCGGTGTTGCGGCAGACTTCCAAGATGGACATTCGCGAGCCGAGCGCCCTGATCGCGCCGGCCCTCGATGGCATCGTGACGGATTTCTATGAATGGCAGGGCGCGGGCTATGTGACCGGGCGCCCCCCGCTCAGCTCGATGCACAGCCGGCGGGAGTTTTTCAGCCGCCTCTACTTCGGGTTCAGCCTGGATCAGTTTTATTTGCGGCTGGATCCGCTGCCCCCCGATGAAACGGACGACGGCGGGTCCGCCGACGTGCACGTGTATTTCATCGAGCCGACGCCGGCCAAGCTGGTGTTCCGCCTCGACCTGCCTGATCCTCCGCAATTCACGCTCTGGCTGAGTGCAGACGGAACTGCGTTTGAGCCGGCGCGATCGTTCGACACGATCCGGCGCAAGAAAGTCATCGAGCTGGCGGTGCCGTTCAAGGAGCTGGGGCTGCAGGCCGGCATGCGGGTCCAACTCGTGGTCACGGTCATGCGGGGGGACCTCGAGCTCGATCGCATCCCCTCTCACCGGCCGCTGGCCTTTACCGTTCCCGACCACACGTTCGAAGGCGCAATGTGGAAGGTGTGACATGCATCCGGTGACGCTCCTGCTCGGCATTCACAACCACCAGCCGGTGGGGAACTTCGGCCATGTGTTCCGTATGGCCTATGACCGCTGCTACCGCCCCTTCCTCGATCTTCTGGAGCAGCACCCGCGCATCCGGCTGACCCTGCACTATACGGGCCCGCTGCTGGACTGGTTCGAGAAAGAAGAGCCGGGTTTCCTGGACCGTCTCGCCAAGCTCGTCGTCTCCAATCAGGTCGAGCTGTTGGGCGGCGGGTTCTACGAGCCGATCCTGTCGGTGATTCCGGACCGCGACGCGGTGGGACAGGTCACGCTCCTCTCGCAACGGTTGCACGACCGGCTCGGGGCGGTCCCCCGCGGCCTCTGGCTGGCCGAGCGGGCGTGGGATGGGGGGCTTCCCAAGAAGCTCGCGCCGACGGGGCTCCGGTACACGATTCTCGATGACTCGCACTTCATGCACGCCGGGCTCGACGCCGACGCGCTGACGGGCTATTACCTGACGGAAAAAGAAGGCCATCCCCTGGCAATCTTCCCGATCAGCAAGGATCTGCGCTACCTGATTCCGTTTCGCGTGCCGGAGGAATTGATCGCCTTCCTCGCGCGGCTGGGTGAGCGTGGTCCGGGGGCGGCGGTCACCTACGCCGACGATGGGGAGAAGTTCGGGCTCTGGCCGAACACCTACAAATGGGTGTTCGAGGAGCGCTATCTTGAGCGGCTCTTCGGCCTGCTCGAGCAGAATGCCGGGTGGCTCCGGCTGCGGACGTTCAGCGAATATCTGGACGCGCATCCTCCGACGGGCCGGGTGTACCTGCCGTCGGCCTCCTATGATGAGCTGATGGAATGGGCGCTGCCGACCGACGCGGCGAAGGCGCTGGAAGACCGGCGGGCCGAGCTGGAGCGCGCCGGCAGGCTGGCCGCCTACCGCCCGTTCCTGCGCGGGGGCTTCTGGGACGGCTTCCTGTTCAAGTACCCGGAATCCAACCACATGCACAAGCGGATGCTGGACGTGAGCGGGCGCGTCGCGCGGGCGTTCCCGCCGGGAGTCGGGGTCCACGATGCCACCAGGCTGGTCTGGCGCGCGCAGGGGAACGACGCCTACTGGCATGGACTCTTCGGGGGGCTCTATCTCAACTGCCTGCGGCACGAGACGTACCGGAATCTGATCGAGGCCGAGAATCACGTGGACGCGGCCGCGCACAAGGGCGATGAGTGGATTGAAAGCAGAGCGACGGACCTCGACAAGGACGGCCACGAGGAACTGATCGTCTCCACCCGCACGCTCGGCCTGTGCCTGGCGCCGGCCTGCGGAGGAAGCCTGCTCGAATTGGACTATCGCCCCGCCCGGTTCAACCTTTCCGATGTCCTCGCGCGCCGCGAGGAGGCGTACCACCGGAAGCTGGCCGAGGCGTCCCTGCATCAGGAGTCGGCCGGCGGGGCGCCCGCCTCCATTCATGATCAGATGAAGGTCAAGGAGCAGGACCTGCACCAGGCGCTCACCTATGATCGGCATCGGCGGCTGAGCTTCCTGGACCGGTTCCTGCCGCCGGAGCTCTCGTTCGAGGCCTTTGGCCGGATCGATGACGAGGAACGCGGAGACTGCGTGCAGGGCGTTTATCAGATTGACGGGGCAAGCCCGCAGGCGCAAGACGGGGCACTCGCCGTCCCGCTGGTCTTTCATGGCATGGTGTCCCTTGCGAATCAGGTGCACCCGATCACTGTGCGCAAGGTCTATCGCATCAATGACCGGCAGGCGGCGGTCTCCGTGGCCTATGCCCTGGAGAGCCGTGCGTCCGCGCCGTTGGCCGTCCGGTTTGGGGTGGAGCTGAATCTCACTTTACTGGCGGGCGACGATCCGCAGCGCTATTATGACGTGCCGGGGACCGGCCGCGTCCGGCTGCGCGAGCGGGGTTGCTGCGCGGGGGCCGACCGGTTCTCGATGGTGGATGAGTGGAACCGGTTTCGCGTGACCCTACGCCTTGACCGGTCCGGGGATATCTGGTACATGCCCATCGAGACGGTGTCGCAGTCGGAAGAGGGAGCGGAGCGTATCTATCAGGGCTCTGCACTGCTGGCCTCCTGGCCGCTGACGCTGAACCCGGGAGCCACCGAGCGGATTGAGGTGTGCCTTGAGATTACGGATCTTTTGTAGGGGCGGTTCGCGAACCGCCCCTACCTGGTCAATGAGGGTGGCCCATGCCTGAGCTGAGACGCGATCCCATCGTCGGCCGGTGGGTGATCATTTCGACCGAGCGGGCCCATCGGCCGACCGACTTCCGCCAGGTGCTGCCGCCGATGCCGCCCCAGCCGCTCTGCCCGCTCTGCCCTGGCAACGAAGCGCAGACGCCGCCGGAGATCCTCGCGTATCGTTCGAATGGAGGCGCGCCCAATACCCCGGGCTGGAGCCTCCGCGTAGTCCCCAACAAGTTCCCTGCTCTGCAGATCGAAGGCGATGTCGCGCGCGAGGGGATCGGCCTCTATGACCGGATGAACGGTGTGGGCGCCCACGAGGTGATCATCGAGTCCCCCGAGCACAAGGCGTCGCTGGCGGGACTGTCCGAGAAGCATCTCGAGGACGTCTTCTGGGCCTACCGCGACCGCATCCTGGATCTCCGGAAAGACAGCCGGCTGCGCTATATCCTGATTTTCAAAAACCAGGGCGCGGCCGCGGGAGCGACGCTGGAACACACGCACTCCCAGCTCATTGCACTGCCCATCGTCCCGACCAACGTGCTGAACGAGATCGCTGGCTGCCGCGAGCATTACAAGGAAAAGGAACGCTGCATCTACTGCGACATCATCCACCAGGAGATTGCAGACCGGAGCCGGGTGGTGGGGGAGAACGCCGAGTTCCTGTCGATCGCCCCCTATGCCCCGCGGTTCCCGTTCGAGGTCTGGGTCCTGCCGAAGAAGCACACGTCCTATTTCGAGGAGAGCCAGAAGTTCCAGTTCGAGGCGCTGGCGCGGATCTTCTCCGATACCCTGCGCCGACTGGACCGCGCGCTCGGTTCCCCGCCGTACAATTTCATCCTCCACACGTCGCCGCTGCATGAGAAGACCGGCGAGTTCTACCATTGGCACATCGAGGTGATGCCGAAGCTCTCGCAGGTGGCCGGCTTTGAGTGGGGCACGGGGTTCTATATCAATCCGGTCCCGCCGGAAGACGCGGCCGCGTTCCTGCGCGATGCGGAGATATAGGGCGCGATGAAAGTCCTGCTGAACCATCCGGTCCGTGAAGTGGACGTCAAGGGGCCCCGGCGCGTCAAAGATCTGCTCAAAGAGTTGAACCTGTTGCCGGAGACCGTGCTCGTGGTGCGAGGGGACGACCTGGTGACCGAGGACGACATGCTCCGGGACGACGACCGCATCGAAATCCGGCCCGTCATGTCGGGAGGCTGACCCGATGCGCTGCCGCAAGTGCAAAGAACGGGCGGTGCTGGAGATTCCCCGCCACCATACAGCCTTCTGCAAGCCCTGCCTCACGGACTTCGTCTGCGCGCAGGCGGAGCGGGCCGTCACGGAAGAGAAGATGTTCACGAAGACCGACCGCGTGCTGGTGGCGGTCTCCGGGGGAAAGGACAGCCTGAGCCTCCTGGACATCCTGCGCCGGCTCGGGTACCAGGCCGATGCGTTCTACGTGGACCTCGGGATCGGCGCGTACTCGCGGCAATCCAAGGCCAAGGTGGAACAGTTCACCGGGGCGCGGGGCATCGCGCTTCACGTGCACGAGCTGAAGGACGACGAGGGCGCCGGCATCAACGAGCTGGCCGATCTCGTGCGCCGGCCGACCTGCTCCGTCTGCGGCACGCTCAAGCGCTACCACTTCAACCGGACAGCAGTGGAGCTGGGATACCACGTCCTGGCCACCGGCCACAATCTGGACGATGAGGCGTCGCGGCTGCTCGGCAACGTGCTGCACTGGCAGACGGAGTATCTGGACAAGCAGGGGCCGACATTGCCAGCGTCCATGGAGGGGTTCGCCAAAAAGGTGAAGCCGCTGTTCCGACTGGCGGAGCGCGAGATCGCCGCCTACGCGATCGTCAACAGGATCGACTATATCGTTGAGGAGTGCCCCAACTCGAAGGGGGCCAAGATGCTGCTCTACAAAGACATTCTCAATCGGCTGGAGAGCGAATCGCCCGGCACGAAGCAGGCCTTCTATTGGGGCTTTCTGGCCAAGCAGGAGGCCGAGGCGAAGACGCGTCCCTCCATGACCGAAAACGATCAGGCTGTCCTGCATCCCTGCACCGCGTGCGGCCAACCCACCACCGCCGAGACCTGCTCCTACTGCAAGCTCATGGCCCGCGCCAAGCAAACCGGATCGACGGCGTAGGGGCGCGGCACCGCCTCCGCCGCCGCCTCCCTCTTTCCCCCTGCGGCCCGGCCTGAGAAGACGGGCGCACCTTGGTAGTTCTGGAAGGATAAAGGGAAGTAACGTCTTGTTACAGCGTTCGAGCGCTGAGCACTTCGTCTTCGCGGAGGGACTCAAGGGCGGAGGCCGGGACGGTGGTGACGGCAATGGTGTCGCCGACGGCGTTAAAGACCTCGATGGAGTACCCCTCCGCGCCGTCAGGGGCGGTGTGGTGGTCCACCAGCTTGACGATGTCGCCGCGACGGAGACGATGCTCTGGCAGGTCGCACGTCAGCGCCGCATCAGTGTAGAGCACAAACTTCATCATGTCCTCCGCTTGTCTGGGATAAGTGTAACGAATTTCGTGATGCCCGACAAGTGCTCGGTCATCCAGATGGTACAAACAGCCAGCGGCACGCCGGTTGAGCCGGTGAGCGTGCCGCGAATCTCGTAGTACCGACCGAATTTGTTGGATTCCAGCGCCACGGCTTCCAACGGCAGAACCTGCGTGCGCAAGTCCCGCAACAGTTGGTCGGCGTTTCCCCGCGTATAGCCCGCCCTCGCCAGAAAGGTCGATTTGTCGCCGCGTGCTTGCGGCAAAAGCAGGTAGCGCGTCAGCTTGCTTTCGGCGATGGTTGTGTCCGCAGGCAGTCTCATGGCGCCTTACTTTCCTCCTGGTAATGAGACCCTTGAGGGATGGAAAAGGTTACAAGGGGGAATCAGCTCCCCCCTGCGGCCCGGCCTGAGACAAAAGACGGGACAGGCTCCGGCAGAAAGGAGCCGGTTCCCCGTTGAACGATCGGGTCCTTCTTTGTATATACTGTGCCGATGAATCGCCATTCCGGAGCGCCCATCTCCCATCCCCGCGATCCGTTGCACGGGATCACGCTGGAGACCATCGTCAGCCACCTGGTTGAGCGGCATGGTTGGGCCGAGATGGGGCGTCGCATCCCGGTCCGCTGTTTCCTCCACGACCCAAGCGTGAAGTCCAGTCTCACGTTTCTGCGGAAAACGCCCTGGGCGCGCAAGAAGGTCGAAGGGTGGTTTCTCGAAAAATAGAGCGAAGAGTTCTATAATCAGCACCAAAGGAGGAGGAATCACCATGGGAATGCAACCGTTACAGGATTGGGTACTGATCGAACCGTCGGAGGCCAAGGAAAAGACTGCCGGGGGGGTGTTCATCCCCGACACGGCCAAGGAGAAACCTGTAGAAGGAAAGGTCCTGGCCGTGGGGAAGGGACGCTGGGAAACACCGGAAAAGAAGTGGGGACGTAAACCCAAAGGGAAAGAGGAAAAGGTCTTCAATCCCACGGTCCTCAAACCGGGCGATCAGGTCCTCTACGAGAAATACGGAACGACCCCAGTCGATCTGGACGGTAAGGAACTCGTTCTCGTCCGCGAGTCCGACGTCCTGGGCTGGAACAACAAAAGTAGTGCCAGGTCTTGCAATGCCACATGACCGAGAAAAAGGAACCTTTTTCCCGCCCCCTGCGGCCCGGCCTGAGAGACAGCAGACGGGGCCAGGCTCCGGCGGAAGGGCGCCGGGCCCCGTCTGTTTAGTACCTACGACGATGCCGGCGGGGATTCAAGGAGGCGCGCGCCGTGGCGAACGGCCAGAATCTGGACGGAGGCGGGAGTCTTCAACGTCCGATAGATCACCCGGTAGTCCCCGACGATAAGCTCCCGAAGGCCGCTGGCGGGGAATTCCGGTACGGTGCGTCCGGATTCCGGAAATTTTTCCAACCGGGCGACTTTCGTTTTGATCGTTGCGCCAAACTGCCGAGCGGCTGCGGGGTTGTCGGTCTGAATGTGTCGAACAATATCGAGAAGGCTGTCGAGGGCCGGGCGCGTCCAGACGACCGAAGCCCGTCTAGGCATGGTCAGTCATGCAGCATCTTGTCCAGTTCGGCCATTGCCTTGGCGTGGGACACCACAGCGCCTTTTTCGGCGGCGCGCATCCCTGCCAGGATGCTTTCCAGCAACTCCAGCCGATCCGCTTTGCGTTCGTACTCACGGACGTCCTCCAACACGGCGGCGGACCGGCCGCGTTGCGTCAAGATGACCGGTCGTTTGGTTTTCTTGACCTTGGCGACAATCTCAGCCGTGCGTACGCGAAAGTCGCTGATCGGTGTCAGATCGTCCACAAAACTTACTCGTGCCATAAAACCATCTCCATTCGAAGCACTATCAACCGTACGCTTACAGTACCTGTTGTTTGTCCTATTGTCAATCAATCCCCCATTGCCCCTCCGCTTCCTCCCGCCAAGATTAAGTGTGCCAGGCACCCTTACCCCCTAACAGGCCCTTCTTTGTATATACTGTGCCTATGAATCGCCATTCCGACCTGTCCTTCACCGGCTCACTCAAGAGCGAGCCGCGCAGAAACTTCTATGAACACCACAAGCCCGTCGCTGTGCTGATGATCCTTATCGTTTTCCTCTTGCCAATCGTTGGGGTTTCCGTCATTGGTGTGCCGGGTGCGGTCCTGGGAGTGGTCATTTCAGTCTTGGGCTATTACCTGACGCCCTATGTCGTTCTCAAACTGCTCGCTCCTTCTTTGTAACCGGATGCCCCTTGTAGTAGAGTGAGACCGCTATGGCCGCAGTTCATATTCAAAGTGTCAATCCCCTGGAAGGATATCGCCTGCGCTTGACTCTGACCGACGGGTCCGTGATTGAGCGAGACGTTGCGGCCTTGATGGGCGGGCCGCTCTTTACTCCGATCCTCCTCGATCCGTCGCTCTTTCGCGCGGCCACCGTGGAGGGCGATGCCGTGGTGTGGCCCAACGGCGCGGAGCTGTGTCACGATGATTTGATTCCCCCTCCCTGACATCTCCGCAGACGGGCGAGAACAGAATTAGCAGCCCGGCCTGAGAATTGCCTCGCCCCGACACCTTGCGCGAAACCCACCGGATGCGGTACAAAAGAAGCAACTGAGTGTGACGGGGAGGTGTCGTCGTGTCCAAGGCGTTGACCTGCTTGAAAGAGGGTTGTCAGTTCGAGATGCAGGGGAATACCGTGGAGGATATTCTCGCCAAGCTCAAGATGCATGCGATGATCGCCCATCAGATGCCCCAATTGCCGCCCGATCTGGTCGAGAAGGCCCAAGCCGGCGTGCGTGACGTGTAGGGAGAGACCGGTGACGCTTCAGCCGAGAGACTGTCCCTATTGCGGCAAGCTGATGTGGGTCAAGGACGAGTCCATCGAGTGGATGGACGAGGACACCATCCGCTTTCACTGCCCCCATTGCAAGGCGCTCGTTCGCCGCACGCTGGTTCAAGTCGGCGCCAACGCCGCCGGACCCATCAAGCCGAGTTAACGCCGTCCCCATTCGTATCGTGAGAGATGCCCGATGACTGTTTTTTCCGACGGAGATCGTGTCCATTTGGTGGACCGGAAGGGGCGCCAGTACGCCTTGACGCTGAAGGCCGGCGACACCTTCCAGTTCAGTGGGGAGACCATCGCGCACGATGCGCTGATCGGGCAGCCCGACGGGTCCCTGGTCACGCTGTCCCGCGGCCGCCCCATGCTGGCGCTCCGCCCGACGCTCTCCGAGTACGTGCTGAAGATGCCCCGCGGCGCGCAGGTGCTCTACCCCAAGGACCTCGGCGTGATTCTCCAGTGGGCCGACATCTATCCAGGCGCGCGGGTCTTCGAGGCCGGCGCCGGATCGGGTGCCCTGACCATGGCGCTGCTCCGGGCCGTGGGGGACCGCGGGCATGTCGTCAGCTACGAGGCGCGGGAGGACTTTGCCCGGACGGCGATGAAGAACATCGAACGCTATCTCGGGCCGGCGCCCAACTTCACGCTCCGGCAGAACAATGCCTATGAGGGCATCGAGGAGACCGATCTGGACCGGGTGGTCCTGGATCTGCCCGAACCCTGGCAGGTGGTTCCGCATGCCGCCAGGGCGCTCCGTTCGGGCGGAGTGTATCTCAGCTACGTGCCGACGATCCCCCAGGTGATGCAGACAGTGGAGGCCCTGCATCGCGCGCAGGTCTTCTCGATGATCCAGACGTTCGAGACCCTGCTGCGCACCTGGAACATCGAAGGACGGAGCGTGCGGCCTGATCTGCGGATGGTCGCCCACAGCGGCTTTCTGACCGTGGCTCGTAAGGTACAGCCGGGCCTGGCGCCCGCGGTGTCTGCGGAAGTTGAGGAGGACGCTGCTGGGACTGAGCGGCGTGAGGAGGACCTGTGAGACTCAACGGGAAGGTCGCCCTGATCACCGGCGGCGGGACGGGCATTGGAGAGGCAACGGCCAAAATCTTCGCCGCCGAAGGCGCCCAAGTCGCCATTACCGGCCGCCGTAAGGACGTCCTGGAGGGCGTGGCCAAGGCGATTGTCGCGAACGGGGGCAAAGTCCTTGTCGTCGCCGGCTCGGTCACGGACGAGGCCCATGTCCAGTCGGCGGTGGATCAGACGGTGCGGACCTTCGGCAAGATCGACATCCTCATCAACAATGCGGCGATCGGCGTGTTCGGCACGCCGCTGCACGAAATGACGGACCAGGCGTGGCAGGACATCCTGGACACCAATCTCACGGGCGTCTTCCGGATCACGCGGGCGGTGATCCCGCACATGCTGGAGCGGGGCGGCTCGATCGTGAATGTCTCGTCGGTCGCGGGACTGGTGGGCATTCCCGGGCTCGCGGCATACAGCGGCACGAAGGGCGCGCTGTTGGCCCTGACACGGTGCCTGGCGATCGATTACGCGAAGGAGAAGATCCGGTGCAATTGCGTCTGCCCGGCGCTGGTCGATACGCCCATGGCGGCCGACGCGATCGCCGACCCCGACATGAACGCCATGATGATGGCGAAGCACCCGATCGGCCGGTTCGGGATTCCGGATGACGTGGCGCGCATGCTGCTCTATCTCGCCTCCGATGACGCCTCCTGGGTCACGGGGAGCCTCTTCACCATCGACGGCGGGTGGACTGCGCAATAGCTCTTCTCCTGCCGCTTGCTCGTTCGGGCCCTTCCGTGTATGTAAAGGGGCACCATCTCTCACGAGAACTCTTTCCATGGCTGAACTGGCGTTCCTTCGCGATCTCGTCATCCTCTTCGGCGCCTCGATCGTGGTCGTGTATTGCTTCAACAAGCTCCGTGTGCCGGCTGTCGTCGGCTTCCTGGTCGCGGGCGCGTTGTTGGGCCCGTACGGCCTCGATTTCGTGGACGACGTCGCCCGTGTCGAGGTCTTCGCCGAAGTCGGCGTGGTCATGCTGCTGTTCACCATCGGCGTGGAGTTTTCCCTGGCGCACATCGCGTCCCTGCGGGCCGTGGTGGGCGGGGGAGCCATCCAGATCGCGTCGGCGATCGCGCTCTCGGCGCTGGCGGGCATGGCCGTCGGCTTGCCGGTCAACCAGGGCGTGTTCTGGGGCTTTCTGATCGCGATGAGCAGCACGGCGATCGTGCTCAAGATGGTGACGGAGCGGGGCGAGACCAACTCTCCCCAGGGTCGCTTGACGATCGGTATCCTCATCGTCCAGGACCTGGCGGTGGTGCCGATGATGGTGCTGACGCCGGTGTTGGGTGGTCAAGGGGATGGAGGCGCGGCGGCGGTGCTCTGGTCGCTGTCGAAGGCGGTCCTCCTGATGACGCTGATCCTGGTCGCGGCGCGGTTTCTGGTCCCGCGTCTGCTGATCGAGGTCGTTCGGAGCCGCAGCCGGGAGCTGTTCGTGATCACCATCATCCTGGTGTGCCTGGGCATCGCCTGGTTGAGCTCGCTGGCGGGGCTCTCGCTGGCTCTCGGCGCGTTCATTGCCGGACTCATCATCTCGGAATCGGAGTACAGCCACCAGGCGATGGCGGAGATCCTTCCCTTCCGGGATAGCTTCAACAGCCTCTTCTTCATTTCGATCGGCATGCTGCTGGATTTGCGGGTCCTGCTGTCCCATCCCTTGCTGGTGGCGGGTCTTGTGGCCACGATCGTTGTCGGGAAGTTCGTCACCTCCGTGGTGGCTGCCGTCGCGGTCGGTTATTCGTGGCGGCCTGCCGTGCTGATGGGGACCGCGCTGGCCCAGGTCGGGGAGTTCTCCTTCATTCTCTCGAAGGTCGGCAAGGACGTCGGCCTGCTGACGGGTGAGTCGTTCCAGGTCTTTCTGACCGTCTCGGTCCTGACGCTGCTCCTGACGCCGTTCCTGATCCAGGTGTCTCCCGCTCTGGCCAGACGCGCGGAAGCGATTCAGCGGCTGCGGCGCTGGCTGCCGGAGCGGCCTGCCGACTCCTACGCGGCGCCACCTCTCCGTTTGCGTGACCACACGATCATCGCCGGCTACGGAGTGAACGGCCGGAACCTGGCCAAGGTGCTTCGGGAGACCGAGATCGCGTTCGTGGTGGTCGAGATGGACGGGGAGACTGTCCGGCAAGAGCAGAGAAACGGGATTTCGATGTACTTCGGGGACGTCACGCATCCGCAAGTGCTTCGCCGTCTGGGAATCCACGACGCGCGCGCGCTGGTGCTGGCGATTTCCGATCCGATCGCCACCCGGCGGGCGGTCAAGGTGGCCCGCCAACTCAATCCGGATATCCACATCATTGCCCGGACCCGGTATCTGAGGGAGATCGACGACCTGCTCGCCCTGGGCGCGAATGAGGTGGTGCCGATGGAGTTCGAGACTTCAATCGAGATCTTCGGCCTCGTTCTACTCCACTATCGGATGCCTCCTCGATTGGTGGCCGAGAAGGCCGGGCGTATTCGCAAAGAAGGTTATGCGCTGCTCAGGAAGGGGCGGCCGGACCTGAAAGAAATCGTCGTCCGGGAGGCGGATGATCTCTACGTTGACGACTAATAAACATAAATCATATCAATATGTTGCAGATTGCATGGGCTATCGATCGGCATCATCATGCCTTGACAAGCTGGAGAAGCGCATAGTATAGTATTTCTACGCGATGCTAGAGGGGAATCGGGGAGGATTCGGGAGTCACTGGACCCCAGCCTCCCCGATCATTTTCTGAGAAGGATTCTGCATGGCAACGACGAAACTTGACCCTCAAGTCGCTCTGGCCGAGTTGCAGGCGAGCAAACCCGATCGCGTCACGCTGGTCGTTCTGAGCGGCGATATGGATCGCGTGATGGCGGCCTTTATCATTGCCACCGGCGCGGCTGCGATGGGCATGCAGGTGACGATGTTTTTTACGTTCTGGGGGCTCAATGCCATCAGGCGTGAAGGGGTGAAGGGGGGCGCGAAGGACTGGCTCCGGCGGATGTTCGGCTATCTCAACGCAGGCGGCGCCGACAGCTTGCCCTTGTCCCGGTTTCACTTCTGGGGGCTGGGCACCCGCATGATGAAGCTGGTGATGAAGCAGAACCGGATGCCCGGCATCGCCGAACTGCGGGAAATGGCCCTGGATCTGGGTGTGCGCTTTATCGCCTGCACGACGACGCTCGGTCTCATGGGGATCACCAAGGACACGCTGATTGGCGAGGTCGATCAGTTTGCCGGCGTGTCGACGTACCTCGCTGAGGCCCGCGAGGCGCAGGTCAACCTGTTCATTTAATTCCCTCCGCACGGAACGATTATGGCCATCCCGTATGACGTGAAGCTGGATACGCTGGGGCTGTTTTGCCCGATGCCGATCATCAAGACCTCGAAGAAAATCAAAGAACTGGTGGTGGGCCAGGTTCTCGAAGTTGTCTCTGACGATGAGGGGATCAAGAAGGATATGCCCGCATGGTGTGAAACCACGGGTCACGAATTTGTTGGGTTGGAAGAGGAGCCCAACGGCGGCGCAATCCACTACAAGACCTATGTGAGAAAGACAAAATAGTGTGAACCCTTTCTAACTGCACCGACTCTTTCCTTCCGTGTAACTTTTCCCGTCACTTACAAATGAATCCAGCGGTCCGATTTTCGTGTTATCCACAGGGTGTTCTCACCCAGCGCACATTTTATCCAAAGCGTAGTCATGGATTTTCCACAAGATGTAGTCATGCAAGGTAGTGCGAACTCAAGATATGGTGTTTTTTTATTGACAGAAATCAAGCCGTGTGATAAAAGCCGTCTGTCTCGTGATGCTATAGGTTGTGATCTTGGATTGTACCAGCCTCAATATTCGGTGGGGAGGAAAGCAATGAAGGCTTCCGGACAGTCCAGCGCGTCCGAAGTGTCCCTCCGGATTTCTCCAAATGCGTTACGCGTCCTTCAAAAACGGTACCTGGCGAAGGACGAAACCGGCAAAGTCATCGAAACCCCGGAGGGGATGTTTCGCCGTGTGGCGGTGAACTTGGCCCAGGCCGACGGGTTCTATGGCGCGACGCCCGAGGAGATACGGAAGGCCGAAGAAGAATTTTATGCCTTGATGGCGCGGTTGGATTTTCTGCCGAACTCCCCGACGCTGATGAATGCCGGCCGGCCGCTGCAGCAGTTGGCCGCCTGCTTCGTCCTGCCCGTCGAAGACTCGATCGGCGGCATCTACGACACGCTGAAGCATCAGGCGCTCATCCATCAGACCGGCGGCGGGACGGGGTTTTCGTTCTCGCGCCTGCGTCCCAAGGACGACATGGTGCGCAGCACTGGCGGTGTGGCGTCCGGCCCCGTGTCCTTCATGAAGGTGTACAACCAGTCCACCGAGCACATCAAGCAGGGGGGGACCCGGCGGGGCGCCAACATGGGGATTCTGCGGGTGGACCACCCCGACATCCTGGAGTTCATCACCTGCAAGACGAACACGAAAGAGGTGACCAATTTCAACATCAGTGTCGCGGTTACGGACGCTTTCCTGAGCGCCGCGCTCAAGGGTGAAATGTACGATCTCGTCAGTCCGCGAAACGGCAAAGCCGTCAGGCAGCTCAATGCCCGCGAGGTGCTGGCCACGATCGCGGAGGCGGCGTGGCGCAATGGGGAGCCGGGACTCTTCTTCATCGACCAGGCCAACCGGACCAATCCGACTCCGCACTATGCCATGATCGAGGCGACGAATCCCTGCGGCGAACAGCCGCTGCTGCCCTATGAGTCGTGCAATCTCGGGAGCATTAACGTTGAGACTCACCTGGTCCAGACTGTGGATGGCCGGTGCGAGATCGACTGGGCCCATATGGAGCGATCCATCCGGACCTCCGTGCATTTTCTCGACAATGTCATCGACATGAACAAGTACCCGATCCCCGAGATCGAGAAGTGCACGAAGGACAACCGGAAGATCGGTTTGGGCGTGATGGGGTTCGCCCGCGTGCTCTTCAAGCTGGGCATCCCATATGACTCCGAGGCCGGCGTGGAGATGGGCGCCCGCGTCATGAAGTTCATTTCGGAGATCGGCTACGACGAGTCCATCCGCATGGCCGAGCAGCGCGGCGTGTATCCTTCCTGGAAGGGCTCTCTCCATGAAGCGCGGGGCCAGCGCGTTCGCAACTCCTATGTCACCACCGTGGCTCCGACCGGCACGATCAGCATGATCGCGGATACGTCGGGCGGCTGCGAACCAGAATTCAGCCTGATCTGGTTCAAGAATGTGATGGACGGCGAGCACCTGCCCTATGTCCTCGACCACTTTATCGAGACGGCCAAGCGGGAAGGGTTCTGGAAAGACGGGTTGATGGACAGGATAATGGCCAATCACGGCTCAACTCGTGGCCTCGACGAGGTTCCCGCGCGATGGCAGGAGGTCTTCAGCACGGCCCATGACGTGGCGCCGGAGTGGCACGTTCGAATGCAGGCGGCCTTCCAGAAGCACACTGACAGCGGTGTCTCCAAGACCATCAATATGCCGGACCATGCCACCGTGGATGATGTGATGGCCGCGTACCTGATGGCCTATGAACTCGGGTGCAAGGGCATTACCGTCTACCGCGATGGAAGCCGCGAGGAGCAGGTCATGAACGTCGGCGTTTCGACGAAGGAGAAAATGGAGAAGACCTCGACCAAGGTGATAGAGCAACTGGCGGCCGCGCATGCTGCGGCGGGGCCTCAGCCGATCAAGCTGGAGCGGCCGGCTCGCGTCAGCGGAGAAACGATTGGGATCAATACCAGCTACGGCAAGATGTACCTCACCATCAATTCATTGCACGGGGAGCCGTTCGAAACCTTCGCCACGGTGGCGAAAGCCGGCGGGATGATCCAGGCTGATTTGGAATGCGTTTGCCGGCTCATCAGTCTCGCGCTGCGCTACCGGATTCCGATGCATGAGATCACCCGGCAGTTGATCGGTATTCAGGACGGCAACCCCTATGGCATGGGGGGCAATCGCGTCCTCTCGCTCTGGGACGCCATCGCCAAGGCGCTGGCCACCCATCATCCGGCCGGACAGCCGCAAGCGGCGACTGCCGGAGTCCTGGCGATCCGTCCGGAGGGTCTGCCGTGCCCGGACTGTGGGGGGCCCTTGATGCACACGGAGAACTGCGAGAAATGCAGTTGTGGATATTCACGTTGCTGGTAGATCGCACTAAAGTCAACGAAAGGGGGACGGAATGTCGGGTCCTTATAACCTGAAGTATATCCACCTCTTTGTCACGGAGAACTCTCCCGGCGCCTACATCGTGTCACGCAACGGGCGGATGGCCGACCGTGTTGGGCGTGCTGATCAGACCCTCGCCGATGAGCTGAATCGGGAGGCCGCTGATGGGAAGTACCGGTATTTTTGGTTTGAGTACACGCCCAGCACCGCCGCGGCGTACAGTCTGGAGTGTACATGGTACCACCGGTACCACCCGACTGATAACCCGGAGCACCCGAACGGGTTGCTGAGCGGCGACGCCGCGTGCCAGGTCAAGGGCTGCCCGACGGCCGCCATGGCGCACGCCCGCGGCTGAGCGTTCCCGGCGCGTACCAGGTTTCTCTTCAAGCCTCACCAGCGTTTCTGCGTCATGCGCTTGCGCTTCCTCACGAAACTGTGCTAGATTCCGGCCCGTTGCATTGAGGAGGGAGGCAGGAGCGTTTGGATGGAAATTAAAGTTTTCAACAACAATGTCGAGAAGGCCCTGAAGATCGCGAAGAAAAAGCTCGCGGGGGAAGGGCTCTTTCGTGAGCTCAAACGCCGGCGGTTCTATGAGAAGCCCAGCCTGAAGAAAAAGAACAAGGAGCGGGAAGCCCAACGCCGCCGCCAGAAGTGGCTGGCCAAGCACAAGCCCGAGTAAGCGTCACGCGCCCTGCCGTTCTGATCGCTGCTTTTTCTGACATATCGCGCCGGTTGCCGTGAGGGACGAGGATATCCACTCCTGCGTCCGGATTCTGAAGCGGGAAATTCTCCGCTGGAAGGAGCCGGTGGTGGGTGTCGTCGCCAAGGCCTCGCGTGATCCCTTTCAAATACTCATTTCGACCGTCCTCAGTCTGCGCACAAAAGACCAGACCACGGCTGAGGCGTCCGCCCGTCTGTTTCGGCTCGCCACGACCCCCAAGGCCATGCTTGCGATTCCCCGGCGGGCGATCGAGCGGGCCATCTATCCGGTCGGATTTTATCGGACCAAGGCCCGGCATATCCATGAGATCTGCTGGGACCTCCTGGCGCGTTACGGCGGAAGGGTTCCTGATGAGATCGAGGAGCTCCTGACGCTCAAGGGTGTGGGGCGCAAGACCGCCAATCTGGTGGTGACCCTGGGGTTCCGCAAACCGGGCATCTGTGTGGATATCCATGTCCACCGGATCAGCAACCGCTGGGGCTACATCCGCACGAAAACTCCCGCGCAGAGCGAGGAGATCTTGCGGCGCCAACTACCCCGGCGCTACTGGCTCATCTATAACGACCTCCTCGTGCCGTACGGCCAGAATCTGTGCACGCCCGTGTCCCCGCACTGCAGCCAGTGCAAGCTGGTGGTGTATTGCGAGAGGGTGGGAGTGGCGAAGTCCCGGTGAGGGCTAGATAAAGAGGGTCGTTTCGGCGTCCGCGGCCAGATTCAGGATCAGCGGCAGCCCCATGACCTCGTCGACCTTGGGGGCGAGATCCTCGTGCTTCACGCTCATGTATTCCAGGCCGGCGCTGCAGGCGATGACCGTGAAGCTGCCGACCTGCTTGGCTTCCGCGAACATCTCGGTGATCTTCGGCACTTTCTTTTCGATCATCGCCCGGGCCACTTCGTCGGCGTGCGCCTCGTAGGCCGGTGAAAAGTCGATCCGGTCAAGCTCGCCCATCGCCAGCTTCTTGATCGCCCAGAACATCAGGAAAATGTAGACGTCCTTGCCCATGGCCGCGGCCGTCATGCCGATGGTGGCGGCCTGGTACAGCTTGTCGTAGGTGCCGCCGTGGGCGAAGATGACGAACTTGGGCTTCTTCACGGGAAGCTCGGATTTGGTCACGGTTTCAAGGTGGACGTGATGCCGCTGGCCCAGTCGGTGATGATCCGGTCGACTTCGGCGTTCGACATCGGGCGCTCGACGATCTCCGCGTCGTTTTTCGTCTCCCGACCCTTGTCGGCCTCGGTCCGGAGGATCATGGTTCGGTTGTCGTCGACATCGATGTGGATGAACCACTCCCTGTCGCCGTGCGTGACCGTGGCCTCCTTGCCCGTGGTGTGCTTCTTGATTTCGACCTCGGGGGAAGTGGCGGGCGGTCCGGCGGCCGGGAGGGTTCCCGGTGCGAAAAGGGTCGCCAGCGTGGCGGCGATCACGGCGGGCCCCCCGAACCGTCGTGCCTGTGTGTCTCTCCGTAACGGTACGTGCATCGTAAAAGTATTATACAGACGGCGCATCGGCGAGTAAACCGCCTTGTTCCGGTGCAAGGGCGGTGCTACGATGGGCCGGATGACGCAGCGACCGGTCCTCTACCTCATTGACGGCAGCGCCTACCTCTACCGCGCTTTCTTCGCCCTGCCTGACTTGTCAACCGCCGCCGGCCTTCCGACGAACGCCGTCTATGGCTTCATCACGATGCTGCAGAAGATCATCCGGGAGCGGCGGCCCGCTTACCTGGCCGTGGTGTTCGACGAGAAGGGCCCGACCCTCCGCCACGAAGAATTCAAGGAGTACAAGGCCCACCGCCCTCCGATGCCCGGCGCCCTGTCGCAGCAGATTCCCTACATCCATCGGGTCGTGGAAGCCTTTGCGATTCCCGTCGTGAAGCTCCAGGGCTTCGAGGCGGACGACCTGATCGGGACGCTTGCCCGACAGGCCTCGGCGGAAGGGCTGGACGTGATCATCGTGACCGGCGACAAGGACATGTTTCAGCTTCTTTCCCCCGCCGTCCGCATCTTCGATCCGGTGAAGGACAAGGTGTTCACCGAGGAGGACGCCCGGGATCGCTTTGGAGTCGAGCCGGCCCGGGTTGTCGAGGTCATGGGATTGATGGGCGACCAGGCGGACAACATTCCGGGCGTCAAGGGCATCGGCGAGAAGACGGCGAAGAAGCTCATCGCCGAATTCGGCACGATTGAGCATCTCCTGGCGCGCCTCCCTGAGGTCAAAGGCGAGAAGCTCCGGGCGCTGCTGGAAACGCACACGGAAGAGGCACGCCAGAGCCGATGGCTCGCCACCATCGTGACGGACTGTCCGGTGTCCTTCGATCACGACCGGTTTCGACTCGGCGAAGGCAGGGCGGAGGAGTTGCGCGCGCTCTATCGCGAACTGGAGTTCTGGGGCCTGCTCAAGTCTCTTCCCGGCGGGTCGGGCGCGGCGGACCGGGTCGTCGTACTGGACGATCCTGCTTCCCGCGCCCGCGCCGTGGAGGCGGTCAGGGCGGCCGGCGAAGCGGCGATCCAGTGCGAGGTGGCGGGCCACGATCCGCTCAGGGCCGAGTTGCTGGGCGTTGGAATCTGTTCCGGGCGGAGCGGGCCGGCCTCTTTTTTCGGCGCGTCCGGACTGGACGATCTTCGCGCTGTGCTGGAGTCCCCGTTCCTGAAGGTGGACGCCCACGACTATAAGGTTGCATGGGTGGCCCTGCGGCGCGCCGGCGTGGCCGTCCCTTCTCCGCGTTTTGACACGATGCTGGCCGGATACCTGCTGAATCCCAATCGCCGGAGCCCGACATTGGAGATACTGGCCCAGGAGCACCTGGGCGAGTCGCTGGGCCATGTCGCGCCGGCGAAGAAACCGAAAAAAGGGGACCTGTTCGATCAGCCTGATGTCGAGGAAGTGGCCATGCGAGCCGGAAGCGCGGCCTCGGCGATTGCCCGACTGCGGCCTATCCTGACTGAGAAGCTGGCGGCCGGCGGTCTGACCGATCTGTTCGAGCGGGTGGAGCTGCCCCTCACCGTCGTCCTGGGCGAGATGGAAGCGAACGGGTTCCGCCTGGACACCGACGCGCTGGCCCGCATGGCGAAAGAGCTTGAGCAGCAGCTTGACGGCCTGCTGGGGGAGATTTACCGGAAGGCCGGCACGGAGTTCAACGTCAACTCGCCCAAGCAACTCAGCGAGGTCCTGTTCGAGAAGCTCCAACTCCCGCCGACCAAGAAGACCAAGACCGGCTACTCCACGGATGAGGAGGTGCTCACGCAGCTTGCGCTCCAACATGAGTTGCCGGCCGACATTCTGAATTACCGAAGTCTCAGCAAGCTCAAGTCCACCTATGTGGATGCGCTGCCGTTGCTGGTGAATCCCGAGACGGGGCGCCTCCATACGTCGCTTAACCAGATG
>Ga0163199_1000336_pt1 | contig 29681 bp, 28 predicted proteins | sample PL_2010_150m_FD_113537 | JGI IMG/M metagenome (GOLD analysis project Ga0163199, IMG submission 113537) | Freshwater microbial communities from Powell Lake, British Columbia, Canada to study Microbial Dark Matter (Phase II) - PL_2010_150m | ecosystem: Environmental > Aquatic > Freshwater > Lake ...
GTTTGAAAGCCGGTTGCTAAAGGCAGCTGCAAGATTAAGCTCTAAGGCAGTCTGGGCAAAGCCGGTCTGCTCAAAGAGAAAACAAAAACAGATGGCAAGAGAGATGAGTTTAAAGGTTTTGTTATTTTTCAATTCAGACATACGCTTATTTAGTTTATCAGCCAATTAATCTACTTGTAATAAGTATATAAGAGTATGTATTATATTTAGGTAAGGTTCAAGGCTATATTAGGGGTTTTGAGAAAGCGGTTTCTTTAGGAAGGATGTTTAGATTATAACTACAAATTCGCCTTTTGGCTTGGTTTCAGTAAAATGCCTAATTATATTACTTACTTTATCGCGGCTTATCTCTTCAAATTTCTTTGTTAGCTCTCTGGCCACTACAATTTCTCGGTCACCCATAACTTCCAAAATGCCACCTAAGCTGTCCAGTATCCTGTGGCAAGATTCATAAAAAATAATGGTCATCTTTAAACCCACTAATTTCTTTAACCGATTTTTTCGGGCTATGCTACGATTGGGCAGGAACCCGACAAAGATAAATTCATGGCTGGGTTTCCCGGATAAAACCAGGGCATTCACAAAAGCAGCAGGGCCAGGAATAGCAGTTATAGCGATATTATTTTTAATTGCTAAATTAATCAGGTGATAGCCGGGATCAAGTATGCCGGGGGTGCCGGCATCAGAAACCAGGGCTACATCATGGCCGTCTTTTAAACGCCTGATGATATATTCTCCCTTGGTGATCCGGTTGTGCTGAAAATAACTGGTGGTGGGGGTTTTGACCCCGTAATGATCAAGCAGAATCTTAGTGTGGCGGGTGTCTTCGCAGGCAATCAGGGCAACAGATTTTAAGATTTCTAATGCGCGTAAAGTGATGTCTTTTAGATTACCTATGGGGGTGGAAACTATATATAACATACAAGCTATCAGCTTTCAGCCATCAGCCATCAGCTAAAGACTGACGACTGATATCTGATGGTCCATAAATCTACTCTACTGTAACTGATTTAGCTAAATTCCTGGGTTGATCCACATCACAACCTCGTTTTGTAGCAATATGGTAAGCCAGAAGCTGCAGGGGTAAGACTGTTAAAAGCGGGGAAAACAACTCATCTATTGCAGGAATATAAATCACTTCCTTGGTTAATTCCCGGATATTTTGATCACCCTCTGTAGCTACGGCAATAATCTTGCCGTGCCGGCTGTGGATCTCCTGTATATTAGAAAACATCTTATCATAAACCTTAGACTCGACGGCAATGCAAACTACAGCGCGGTATTCGTCAATCAGCGCGATGGGGCCATGCTTCATCTCCCCGGCAGCATAGCCTTCTGCCGGAATATAAGAAATTTCCTTCAGCTTCAGCGCGCCTTCTAAGGCAGTGGGGAAATTAATGTTGCGGCCTAAATAAAGAAAAGACCCAAAGTGGGAATGCCTACGGGCAAGGCTAGCGATTGTACCTTGCCCTTTTAGAATGATCTCTTGTTTACGGGGAACCTCCTTTAAGTACTCCAGGTATTTACTAATTTTTGTGCTGCTGAGGATCCCCCTGATCTCTGTTAAATAAAAAGCAATCAGATAGAGCGCGGTTAGCTGGGCAGTATAGGCCTTAGTCGAGGCCACCCCGATCTCCGGTCCGGCATGAGTATAAATTACTCCGTCGGATTCCCGGGTCATGGTTGAGCCTAAAACATTACATATAGATAAAACCACTGCCCCGCGTTTTCTCGCCTCCCTTATGCCGGCAAGAGTATCAGCAGTTTCCCCAGACTGGCTAATCGCAATAACCAAAGTATCCTGGTCGATAAGCAGGCTGCGATAGCGAAATTCACTAGAAACATCCACAAAAACCGGCAGGCCGCAAATCGATTCAATAATATATTTGCCCACCAATCCAGCGTGATAAGCAGTGCCGCAGGCAACGATAGCAATCTTATTGATGCTTTTTAGCTTCTCTTGCGTTATCCTTTGCTCTTCGAAAATAATATTATTGGTTTCTTCCCAAATACGGGCCCTCAGCAGGCTAGAAATTATTTTCGGCTGCTCATTAATTTCTTTAAGCATAAAATGTTTATACCCTTGTTTCTGAGCCTGGGCGATATCCCAGGTAATCCGGTTAACCTTTTTAACCACCGGCTTACCGTTTTCGTTTAGAATTTGGTATTTATCTTTATATAAAACCGCAATTTCATCTTCATCCAGGAAAATGATTTCTTTGGTGAACTCTAAAATAGCAGGCACATCCGAGGCTAAAAAATTTTCTGCCTTACTCAGACCCACTACCAAAGGGCTTCCGGAACGCACCCCCACCAGCTTACCTGGCTCCCTGCTAGAAATCACTCCAATAGCATAAGAGCCGACCAGTAATTTAATGGATTTGCGCACTGCTTCTTCCAAGGGAATATCTTTATAGAATTTTTCAATGAGATGAACAATAACCTCTGTATCGGTCTGGCTTTTAAAAGAGTGTCCTTCTTTAATCAAGTTATTTTTGATCGACTCGTAATTTTCGATAATGCCGTTATGCACTACGACAACCTCGCCATTACAGTCATCATGGGGGTGGGCATTATACTGGGTAGCGGCTCCGTGCGTCGCCCATCTAGTATGGGCAATACCGACGCTGCCGGAAAGTGGTTTTTTCTTGAGCAACTTCTCTAAAGCGCTGATTTTACCTGACGATTTGCGGATAGATATGGTTTTTTTATTAGAAAGGATAAGCGCCATACCGCTGGAGTCGTAACCACGATACTCCAAGCGCTTCAGGCCATTCAGCAGTATAGGTTGGGCTGATCTTTCTCCGATATAGCCGACTATTCCGCACATTTTAATGAGCGCATAACTTACGGAACAACAGTGAATGTAAGTTATATGCGCGAATTAACCCCATCAACTGCAAGCAGATTTCGCAGAAAACTGCGTAGCGTTTAGTTGGTGGGGGAGCAACTATTACAAACTTTATTTAATGACCCTGACGGGATTTGAACCCGTGTCGAGAGCTTGAAAAGCTCTTGTCCTAGACCAGGCTAGACGACAGGGTCGAGGCTAACAATTTTCTAAAGACCTCACCGCCTTTATAACTCTTTATCTGCTTCTCTCTTCTAACCGCTTCTATTTTTGCTACATATCCCTCATGATAGACCAATTCAAACGGTCCTCTATGTTTAACAGATTTCGACTTACCCCTGTTATGCTCCTGTAATCTTCTTTCGATGTTATTGGTATAACCTATATAATGCTTATCATCTTTCATGCTCCGCACTATATAAACATAGTACATCTTTTTAGCCTATTCTCGCCCTGCCTTTCCGCCGTTGGCGGAATCCGCCATAGGCGTGATCAGTGGGGTGTCCTAGACCAGGCTATCCCGCATCCAGCCTTCGGCTTTCTGCGGGACCCCGCAGAAGCACGTAGTGCGAATGCGGGGGACGACAGGGTCGGAATCATTCTTCCTCTTCGGCAATTACCGGAGCAACACAGGAAACTCGATCTTTATCCTGCAGCTTAATCAAACGCACGCCTTGGGCAGAACGGCCGGTTTCCCGGATATCCTTGATCGCGCAACGCAGGAACATTCCGTTTTGGGTAATCACCATTAATTCGTCTTTGTCGCCCACCGTTTTTAATTTAACTGCTTCACCGTTTTTATCAGTAACCTTGATATTAATTACGCCTTTACCGCCCCGGCTGGTCAGCCTGTATTCTTCTATAGTGGTGCGTTTGGCAAAGCCCAGCTCGGTTACGGTAAGGATAGCGGACCCCTGCCTGGCAACCACCATATCAATAACCTCATCTTTTTTAGCCAAAGAGATTGCTCGCACCCCTCCTGCCTGCCTGCCCATATCGCGCACCTTATCTTCTAAAAATCTGATCGCCTTGCCCTGCCTGGTCCCGATAAGCAGTTCCTGTTTACCGTCGGTGAGTTCCACGCCGATCAACTCGTCTGCCTTATCCAAAGTAATCCCGATAATCCCGCCTTTACGCGGATTACCATAAGCATCAAGCTTGGTTTTTTTAATCTGGCCATTCTTGGTAGCCATCACCAAATATTTATCCGCTAAAAATTCTTTTACCGGAATAGTGGAACTAATTTTATAACCCACCTCCATCTCTAAAAGATTAATGATCGCCTTGCCCTTGGAAACCCGGCTAGCCTGGGGAATCTCATAAACCTTTAACCAATGCACCTGGCCTTTATCGGTAAAAATCAGTAGGTAATCTTTGGTTGAGGCGACAAAAAGATGTTCGATAAAATCCTCTTCTTTGACCTCCGCGCCGCTTGCGCCTACTCCCCCGCGCTTCTGCTTACGATAAGCGCTTACCGGCAGACGCTTGATATAGCCACCGTGGCTAATAGTCACTACAACATCTTCTTCGGCAATTAAATCTTCAACCTCCAGTTCTTCTACTTCTCCTACGATATCTGTGCGCCGGCTGTCCCCGTACTTTTTCTTTAAAGCCTCTAACTCCTCCTTAATAATCCCCTCGATCTTTTTCTCCGAGGCAAGTATCGCCCGGCAGAGCTCGATCTTTTTCAGCAGCTCCATATACTCAGCGTCAATTTTATCGCGCTCTAAGGCAGTCAGGCGCTGCAGCTGCATCTCTAAAATCGCCTGGGACTGGATTTCGGATAGCTCAAACTCCTTGATCAGCCGTTCTTTGGCTTGTTCGGTGTTTTTTGAGGTCTTGATTGTTTTAATAATACGATCGATGAATTTGAGGGCGATCTTTAAACCTTCTAAGATATGCGTTCTCTTTAATGCCTTATCCAACTCAAACTGCGTACGCCGGCGGATAATCACTTTGCGGTGCTCGATATAATAATCAAGCATCTGGCGCAAATTTAAGACCCGCGGCCGATTCTCAACCAAGGACAGCATAATAATCCCAAAAGTGCCTTCTAATTGCGTATGTTTGAAAAGCTGATTTAAGACAATCTGGGATTCTGCGTCACGCTTAAGCTCCACAACAATACGCATTCCGTCTTTATCGGATTCATCACGGATGTCAGAGATACCTTCTATTTTCTTATCATCAACCAAGGCAGCGATTGCCTCGATTAAGCTGGATTTTTGTACCTGGTAGGGGATTTCGGTAATAATGATTAAATCCTTACCGTTTTTCTGATGTTCAATAGCAGCCCGAGCGCGTACTAACAGTTTCCCCCTGCCAGTAGCATAGGCCTCCTTAATGCCATTCTTGCCGCAGATAATCCCGCCTGTAGGAAAGTCCGGGCCTTTCACATAACGCATCAGGTCTTTAAGCTCTGCTTCAGGGTGGCCCAAAAGATAGATGATTGCATCCGCCACTTCATTTAAATTATGCGGCGGAATATTCGTAGCCATACCTACGGCTATCCCGCTTGAACCATTGACCAACAAATTCGGCAGTGTTGCCGGCAGTAAAAGCGGCTCCTTGAGAGAGGAATCAAAATTCGGCCCAAAATTTACCGTTTCCTTATCGATATCTGCGAGTATCTCCTCGGAAATTGCCGCAAGCCGCGCCTCAGTATAACGCATGGCAGCAGCAGCATCCCCATCCACTGATCCAAAGTTACCCTGACCATCCACCAAAGGATAGCGTAAAGAAAAGTCCTGGGCCATCCTGACTAAGGTATCATAGACTGCTACATCCCCGTGCGGATGATATTTCCCGAGCACCTCTCCGACGATACGCGCGCATTTCTTGTAGGGCTTGGAGTGATCGAGGCTCAGTTCCTGCATGGCATAAAGGATCCTGCGGTGCACCGGCTTTAAGCCGTCGCGCACATCAGGCAGGGCGCGCCCAACAATTACGCTCATAGCGTAATTTAAATACGAATCCTTGACTTCATCTTCAATATGAATAGGGATTATTTTCTCGTTACGCGTGTACATATCCGTTTGGCTCGTTGATGTCGTTTAGGTCTTTATATCCCTAAACGCACTTAACGAAATTATACATCTAGATTCTTTACCTGATGGGCATAATTCTCAATGAACTCCCGGCGTGGCTCAACCTGATCCCCCATCAAAACCGTAAACATCTTATCAGTCTCTACCGCATCCTCTAGGATCACTTGCAAGATAGTCCTCTTTTGAGGATCCATCGTAGTCTCCCAAAGCTGCTGCGGATTCATCTCGCCTAAGCCTTTATATCTTTGAATATGCATACCCTTGGTAGCTACTTCTTTAATATAAGCCAAGATCTCTTTTAAGCTCATCAGGTCCTTGTGTTCATTTTCGTTAAGCACCCTATAGAGCGGCTTAGGCTTTTTCTCTTCCTTGCTCTTAGAAGCCTCTTTTTGGCCCAATACATCTTCGCTAAAAGTATTAATATCTAAACCTAACTTTTCAATCTTGGCTACTATTTGCTCAATATCCTGCGCCTCAAATAGCTCAAGAATATCAGGCTCAATATCCTTACTCTCCTTGTCAGTCAGACTGGCTAATTCCTTGTCAGAATAGACAAAATACTCTTTTCCATCCACTTTAACCCTATAAATTGGCATTTTTTTGGTCTTTTGATGTCTTAAATAGAGGTATTTTGTTAAATCTACTCCCTTTTTATCTAAATTCTTGCCTATCTTTTCCAATTCGACTAATTGGTAAAGTAGTTCCTTAAACTGGTTATCCGTAAAGCTGGTTTTATCTTTTAGGCGCATCAGCCTATGGCCCTCACGGCCCAAATCTAAAATCAGATCATTCATCTGTTGTTCGGTCTGAATATACTCTTCGCGTTGCCCGCGTTTAATTTTATAAAGCGGGGGTTGTGCAATATAAACATATCCGTCCTCCACCAACTTATGCATTTTCCTATATAATAGGGTCAACAAAAGGGTACGGATATGTGAGCCGTCAATATCGGCATCTGCCATCAGAATTAATTTATGGTAACGTAACTTAGTAACATCAAACTCCTCCCCCACGCCTGTGCCTAAAGCAGTAATAATGGTGCGAATCTCTTCATTGGAAAGAACTTTATCCATGCGCGCCTTTTCTACATTCAAGATCTTGCCTTTAATCGGTAGTATAGCCTGGAATCTGCGATCACGGCCCTGTTTTGCACTATTATGCACAAAGATACCGGAAGCTAATGCGAAATTATGTGTATTCGGTACTTCTATATCATAAACAGCAACTCTTTCTTTTATTTTTTCAATATAATTAATTTTGTGGTTATAATTCCTGACTGCCTCCATCAATATACCCTTATCCCCTCCAAAGAAACGACCCACCAATGTATTTAATTTTAGTAAATTGGTATTTCTTTTATGCAACGAGCGCCGCGCTTCATCATATAAGTCAATACTACCGTAGCATTCAAGAGTTTCTTTTGCAAAGGCGAGGCTTGAATTTAAATAAACTCGGTTGTATGCAATTTTTCTTTTCTCTCTGAAATTCTCATCCCACTGCTCTTTTGTTTTTTCCCTGCGCCAGGCAACAAGGCTAGGATTTGACCATTCTTGCTGCGCCATCTGAGCCAAGATTTTTTTTGCCTCTGGGTTTTTGATAAAATATTGCTTGACCCTACTGGCCTGTTGCGCCCTATTCTCTTCCTGGGCCCAGTATCTTTTTTGCGCTGTATTAAGTAACTGCGCATTGGCTTGCCGGTAGGCGGCATTGGAACGGTAAAAATCTAAAAATTTACCAGTCATATATTCTTTATAAGCAACATTTACCCATTGCCTTTTAGCATTTTTACTCAACAACTCTCTTTTCTCAAGAGTCTTGCAGCGGGCTTTTTCTCTGTAAGCGGCTGTTCGTTTCCGCTCTATAGCTTTTACTTTTACCTCCGGACGATGTAAGGTATACCCTAAATGCTTATAGTGAAAATCCATATGCTGGTCGTAAGGCAGACGCTTGATATTCGTCGGGTTATTGTTAAATTTATCAAAATCTATATGGTGCCGATGTCCGCCTTCGGCAGCAGAATAAACCTTGTTTTGCAGATTGTAAATATCCGCTAACACATTAGTATAGATCCATTTCTGAGATTTAGGGTCAAAAACCATCTCGTACCCATCCAAGCTACAATTACCTTCTTTTTTTGATAGCTTTCTATAAAGGGGGGCAAGGCTATACTTGGTTGTTAATTTGGCGGCGGGTATATAGGTACCGTCGGCTAACCTAAATAAATGATCCGGCGTACATCTTAGTTCCTCTCCGTTATCCAAAACAATTTTAATTACTCTGGCGTTTTCTTTGGTAACTCTGGGATTTAATATCGGCGCGATGCCAATATGACCGTTGTCTAAAATAGTATAACAAAAGTTTTGCCTGCCCTGCCTATTCTCTTCTACCAAATCTTTAAATGAAATGTTTCTACCGTCAATCAATGCTACCTCAGTATCTCCATCCCAGCAGCCTCCGGCACTATCCCCCTCCACAATATACAGTTCGCATAAAGCCGGGTCTCTCTCGGAACAATCCGCTAATTTACCCGGTAAGCCCGCGCCTTCTAAGGCCCCTTTTCTACGCGTAAGCTCTCTGGCTTTACGCGCAGCCTCTCTGGCGCGCGAGGCAACAATAACCTTGTCAATAATCTTATTGGCAACCGAAGGGTTCTCTTCAAAGTAACCGGCCAAGGAATCCAGGCTGGCAGACGCCACTAATCCTTCTACCTCGGAATTTCCGAGCTTAGTTTTAGTCTGGCCTTCAAACTGCGGATTGGGAACCTTAACGCTGACTACTGCGGTTAAGCCCTCGCGCACATCCTCTCCGGCAATAGCTACATCCCCTTTGAGTAAGTTTTTGACCTTGGCATATTGATTAATCGCCCGGGTTAAGGCGGATTTAAAACCCGAGAGGTGCGTTCCACCCTCTATAGTATTAATGTTATTGGCAAAAGAAAAAAGCGTTTCCGCATAACCATCATTATATTGCAGGGCGACCTCCATCATCACGTCATCCTGGGTCTTCTGGAAATAAACTACTTTATTATGCAGGGGGTTCTTATTTTTATTTAAGTATTCTACAAAAGACACTACCCCGCCGGCAAACTCAAAAACCGCCTTTTTTTCGCTGCGCTCATCCTCAATTTTAATCTTCAGCCCCTTATTCAAAAAGGCCAGTTCCCTTAAGCGTTGCGACAGCGTATCGTAGGAAAACTCTATTTTACTAAAAATAGTGCGGTCCGGTTTAAAGGTAACCTTAGTGCCGGTGCTGTTACTTTTGCCGATTACCGTTAATTTAGAAACGGTTTTGCCCCGTTCATAACGCTGGTGGTAAATCTTACCATCTCTTTTAACCTCGACTTCTAACCAGTCCGAAAGCGCATTGACCACGCTGACCCCCACCCCGTGCAACCCTCCGGAAACTTTATACACCCGGTGATCAAATTTGCCTCCGGCGTGCAGCGTAGTTAAAGCTACTTCTACCGCCGGCTTTTTCTCTGTCTTGTGCATATCAACGGGTATACCCCGACCGTTATCCGTGACGCTAATACTATTATCATGGTGCACAACGATCTCGATCGAATCACATTGGCCTGCCAGGCTCTCATCCACACTATTGTCTACCACTTCATAAACCAAGTGGTGTAAGCCGCGGCTAGAGGTGTCGCCAATATACATTGCTGGCCTAAGCCGAACTGCCTCTATTCCCCCTAAAACCTGGATCGTGGTAGCGTCGTAAACCTTGGGTTTGGCCGTCTCCGGATTTAAGCCCCGGTTTTTCTTGGTTTGGACTGCTTTTTTGGGCATACTATTTCTCCAATATAAAAACGGATATCTCCTACATCATGGCCGTCCTGACGCAGGGATTCTAAAATTTGCTCTTTTTTTAAATTTAATTGGTAAAGCCAAGTAGAAGAATCTACTAATAAGGCTAATACTCCAGGTTTAAAATAATTTACCTTTATATGTCTTAATTCCTTTTTTGTCAAGATGTTTTCTAGCCAGGCCTGTGGGTTATGCTTAGCAGGGGCGCTTTTTTTATCCGACAACTCCTGCATTACTGTTAAGATCGTCTCTTTAATAATCTCCATCACTAACCCAGCCGCATAGGTAAGACAATATAAAGGTACCCCTCTACCCTGATTACCGCCGGCTTATCACTGTCGGTTAATTCCAGCTCTATTTTTTCATTAGCAAGGTTTTTTAAAACATCGCTTAAATAATTAGGATTGAACCCGATCACCAGTTCTTTGCCGCGATAATCAACGGCAACCTCCTCCCGCGATTCCCCTATATCCGGGGTAGATTTAGAAATTACCAACTTGTCCTTAAATACCTCTAACTTCACCGCCTGGTAATCCGGGGTGGATAATAAAGCCGCTCTTTTAACAGCCAACAAAAACTCGCCCCGGTTAATCCCCATTTTATTCTCGGATACGGGTGGCACCACTTGGCGATAATCTGGAAACTCCCCTTCAATTAAACGAGAAATAATGACCACCTCCCCCAAATCAAAAAGGGCTTGATTATTACCTAAAATCAACGAGAGTTCTCCATCCTCATTAAGATTGCGATTAAGCTCTTGAATGGTTTTGATGGGAATAATAATATGTAGATCTTTTCCTATTTCGTGCGTTAACTTACGTTCCGCAATCGCCAACCTCTTCCCGTCTGTGGCTACAAGGGTTAATGTGTTTTTACTTAGTTTAAAAAGGATCCCATTTAAAATATATCTTGTCTCATCCCAAGAAACCGCAAAAGTAGTCAGGCTCAACATTTGTTTTAATATTGTTTGCTCTAACCTAAAAACCTCTTTATCTTGAAACTCCGGCAACCTAGGGAACTCTTCCTTGGCCAACCCGATAATCTTAAACAAACACTGGGCACTCTCTATTGTCACAAGGTTATTCTTTTTACTATTCACCACAACATCATCTCCGGGTAGCTCTTTAATTATGTCGCCCAATCTTTTAGCGGGTATAGTAATCTCCCCGGGTTCTTGGATACTCACAGGTATTTCACAACTTATCCCAACATCTAAATCAGTGGCGGTGAGCCTTAACTTGTCTTTCTGTGTCTCGATTAAAATATGCGAAAGTATAGGTAAAACACTCTTAGTGGTAATGACGTTTTGCACGGTTTGAATACCATTTAATAAAATACTTTTCTCAACTTTAAATTTCATCCGCTTCCTCCTATTACTTATAGTACTATACTTAAAAAGTAATCGTAGTAATCAGGTTGAATGTTTGTTAGGATAACCCCAACACTTACAACACCCATTACTTATTATAATGTAATCCTTGGGAAAACCATTGAATTTACTGTTGAATTGTGTGGATAATTCTCTCTACTTTTTCTTTTAATCCCTCACTCTTTATAAGGCCTTCCTTAACTTTATTATAAGAATAGAGAACCGTCGTGTGATCTTTGCCGCCAAAAAGCTCTCCAATCTCCGGGAGTGATAAATCAGTTAGCTCTCTACTAATAAACATAGCTATTTGTCTGGGGATTACAATATTTTTGTTGCGGCGCCTGGTTTTTAAATCCTGGAGCGTAACACCAAACTCCTCAGCTACACAACGTAAGATAAAATCGACCGTAATTAATTTTTTAGGCTCTTTTAGTAAATCTTTTAATACCTCCTTAGTTAATTCAAGGGTTATTGGTTTCTCTTCCAATAAAGAATAAGCTATGGTGCGCACCAGGGCGCCCTCTAGCTCGCGGATATTAGTCTTGATTAATTGGGCAATAAAAAAAATAACATCATCCGGTATAGAAACAGATTCCCTTTCGATTTTCTTTTTTAAAATAGCTGCCCGCGTCTCTAGGTCCGGGGGTTGGATATCAGTAGTTAGTCCCCATCCGAATCGAGAGACTAGCCGGTCTTGCAGGTTAGTAATCTCTTTGGGTGGTCTATCTGAACAGATAATAATCTGTTTATGGGCATCGTAAAGCGTATTAAAAGTATGAAAGAACTCTTCTTGAGTAGATTCTTTGCCGGCGATAAAATGGATGTCATCAATCACTAAAACATCTACGTTGCGGTATTTTTGTCTGAATGCTGGAGTAGACTTATGTTGGATGGCGTGGATCAACTCATTGGTGAATTTTTCTGAAGGCAGATAACATATTTTTAAGCGCGCCGGGTTTGCATTTTTGATCTGGTGGCATATCGCCTGCATCAGGTGGGTTTTACCTAATCCCACACCGCCATAGATAAATAAAGGATTATAGGTCTTAGCCGGTGAATCCGCTACTGCCACGGCGTAGGCGTGCGCGTGTCGGTTAGCCGGGCCGACAACAAAGTTATCAAATGTATACCGGGGGTTTAACTGTAAGCCATCCATGGGCTCTGTGGGCCTTGGCCGGATAATTTTTGTTTCCGTTTGAGTTGGCAGGCTTCTATTCTGCGGGGCGCACACAATTGAGATTTTGACCTCTGAACCGAGAAACTGTTTTAAGACCTCCTCGATTTGCGCTTTGTAATGTTGATCAATCCAGTCGCGGAAGAAGGTATCCGGCGCCTCTATGGTTACTAGACGGTCATTCTCAAGGTTGGGCCTTAAGGGAGCAATCCAGGTTTCGTAGGTAGCTTTCCCCAGCTTGCCCTCCAAATATTCCCCAGCCGCCTCCCAAATCTTTAGTATATCTGCCATAACTATAATACTTTTATTTTGTTACGCTATCCACAGTTTATGCACAACTTGTATAACTCTGTGGAAATATTATAACAAATAATCAACGCCTTGCAAGAAAAATCTAAACAGGAACTATTATACAATAATTTTAATAGCAGTCAATAGGTTCATATATTGGGTTTAAATATTTTAGTTGCCTCAACCGGAATATAACAGGACGTATATCAAATATCAGGCAAGCGCGCTCTATGTTGCGATTTTAAGCTGGCCCTACTCAGGCTGAATTCTTAAACCCAAAATTCTCACTAGATCCCGGCTAGCCTTGGCAAAGTTAGGTTCAGCCAGTATATAGCGATGTCTCCTTGAAAAATTAACTCCACGTGATTATCTTGACCCGGGAAATTTTGTATGATAAAATTCTTGGCAATTCGCCAGGGTATTTAATAGATAATAGGACATTTTTATCTTGCTAGTGCATTAAATAGATAATAGGTTGACTTGGCGCGCCTTTGTGTTATAATTACACTTTATTCTAAAAATAAGCAAGGAGTGTATGTCCAAATGAAAAAGAACCTGAAGACACCAACTAATATTATTGGGAAAAAAAAGCACGGTTTCCGTCGGAGAATGGCCAGTAAGACCGGGCGCAGAGTAATTAGGGCGCGTCGCCAAAAGGGCAGACGCCGGCTTTCTCTTTGAGCACAATGTCGCATAGGGTTAACCAAGCAGTATTAGGCCTGATTAATATTTATCAGAAATATTTCAGGCTATTTTTACCTACTTCTTGCCGTTTTGTTCCGAGCTGTTCAGAGTATACCAGGCAAGCAATAATTAAATACGGGATTTTACGGGGGGTAATGAAGGGGCTGAAAAGAATATTAATTTGCCATCCCTTCTCTAAGAAGGTCGGGTTTGATCCCCTGGTTTAAACTTCTTATTGGCTTAAAATCTTAAAGGAGTAAAGTTGCTATGGATAAAAGATTAATATTAGCAATGGCGCTTTCCATGTTAGTTCTTTTGGCCTGGTCAGCGTTTCTTCCAAAGACACAACCCATTGAAAATAAAGGTGTTACGTCTAACAATCTAGTTACACAGGCCATCACCTCCCTGCCTAAAACCCTGCCTGATACCCTAGGAGTAGCAATTTCTCCGCGCCTGATTAAGTTGGCGCGCGATCAGTGGGAAATAACTTTTGACGAAGGCAAGGCGGCAATCCAAGCCGCTGAGTTTAAAAACTTTCAGAACTATAAATTTACGCTGCAAAACGGGTATTGGTTATCCGTTGAAAAATTGATATTCCGGGAGATCCCAACAGGCTCCTCTGGAGAGATCGCATTTGTTTATCAGGACCAGCAGCAAAAAATCACGAAACGTTTTATTGTATCTAACTCTAACTATACCATAGAGTTAGATATTGAGGTAGCTAATTTATCCCAGCATTCTATTGATTTAGATTTGCCTCTGGTATTGGGCGTCTTAAATTTTGCTAATACTAAAAACCAGATGAACCTTACTAGCGTTGGCATAGCCACCAAAGAAAAAATATTTCACCAAAATGGACGCAAAGATGCTACCTTTTTGGGCGTAAGGTTTTTAGGATTGCGCGAGAGATATTTTTGTACGATCATTGAACCGCTTGTTGGGAATTATAGTGCATTTATCAGAAAGCTTACTCCTCAGGCATCAGAAGCAGGATTATCTCTTCAAGGGGTACAGCTGGCACCGGGCAATAGCTTAAAGCAAAAATTTCATATCTATTTGGGGCCCCAAGACTTAAAACTTATAAACGCAGCTAATCCCAGCTGGGTAGAGTTAATCAATTTTGGCGCATTTGATTTTATTTCGCGTTTAGTTTTGAGGGTCCTGGAATTCATATATAGCCTGGTACATAATTGGGGTTTGTCTATTATAATTTTGAGCATTTTAGTTTATACATTGCTTTATCCTTTAAGCTTAAAGCAAATGCGCTCGATGAAAGAGATGCAATTATTGCAGCCAAAAATCGAAGAAATACGTAAAGCCTATAAGGATAACCCAAAGAAAATGAACGTGGAGATAATGAGCCTTTATCGCGAGCATAAGGTTAATCCCTTAGGTGGCTGCTTGCCTTTGATTTTGCAGATCCCCATTTTCTTTGCACTTTATCAAGCCTTGATTCGCTTTGTATCATTAAAAGGGGCAAAATTTTTGTGGATCAAGGATTTATCAGAGCCGGATCAGTTATTCAAATTGCCAATTTCCTTGCCAATCCTAGGTAATGAAGTCAATATCTTGCCTATATTAATGGCAATCGGAATGTTTGTACAGCAGAAAACCTCTATGAAACTTACAGCTGGCAGTTCTGCAGAACAGCAGAAAATGATGTTAATATTAATGCCTGTCATGTTTGGGTTTATTTTTTACCATATGTCTTCGGGATTTGTATTATATTGGTTTGTTAATAGTATATTAATGTTATCGTTCCAATTAAGGATGAACCGCGCAAAATGAATATCAAAACCAGTATTGAAATCGAAGGTAATACAGTAGAAGAAGCAATTAAATTAGCGCTACAGTCTTTAAAATTGCCACGAAATAAGGTTAAAATTGAGGTTCTTGCCGAGGAAGAAAAAGGTTTGTTTGGTATGCCAGGTGCTAAGCCTGCAAAGGTAAGAGTAAGTGTATTAAAACCCAAATAAAAGACTTGACAAATTGCGATTTTCGAGGTAATAATTATAACTAAATAAGGCAGTATATTAGAATGTTCCTTGAGGAACATTCTATAACTCTATATTTTATAATGGGTAAGGTTATTGCTATTTGCAATCAAAAGGGTGGAACGGGTAAAACTACTTCGGCCATCAACCTTGCGGCTTGTCTTGCGCTTATACCCAAAAAGGTCATGCTTATAGACTTAGATCCCCAGGCAAATGCTACTAGCGGCGTAGGTATTAATAAGCATAATATTCAAAAAAGCACCTACCATACACTCCTGGAAGAAGTAGACATCAAGGATATTCTACAAGATACAGCTATTCCAAACCTGCGTCTTGCTCCCTCTAACTTAGACCTTACTGGCGCAGAAGTTGAGTTAGTAGGTGCTTTAGGCAGAGAACATAGATTGAGAAGGGCACTGCTTAAGGAAAGAGATAACTTTGATTTTATTTTTATTGATTCACCCCCTTCTTTAGGTCTATTAACGATTAATGCTCTTTGCGCTGCTGATTCAGTAATTATACCAGTGCAATGTGAATTTTATGCACTCGAAGGATTGACGCAACTCACTAATACTATTAAACTTGTGAAAGATAATCTTAATCCTAACTTAGGAGTTGAGGGGGTTCTTTTAACCATGGCAGACTTTAGGACTAACCTGACTAAGGAGGTTATACAAGAAGTTCGTAATAATTTTCAAGGCCGGGTTTATGAAACTGTGATACCAAGAAGCATTCGTTTGACTGAAGCTCCTAGCTTTGGCAAGCCAGCAGCTTTATATGACAAGGATTGCGCGGGTGCACAAAAATATGAAGAACTAAGCCGAGAGATTTTAGGTTTGCCTAAAGTAAATAGTGAAATTGTATAAGGAGAATAATTATGGAAAGAAAAGCCTTAGGTAAGGGTATTGGAGCATTAATTCCTGAAAAAGAGGGAGAACGAGAAAATAAGATTATTTTTGTCCAAACTGAAAGGATTAAACCGAGTCCCTTTCAGCCGAGGGAGGATTTTGATGATCAGAGCTTGGAAGATTTAACTCAATCAATTAAAGAAAAGGGGGTTATCCAACCAATTTTAGTGAGGCGAAAAGGCGCTGATTATGAATTAATTGCAGGAGAAAGAAGGCTACGCGCATCTAAGTCATTGAATTTAATGGAGATACCAGTAATAATTAAGGATGTGGATGATCGGGATTCTCTAGAACTTGCCTTAATCGAAAATATACAACGGCAAGGCTTAAATGCTATCGAAGAGGCACATGCTTATCAATATCTGATCGATAAGTTTAATGTAACCCAGGAAAAAATCAGCGATGTGCTTGGTAAATCGAGGGTTACGGTAACGAATACATTACGTTTATTGAAATTACCAAAAGAAATACAAGATGAGATAAAAAAGGGCCGTATTTCTTTTGCCCACGGACGTACATTGTTAGAAATCGATGACATTAATCAGCAGCGCAGGTTAGCGCAAGAAATAATTGCGCAAGGTTTATCAGTAAGCGCATTAGAGGGGATGATTAAGAAGCGCCACTTACGTCCTGCGAAGCGAAGAATGGAGCAGTCTGTGCGTGATTCGGCGGTGGTAATTTTGGAGGAAGAATTGCAGCATATTTTAGCAACCAGGGTGAGGATTAGCAAGAGGCAAAAACGCGGGCATATCCTGATAGAATTTTATTCGCCGGAAGATTTAAAAAGGATTGTTGGGGTTGTGAGGGGAGGGCCTATAATATGAGTCAGGCAGCCTTGATTCTAATTAAACCGGATGGCCTTAAGAAATCTTTAACCGGGAATATTTTGACGCGTTTGTCGGAAACTAAGCTAGAGATTGTAGCAGCTAAGATGGTGCGCGTTTCGCAGGAGTTAGCTCAAGAGCACTATAAGTATCTTAAGGATAAGCCTTTTTTTGCCGCCCTGATCAAGTATATTCAAGGAGAATTGCATGATCGGCGTAAAGTTATGGCATTGGTATATTGGGGGGATGGTGCAATTTTAAAATGCCGGGAGTTGGCAGGCTCTACTAATCCAGAGGAGGCGGAGCCGACCACTATCCGCGGCTCTTATGGCAGGATTACTACCGCTGGAGTCTATGAAAATGTAATCCACGTATCCTCCAATGCAGCTGAGGCGGAGAGGGAGATAAAGCTTTGGTTTAAACCAGATGAGGTAATCGTTAATTTATACCCGGTTAAAGATATCGTCGAGAAAGAGTGCACAATCAAGGTGTGGGCATAACATTTATTAGGGGATAATTATGAATAGCATGACCGGCTTTGGCAGTCAAGAGACCAGGGTTACATCATTAGGCAAGATCAATATCGAGATAAGAAGCGCCAATCATAAATTCTTAGAAGTTGTTTGTAATCTGCCTGAGGGGTTTTTGTTTCTGGAAGACAAAATCAAAAAGGAGATCGAGACCAGGGCAAAGAGAGGGCGTATCCTCTGCGTGATCAATATCAGCGGGGGCAGGGGGCCGGCGGTATCTATTAATCACGTCCTGCTTAATCAATACCTTGCGGCATTGCGTCGGGTAAAGAAACAATTACAGGTTACAGATAACCTGAGCTTAGATACACTGATTAATTTACCTGGAGTTTTGTCTATTACGGAGCATAAGGTTTCCAAAGCAAACATTTGGCCTCGCTTACGGCCTGTGCTAAGGCAGGCACTCGACGGATTAGAGAAGACACGCAGGAAAGAAGGCCTTAGTTTGTCTCGATATCTTAGGGCCAGGGCGGGTACTTTAGAAAGAGACCTGATGTTTATCGATGAGCGGTTTAAGAAAGTGGTGCAGGCCAAATCAGCAAAAATAGAAACGGATGATGAGCGTTCGGGGATGCTTAAGGAAACCGATATCAGCGAGGAGATCGAAAGACTGGCATTTCATATCCGCAATTTTATAGTCAAGCTGAAGAAACGGGGGGCGATAGGCAAGGAACTGGATTTTATCTCCCAGGAGATGCAACGGGAAGCCAATACTATGGCGGCTAAATCCTGCGACGTGCTTATTTCTAGCAGGGCAGTGCAGCTTAAAAGTCAGCTCGATAAAATTCGGGAACAATTGCAGAATATTGAGTAAGTGAGCCAAAACCAGACTAAAAAAAACGGGTTAATAATTATTATTTCCGGGCCATCTGGCTCGGGTAAGACTACTCTGCTTTCTAGGTTGTTTGAGTCTGCGGAATTACGCAGGAAATTGATCAGGTCCATTTCGCTTACTACCCGTCCGAGAAGGTCAGGGGAGAAAAGCGGGAGGGATTATTTTTTTATCAGCCAGAAGCGGTTTTTAGAACAGCGTAAAGCAAAAAAAATTCTTGAATGGACCCGATATTTAGGTTATTATTACGCCACGCCCAGATTTTTCATCAAACAGGAGCTTAAAAAGGGAAAAAACATTGCTCTTTGTTTGGATTTCAAAGGCGCATTAAAGCTAAAGCGTTTTTTCCCGAGAAAGACAATATTAATTTTTATCCGGCCCCCCTCCATCAAGGCGCTCTGGAGGAGGATTACTCAACGTTGCCAGCAGACAAAACCCGATGAGATTCAGCAGCGTATCCGCATGGCCAGGCAGGAGGTGGGTATGTCCGGTGTTTATGACTATCGCCTGGTAAATAAAAACTTAGACGAAACGGCGCAAAAGTTAAAAAATATAATATTAAAGGAAATAGCTTCTTAAACAATAATGAGGTGGTCTATGGCATGGGTGGCTTTGGAAAGAATGCTCGATAAGTGCAATGGCTCAATTTACAAACTGGTGATTGTGGCTTCGAAAAGAGCCTTGGAGATTGCAGAAGGCCAACCGAAAATGGTTGATCTGCCAGTTAATACCAAGCCTTCTACTATAGCGCTAAACGAGATTGCTGAGGGTAAGGTCTGTTATAAGAAATAACCAGAGGATAAAGATGGCGCAAAAGCTAAAAAAAGAGATAATTTTGGGGGTGACGGCAAGTATTGCTATTTATAAGTCCTGCGAGATCCTACGCCGGCTTAAAGAAGAGGGCTTTTCTGTTACGGTAGTGATGACGCAAGAGGCAGAGGAGTTGATTAGGCCGATTGTTTTTTCTAGTCTGTCCGGGAATAAGGTTTACTGCGGCCTATTTGATACGGCCGTAGATTATGAGATCGAACACATATCATTGGCGGATAAAGTTGATTTGCTATTAATTGCTCCGGCGACCGCTAATATTATTGCCAAGATTGCCGGCGGTATCTGTGACGATCTCTTAAGCTGCGTTATTTGCGCGACAAAGGCTCCGGTGGTCATCGCTCCGGCGATGAACGAGAACATGTATTTAAATAAAATAACCCAGGGAAATATTGAGAAGCTAAAGAACCTGGAGTATAAAATAGTTGGCCCTGCCAGGGGCAAGTTGGCTAATGGCAAGATAGGCCTAGGCCATTTGGCGAGCACAGAAGATATAATCAAGGCGGTAAAGAAAAGTTTAAAAATGGCGGCATAGCCAAGTGGTAAGGCAACTGTCTGCAAAACAGTTATACAGCGGTTCGAATCCGCTTGCCGCCTCCACTAAATTTTTCGACAAGAAAAATTTAGTGGATACCCCTGATCTCTAAATATTATCTCGGGCAAGTGGTGGAATGGAATACACGAAGGACTTAAAATCCTTTGGCCGTAAGGTCGTGAGGGTTCAACTCCCTCCTTGCCCATTGAGGATTTGAACAGAGGCAAAATAACTTGCAACACCAAGTCTTAAAATAAGTTACAAGACCCGGTCTTGAAAAACAGGGCTCATAGCTCAGTTGGTTAGAGCGTTGCGTTGACATCGCAAAGGTCAGAGGTCCGAGTCCTCTTGGGCCCACCATACAAATAAATTAGTTAGGTAAGGTATAGCTATGGATAAGGATGGGGGAATAAATTTGGAAATATTACGGCATTCATGTTCCCATGTCATGGCTCAGGCGGTAAAAGAGCTCTGGCCAGAGGCAAAATTAGGGATTGGCCCGGCGATTGAAGATGGTTTTTATTATGACTTTGATAAAAAAGAGCCTTTTACCGACGGCGACCTTTTGCGTATCGAGCAGAAGATGCGGGAGATTATTGCCAAGGATGAGCCATTTTTAAGAGAAGAATTGACTAAAAAAGCAGCGCTCGAGCTATTTAAAAAGTTAAAGGAGGATTATAAAGTAGAATTAATCCAGGCCTTGCCGCAAGACAAGGCCTCTATTTATAAGACGGGGGAGAATTTTGTAGATCTCTGCCGCGGCCCGCATATTAATACTGCCTCAGAGATCAAGGTCTTTAAATTGCTCTCTGTGGCCGGTGCTTATTGGCACGGGTTGGAAACCAATCCGATGCTGCAGAGGATTTACGGCACTTGTTTTGCAAATAAGAAAGAATTAGAACAATACCTCAAAAACCTAGAAGAGGCAAAGCAGCGCGATCACAGGAAATTAGGGCCACGGCTGGAACTTTATGATATTTACCACGAAGAAGCAGGAGCGGGGTTGGTTTTTTATCATCCCAAGGGAGCGATTTTACGCACAATCATTGAGGATTATGAAAAAAGGGAGCATATCAAGCGGGGGTATCAGTTAGTAATTACTCCGCATATTATGCAATCCGGGCTCTGGCAGACCTCCGGACACTACGAATATTACAAAGAGAATATGTATACATTTAAAATTGAAGAGAAGGAGTTTGTCTTAAAGCCGATGAACTGCCCGGGCCATATTCTGATTTATAAATCTAAAACTAGAAGCTACAAAGATCTGCCCATCCGCCTCTTTGAGCTGGGTACGGTTTATCGCCACGAAAAAGCAGGGGTTTTACACGGGCTGTTAAGAGTGCGCGGTTTTACCCAGGATGATGCGCATATCTTCTGCCTGCCCGAACAACTTAAAGGTGAGATCAAGGCGATAATCGATTTTGTTTTTGATACGATGAGGGTTTTTGGTTTTGATTCCGTAGAGATAGAGCTGAGCACCCAGCCAGAAAAATATATTGGTTCAGATCAGGATTGGCAGAAGGCCACCGTAACCCTAGAAGAGGTTTTACAGGAGAAAGGGTTGCAATATAAAATTAGCGCAGGGGAGGGAGCTTTTTACGGGCCCAAAATAGATATTAAATTAAAAGATGCTTTAAAAAGGCCATGGCAGTGCGCAACTATTCAATGCGATTTTGCTTTGCCTAAAAGGTTTAATTTAGCGTATGTAGATTCCGATGGCAAAGAGAAGCAGCCGATTATGTTGCACCGGGTGTTATTAGGCAGCCTGGAGCGTTTTATCGGCGCTTTAATCGAACACTACAAAGGGGATTTGCCTTTGTGGTTGGCTCCGTTGCAGGTTTTGGTTATCCCGATTAAAGAAGCCCAGCAAGCATATAGTTTAAAGATCAAGGGGATGCTTGAGGACAGCGGGATCCGGGCAGAAGTCGATAACCGCAATGAGACCTTGAATAAAAAGATCCGGGAAGCCGAGCTGAACAAGGTTCCTTATTCTATAGTGATCGGCCAGCGCGAGGCAGAGCAAAACATAATCTCACTGCGTAAGCGGGGACAGTCGGATATCATAGCAGTACCCACAGAAGAATTTATTAGCAGGTTAAAATCAGAAATTATACCCAGGTGAGCGGGTAATCTGCCCGCAGGTTTTCTAAAGAAAGGGAGGTGGTTACGATACAAAAATTTATTAGTATTAACGAAAGAATACGCGTTCCTCAGGTACGACTTATTGGTCCGGACGGTAATCAGCTAGGGGTAGTTCCGATACAGAAAGCGCTAGAGTTGGCAAACCAACATGAATTAGATTTGGTGGAGGTAGCGCCTCAGGCTATTCCTCCTGTTTGTAGGATTATTGACTTCAGTAAATTCATGTATGACCAGGAGAAAAAAGAGCGCGAGGCCAAAAAGCATCAAAAACAGGGCCGCCTGAAGGAAATCCGTCTGAAGCCCAATATTGACGATCATGATTACGCAATAAAGGTAAAACAGGCGATTAGTTTCCTGAAGAAGCAAAATAAAGTGCGGGTCAATCTGTTTTTCCGCGGCAGACAAATGGAGCACATGGATTTGGGGAGGGAAATTTTAGATAAATTTATACTTGACACGCAAAACGATAGTCAAGTTACCAAGAATCCCGGTATGGAGGGTAGGATTATGTCTTTTATCCTGGCTCCAAAATAAAATATCTATTAGCATAGAGAGGAAAGATATGTTAAAATTAAAGACGCATAAAGGCACGAGTAAGAGGTTTAAATTAACTAAAAAAAGGAAGGTCAAATATGTTCCCTGCGGTAAGGGGCATCTGATGACCTCTAAGAAGAGTAAAAGATTGCGCAGCTTGAAGAAGGCGAAGCTGATAGAGCATAAAAAAAACGCCCAGTTTCTAAGGAGGTTATTGCCTTATGGCTAAAGTTAAACACAGCGTAGCTACCAAGAAGAGGAAAAAGAGAGTTTTGAAGTCGGCAAAGGGTTATTGGGGTGACCGCAGCAAGCAATTCCAGCAGGCGCGTCGGGCTCTTATGCATGCTTTGGTTTATGCCTATCGCGACCGCAAGAATAAAAAAAGAGAATTCCGCCGCCTCTGGATTATCCGTATCAATGCAGCCTGTAGGACACTGGGTATTAGTTACAGTCAGTTTATGAACGGCTTGAAGAAATCCAAGATTAAGTTAGACCGGAAGATCTTGGCGGATCTGGCGGTTAGGGATACAGCGGCTTTTAAAAAGCTTGTAGAAATAGTCAATAGCCGTTAACCTCGTTAGGACGGTTAATCTATTTAATAAACAAAAAACGGACTAAACGGATCAAGTGGATTAAATAAGCTAAACGGAAAAAATATGTACGTAATAATAGTAGGATGCGGCAGGGTAGGTTCAGAATTAGCGCAGCTTTTATCCAGCGAAGGCCACAACGTAGTGATTATTGATAAAAACCAGGATTCCCTTGAACGCCTGGGGGGGACTTTTAATGGATTAACCCTGGTTGGCAATGGTTTTGATCTAGCCCTCCTAAAACAGGCAGGTGCTGATAAGGCGGATGCTTTGTGTGCAGTTACAAACGGGGATAATACTAATTTAATTACGGCACAGGTAGCCAGAAAAATATTCAATATTCCTAAAGTTTTTGCCCGGGTCTACGACCCTCAGCGCGCGCATATTTATACCGCACTGGGTCTGGATATTATCAGTGGAACGATTTTGTTTACCTCGATGCTCAGAGACAAAATTATCGAAAGCCGCTTCTCTAGTTATCTTATCGAAACCAAGGACCTGGGGGTGTTGGAAATCGAGGTGAAAGATAATCTCGTCGGCAAAACGATCAATGATATCAATATCCCTCGGGAGCTACTGGTGGTAGCAGTTAGAAGGATGGATGGCGTAATTATTCCGGAGCCGCAAACGGTTTTAAAAGAAAAGGATATATTGATGGCTGCAGTTAAGGTAGCCAGTTTAAATAAAATAAAGGCCAAATTTAATTTATAGGAGTCAGGTAAAACTATGTTTTTAATAATCGTGGGGGCCGGAAAAGTAGGTTATTTTTTAGCCAAGAGGCTTTGCCAGGGTAAGCACACTGTAAGCATTGTGGAGCAGGATAAAACAATCTGCGAGGCGATAGCTAAAGAGTTTGAGATTCTGGTAATTCAGGGAGATGGTTGTAATCCGCGGATCCTGGAAGAGGCCGGTATTAAGCGCGCCGATGTGGTGGCCGCAGTTACCGGTGAAGATGAGGATAACCTGATCATCTGTCAAATAGCCAAAGAGAGATTTAATATTCAGCGTACCGTTGGCAGGGTGAACAACCCAGATAACGAACGCACATTTTCTGAGTTGGGAGTAGACGTGCCAGTAGACTCTACGAAAATTATCGCCAAGATTATTGAAGAAGAAGTATCTTTCTCGGATTTTGTGAACCTGATGAGTTTTAAAAGGGGAAAACTGGCGATTGTACGCGTAGATCTGCCGGATAGTTCACCGATTATTGATAAACAAGTCCATGATATCCAGCTGCCGCCGGATTCAGTACTGGTGTCGATTGTCAGAGGAGAAGAGGTGATCGTCCCTAAAGGTAATACCGTGCTTAAGGCCGGGGATGATATTATTGCCCTCACGCTTATTGGTAATGAGCCCCAGCTATTGAATCTGTTGATAGGCGAGTTATAAAATGAAAATTAAACTCCCCCTCAATGCCGTTTTAGGTATAGCCACGGAAATCTTATACGCGACATTCCTGATACTCGTGGCATTCCTGATCTGCCTGGCTTTTTCCTTAAAAATATGATCCTACGCCCCAATTTAGAAGATATTAAGGTGATTGGTTACTATCTGGGGAAGGTTGTTTTGGGTTTGGGCCTGGCCATGCTTTTACCTTTGGTGATAGGTTTGGCGTTCAAAGAACTTAATCCTATCCTGGATTTTCTAATCGGTTGCGAAATCGCCTGCGTGATCGGGCTGCTCTTAACAAAATTATGCTTTACGGAAAAAGATCCCAATTGGATGCAGGGGATGATTGTCGTCTCTCTGTCGTGGTTGGTAGCCACAATTTTAGGGGCGATCCCTCTTTATTTGAGCGGGCACTGGAACTCTTATCTGGATGCTTGTTTTGACGCCATGTCCGGATTTGCCACTACCGGACTTACCCTGGTTCAGGACCTCGACCATTTATCTTACACCCATAATTTCTGGCGTCATTTGATTATGTTTATCGGCGGCCAGGGTATTGTTATCGTAGCCCTTTCCTTTTTTGTAAAAGGAATCTCCGGCGCATTTAAAATGTATGTGGGGGAGGCCCGCGATGAAAGAATCCTGCCCAATGTAATTCATACCAGCCGTTTTATCTGGCTGGTGAGTATCGTTTACTTAATATTAGGGACATCCGCTTTGGGTATAGCCGGAATTTTAAGCGGTATGCGCTGGATAAACGCCTTTTTTCACGGCATTTGTATATTTATGGCAGCTTTTGACACCGGCGGGTTTGCTCCGCAATCCCAGAATATACTCTATTATCATAGTTTACCTTTTGAGGTGATTACGGTGATTATTATGATTTTAGGCGCCCTTAATTTTAAATTGCATTATCATATCTGGACCGGTAACCGCAGAGAGATAATGAAAAATATCGAGACAGTTACGCTTTTTATTACTGTGACTTTGCTTTTTTGGGTCACCGCCATTGGTTTGCAACAATTAGGGGTTTATTCGGGAGCGCTGGCGTTGTTCCGCAAAGGCTTCTATCAGTTTATCTCCGCGCATACGGGTACAGGGTACCAAACGATATATGCCAGGCAATTCCTGAATGAGTGGAGCCAGCTGGCATTGGTAGGGATAGTTGTTGCTATGAGTTTAGGCGGGGCAGTTTGTTCAACCACTGGGGCGATTAAAATGTTGCGTATCGGGCTGGTCTTTAAGGCCTTGGCCCAGGATATTAAGAGGATCATTCTGCCTGAGAAAGCGATTGTGGTGAAGAAGTTCCATCATATTAAAGATCGATTTCTAGAAGATGCCCAGGCGCGTTCCGCATTAATCATCACTTTGGCTTATTTGGTTCTCTACGCCTTGGGTGCGCTTATCGGGATGCTTTTCGGTTATCCGTTTCTGCCCTCTTTATTTGAATCTACCTCTGCGGCAGCTAATGTCGGATTATCCTGCGGGATTACCAATACAGCAATGCCCCAGGCACTCAAGATAACCTATATACTGCAGATGTGGGCAGGGAGGTTAGAATTTATCTCCGTATTTACCCTATTGGGATTTTTTATTGCCTTAATCAAAGGAAAATCATGAAACCCAAGTTGGATTTATTAAATTATGCTTATTGCAGAATGGCAATCTTAATATTTGCGATCGTCAGCTTTATGCCGCTTGTTAGTTGTGCTCAAGTGATTACGAGCGAAGAGTTAATTAATAATGCCGTACTTTACGACGGTAAGCAGGTAGTATATGAAGGGGAAGTAATTGGGGATGTCATGTACCGACAAGATTATGCCTGGGTTAATCTTCTTGACGGCAGAAATGCGATCGGTATTTGGCTGGATAAGAATTTAGCCGCCACCATAGTCTATACGGGCAATTATAAGGTTCGCGGAGATCGGCTGGAGATAAATGGCGTATTCCATCGGGCTTGCAGTGAGCACGGAGGAGACCTGGATATTCATGCCCAGGTTATCCGCAAGACCAATCCGGGTAGGCCAATAAAAGAAAGATTAAATACTGCTAAGTTAAATTTTGTGTTGGTATTATTGGGGGTGTTATGTCTGGCGTTGATATTGAGGCTATTGAAGAGCAAGTAAAACTGGAAATCCCAAATATCGATTCCCGTGAATCGCTAGAGGTATTACGGGTTAAATATTTAGGCAGAAAAGGTATCCTGGCTGAATTGACAGCCAGGATACCTTCTTTACCCATCGAGAAGCGTAGAATACTTGGCCAGCAGGTGAATGCCCTGAAAAACAAGCTCAACCTTTTATTCAGCGACAAAGAAAAATCCTTGGCAGCGAATCGTAATCAGTCCGGTTATAGTAATGTGGATATGGGTTTACCGGGGATTGCCCAGGACTTAGGCCGGCTGCATCCGCTTACCCAGGTGATTGATGAGATCTGTGGAATATTGACACGCATGGGTTTTTCTGTGGTGGAGGGACCGGAGATTGAAAGCGAATACAATAACTTTAGCGGGTTAAATATTCCCTTAGAGCACCCCTCGCGCGACGTCTTTGATACCTTTTATCTGCGGTCTTGCGACCCAGATGCAAAATCCCGCAATTTATTGTTACGTAGCCAGACTTCTCCGATGCAGATCAGGATGATGAAGACGTATCAACCTCCGCTGGCAGTAGCCGCGCCCGGCAGGGTATACCGTCCGGATGCCACAGATGCCAGTCATTCTTTTATGTTTCATCAGATCGAAGGATTTATGGTTGATAAAAATATAAGGTTCTCGGATTTAAAAGGAGTATTGGAATTATTGGCAAAATCAATATTCAGCCAGGAGATCAGGATGCGTTTTCGGCCGCATTTTTTCCCCTTTACCGAACCATCGGCAGAGGTGGATATATCCTGCATCATCTGCCAAGGAAAGGGTTGTTCTGTTTGCGCCAGGAAAGGCTGGTTGGAAATTTTAGGCTCGGGGATGATTCATCCCAATGTCTTTAAGAATGTGGGTTATGATCCCAAGAAATATACCGGTTTTGCCTTTGGCTTGGGGATTGAGCGGATTGCTATGCTTAAGTTTGGCATCAACGATATCCGCCTATTTTTTGAGAATGATTTACGCTTTTTAAAACAATTCTGAATTTGATAATTCGTTAATTGGTTAAATAGTTGATTAACCGCTCACGGATAAGGGTCGATATATTATGAAGGTTACCTATAATTGGTTAAAAGATTTCCTGGATATCAAAATTACGCCGCAGGTCTTAGCGGATAAATTGACTATGGTTGGCCTGGAAGTGACTTCTTTAGAGCCGGCGGCTGATGATTGGGTATTAGAAATAGAGGTTACCTCTAACCGGCCGGATTGTTTGAGTATTATTGGGATCGCCAGAGAAGTTGCGGCAATCACCGGTGAAAAACTCAAGCTCCCCCGGACAGATAAGCGCCCAACGCCTAAAACCCAATATCGAGATTTCTCCATTGACATAAGAGATAAAAAGGATTGTCCGTTATATATTGCCAGAGTCATTCAAAAAGTAGAGGTTAGGCCTTCGCCAGATTGGCTGAAGCAACGATTAGAGTTAGTGGGTTGCCGCAGCGTTAACAGCATCGTGGATATTACCAATTACGTTTTGTTTGAATACGGAGAGCCACTGCACGCCTTTGACCTGGATAAGCTGGGAGGCCAAAAGATTATTGTGCGCAGGGCAAAAACAAAAGAAACATTAACTGCTATAGACGGTAAATCCAGGGCTCTGGACACAAGCGCTTTGGTAATCGCTGATAAGAACCAGGCTGTGGCTTTAGCGGGTATTATGGGAGGCCTCAAGACAGAAGTCGGCGCAGGGACAAAAAACATACTTTTAGAGGCTGCAGTATTTGACCCATTGATTATCCGTAGGACTAGGCAGAAATTTGGCATGCAGAGCGAATCAGCGTACCGCTTTGAAAGAGGGATAAATTTAGATATAGTGGAGGCAGCCTCAAGGAGAGCGGTAGAGCTGATAGAGAAAGTTAGCGCTGGTAAATGCATTTTGGAAAAAAAATCGGGTGTTTCCGGAAGAAAGCAATCCCGGGTGACCTTTGATTTAGAAAGGGCAGGCAAGGTTTTAGGAGTAAATATTCCTGCCCTCAGGGCAAAGGGTATCTTAAGCGGGTTAGGTTTTAAGTTAACTACCAAAAAGAAAAGTATTTTTCTTGTGGATATTCCCGGCCATCGTCCGGATGTCAAGATAGAAGAGGATTTAATCGAAGAGCTCGTGCGAATCTTTGGGTATGAACGTATCCCTACTACCTTGCCTGCGGTCAAACCCAGGATCATTACTGATAATACAAGGGATCCGGTCTCTCGTATAAAAAATATCCTTGTAGGCTTAGGCTTAAATGAGGTAATCAGCTATAGTTTGATTGCCCGTCAGCTGTCTGAAAAATTAAATATCGAGACCCCGGAGCCAATAGAGATTTTGAACCCGTTAAGCACAGAACAAGAAATTTTAAGGCCGTTGTTGGCGTCGAGCTTGCTGGGTTGTATCAGCCATAACCTCAATCATAAGCAGGATTATATTAACATCTTCGAAGTGGCCAAGGTATTCTCAAGAGTAACCAGTGAGCCCCGGGAGGGTTTGCATCTCGCTATAGCTCTTTGCGGGACGAAACCCTGGTTATTCCCACAAGGGTTAATCAAAGATGAGGCGGGGATACTACACATAAAGGGGATATTAGAGACCATTTTTATAAAATTAGGTATCAGGGAATATTCTTTCAGGGTTGATAATAATGCGGCGAACATCGGCATATATATAGCGGCGGAACAGGTTGGCTTCTTATTGATGGCGAACAAAGATGTCCTCGGCAGATTCCAGATAAAAAATAAGGAAGTTGTGCTGGCAGAATTATCCTTGGACCGTTTATTTTCGCAAGTAAATCTTCTTAAGAAGTTTATTCCCCTTCCGTTGTACCCGGGGATCATCCGGGATATCAGTCTCTTGATTAAAGAGGAGCTTAAAGTTGAGGAAATTATCCAAATGGTCAAGGAGAAAGGCCGGCCCTGGATCAAGCAGGCATCTATTTCGGATTATTATCAAGGCAAACAAATCCCTGCTGGGTTCAAGGGGCTGACTATATCCTGCCTTTATCGCGCGGATGAACGTACTCTTACTGAAGCAGAAATAAAACCGTTGCATGCCGAACTCACCGTTTTTATACAGCAGAAATTTGGCGCCCAAATTCGCTAATTCGCCATAATGTAAAATATCTTTCGCACTTTTGATATTGCCTTGTGAATAAAAAAGGCATATCCTCTTAGGTTGATAACGCAAATTATTAACCTAACCAGCCCTTAAGGGGCCAGCAAAGGAGGATA